>FWWM01001359.1_pt1 | contig 73891 bp, 67 predicted proteins | sample 2228351 | NCBI WGS metagenome assembly FWWM01 (sample SAMEA103939774, study PRJEB20133) | metagenome | reverse complement strand
ACTGACCCACCTTGACTAGTTGCATTTTCATCGTCTCCCTCCCCAAGCACGTTCTGGCGGTTATTTTACCATCAACGGTTTAGAGGGAGACTACCCTTTTTGAGGGAGAATCGAAAAGGAGCGCACACGGGGGTGCGCCCCTACTCAACCGTCCTGCCTGTAGGGGCAGACCCCCGTGTCTGCCCTGCCCAACAGAAGCCGACTCAGGCACAAGTACGAAAAACTGTCGTGCAGTAAGCAGTGGGAGAGGGGTGTCTGGCTCCCTACTACGCCCTACTCCCTCCCTCTCCCGCTGGGAGAGGGAGGACTGAGGTGGGTGAGGGCTGACGAAGTAGAGAGCGAGGTAGAGATTCTTCGCTGCGCTCAGAATGACGGTTAGGGGGTAAAAAGACGGCTCTGCTTCGTCACCCTGAGCGAAGCGAAGGGTCTCGACACAGAATGCCGTGCCTCTGTCTCATGCGAAGGTGGGATTTCTCGAACACCCTCTGCCAGAGGTAGAATTATGGTACTATGGGACACCTCCTATTAATCGGAGCGGATAGCACTATCGGTCAGAGCGTTGCTAAGGCGTTTATTGAAGACGAGTGGGAAGTATGGGCGATTGGTCGGCATGCCGACCGCTTTGTGCCCCATCTTAACTGGCAGTACACCCTATCCGATGTTGCGGATGCAGAGGCACTCGCGCAAGCATTCTCTGCGCTTCAAGACCATCTTCAGTCATTAGGCGGGCTTCAGATCGATGCGTTCGTCTACACGGTCGGCGACATCACCGCCCAGAAAGTTACCGAAATGACCCCAGAAGTATGGCGTCGAATTATGAACGCGAACCTCACAGGAGCGTTCCTTGCAACGCGCACCTTTGCACCCCTCTTTAGCCCTGAACCGCATCTGTTCTACATCGGGGCACTAACCGAGCGCATCCTCCTGCCCGGTCTAAGTGCCTACGCTGTTGCGAAGGCTGGGTTAGAGGCGTTTGCGCAGGTACTTTCGAAAGAGAACCCCCGCTGGAAAATCACGGTGGTGCGCCCCGGAGCCGTGGCAACCCGTTTTTGGGAGCGCGTGCCGTTTCGTATGCCTCCTCAAAGCCTCCAGACCGACGATGTGGCTCTGCGCATTCTGGAGGCGTACTACAACGAACAGAAGGGGAACTTGGACCTAATTCCTGAGTAAGCCGATTGCATCAGCGAATTGCGAAATACTAAGACGGGTTATACCGATAATACCAACCTGCAAATTGGGCAGGGGATAAGGTCTGAAAAACCCTCATCCCCACCCCCTATTCCGAGCGAAAAAAGAGCGGGAGTTAGCTTTTACTCCTTCCCTTCCAGTGCCTTTTCGAACTTCTCGAGGCTGGCACGCAGTTGCTCGACTAACTCCTTCGGGTAGTCAGGGTCTTTTTCGGCAAGGGCGACCGCTTTGCGCTGGGTCTCCACTGCTTGCTTGTAGTTGCCCTTGCGATAGTAGGCATAGGCGAGCGTGTCGAGGATGGCAGGGTCTTCCCCTTTGGAGAGTTCGACGGCGCGTTGAGCGAGTGCAAGCCCCAAATCGTAGTCAGGCTCTTTCAGAGGGGTTTGTCGGTCAGTGCCTACGATTTCCCAAGCGAGCGCGTTCAGCAGTTCGGGATTATCTTTGAAGTCGCCCTCCATCAGTTGGCGCGCATGGGCATAGGCACGCTTCTCATCGTGCATCAGCAGGAGGTTGAACTGCATAAGCTTGACTCCCTCACGGAGTTCGGGGTTCTTCTCGGCGAGTTTATCCAACTCCTGCAGCGCCTCATCGTATTTGCGCTCACGCACAAGCGTCTCAATCTTCTGCAAGGTTTCCATCATCTGGCGTTGCGCCCGCTCTTCTTCCTCGCGTCGGCGTGCGTGCGCTTGCCAATCGAACTTGCCCGCAAGCACCTCCTCAAGAACCTCGTCGAGACCGCCCATCGGGTGTCCAATCCACACAATCTTGCCCGACTGGTCTACCACAAACGCGGTGGGGATGCCGTCTTGTCCCGCTGCTTCCATCCATGTGGTTGCCATCGTTGCGCCATCATCAAAGGCGACCACATAGTCCATCTTGTCGCCCATGTTGCGCACGAACTCCTCTACCTTGTCCACCGAGACACGCTCCCACACACTTACCCCAATCACTGTGATCTTGTCCTTGTATTTCTTTGCAATCTCGGTGAGGTGGGGAATCGTCTGTCGGCAGGGACCGCACCATGTTGCCCAGAACTCGACCACATAGACCTTGCCTGGTTCGAACTTCTCGACAGGTTTGCCCTTAATCCACTTGGCGACTTTGATAGGCGGGGCAGTAGACCCTTCCTTGAGGGTCTGAGCGAAGCTGGGCACAGCCAGCGCCAGCATCAAAACAGCACAGCCAAAAATCGTTGCAATTCGCATCGATATCCTCCTACCCCATATTATACGCCATGTGAAAGGTTTGTGCGGTTTAGGAAAGAGTCGGTGCATGAGTACAAGGTACAATCTCGCACGGGCATGGAGCAGATTGTAGCGCTGATAGACTACTATTTGGAGTGTCTCGCCCAGGAGCGTCGGGATACGCTCACGGTATTGGAGAGCCTATTAGAACAGTCCCTTTTGCCCCTCCATAACCCTAATTTACGAAGCTGGGCGGAACTTCTGAACAGTGCGGAAGGGAGCGAGGCAGTCCAGCGCCTTCGCGCACGCCCCGATCGGGTGGTGATTTATGCACCCTACAGTGTGGTCACCACACGGGGAACACGCCATGAACCGTTGGTGGGTATCTTTTGTACTGTTCACAAACATCAGCTGGTACCTGACCCTGCAGACCTCTGGCTGAGTAGCCTGCTCACCACCGAGATGAGCGAGGAAGACTTGGATACGGTGCGCGACCTGTTAGAGCGCTCAGCGCGAACCTCGCCCGAAGCGTTCCAGAAAGCTATCGAACACCTCATCGCCCAGTATGGTTTGCCCAACCCTGAACTTTGTGCGGATATTCCCACGCTCAAAAAGCTTGCTGATGGTAGTCTTGTGCATCTCCCAGCCCTCTGGGTGGTGGATATCGAGAGTCAGTATGACAGGGGGTTGATACGCGACCTGAAAAAACTGCGTGAGTGTGTGGTGAATGGGCGTGAGTGGCGAAAAACGGCTCTCTTTTTCCTTGTCGCACCGCCCTTCCCGAAGACGCTTAGCCCGATGGAGATACTCCAAGCTTTTGCCAACCCTGCCTCGCCAACCTTCAGTCAGGCACAAGCGATTGCTCAGTGCCTGGCTCAGGAGATTACCGTGATTACAGGACCGCCAGGCACGGGCAAAACGCGCGTGATCGGCGCTGTGGTAATCGAACAGCTCCTTCGCGGGAAGTCGGTGTTGATTGCAAGCAAGATTAATACAGCGGTAGACAGTGCGGTGGCGATGGTCGACCGTCTCTTGGGTGCAGGGGCAATCTTTCGGACGGGCAATCAGGATGCGCGAACCTTGTTGGCGTCCCTCGCTAATCAGCTTGCCATGTGGGAGCACTGGCAGGGCAAGGGCGAACTCTTGCAACAGAGTGCCTTAGGTTCCTCTTCTGTTCACTCCAAGCCAACATTCTACACTCAAGTCCAGCGTATGGCGAGCCACTTAGAGAGTGCTGTGAGTTGGCTGAAAAACAGCGCCTCCTATTTGGCAACCTACGACCCAGCTAAGCCTCCTCGCTGGTGGCAGTGGCTACTCAAATGGCGTCTTCGACTTTTTGAAAGGGGCTGGAAAACCCTCTTGGAACGGGCAGAAGGGTTGATGAACTTGACACAGCGGTGGCGTGCAATCCGCGTCGTTCATTTGCGTGAAGCGTTGAGTAAGCTGGTAAAAGCCAACCGCAACCTGTTCTTGCGCGTGGCGAATGCGGTCAACACGGATAGCCGAGCGCGCCACCGCACGTTCAAACGACTCGCCCAACAGGGATACCCGATTGCGGTTTCCAGCCTCTCGGTTAGTACAAACCTCCCGTTGGAGCCAGCCCTTTTCGATTTGGTGATTATCGACGAGGCATCCACCTGTGACCCCGCTTCGCTACTGCCTCTGCTGTACCGAGCCCGACGCGCCGTAATCGTAGGCGACCCCCAGCAGTTGCCCCATGTCACAGGTAAAGGCTGGCGTCAGGTTAGCCCCGTGCCGACCCTGAGAAGTAATCGAGGAGAACCTGTGAGCGCAGAGTTCGGAACCTCTACCTACGAACTCTGCCGACAGCTGGTGGGAGGTCAGGAGCATGCCTTTCTGCACGACCACTTCCGCTGTCCCCCGCAGATTATCGGCTTTGCAAACGCACGCTTCTACGGCGGGAACCTGCGCATCCATACCCCCGACCTCCCCAACTGCGTCGAGTTGAGGCTTGTCGAGGGGCGTCAAGTCAGCACGCGCACCGGAAGCCGTCTTAATCCCGCTCAACAGGAAGTAGCCATTCAAGTGTTGGAAGAGTTCGTAAAGGCAGACCCCAGAGCCACCTATGGTATCGTCGTGCCCTACCGCGCCTCGGCAGACGCCCTCACCGATGCGGTGCGCCAATCGCAGACCTTGCTACGCGTTTGGGACGAGGGACGCCTGCTGGTTGGGACTGCACACCGCTTCCAAGGCAACGAAGTGGACTACCTCGTGTTCGCCACAATCGTGGGAAACAACGCCACCGAGCGCGACCTTCGCTGGGTCGAACAACCGAACCTGTTTAATGTGGCTATCACGCGCACACGACGCAAACTGGTGCTCCTTGTCGACCCCCATCTCTGGCAAGCCTACAAGCTCCCCCTTACAAGGGAACTAGTCTCCTCCTCTGTAGTCATGTTAAGCAGAGGTACTCAACAAGAGCTGTTAGAGTCGATTCGTATCTTCCTTGAAGCAAACGGTTTGCCGTGCCATGTGAATGTTGTCTACAGAGGCTATCATCTCGATGTGTTGGATGCGAGTATGCCTCCTCGCTGGGCAATCAATCTGTTCGAATGGGAGCATTTGCAAGAGCTTAGTCCTGTTTCAGCACTTGGGGAGTGGATGGAGCAAAGGCAGTTAGCGCGGCACGGCGTTCAGCTAATCCATCTCAATCCTCTTCACTGGCAACTGAGCCTTGCCCGCTGGCTGAGCGAGAGAGAACTGCAGAGCGTGTGAGGAGCGCCCCTTATTCGTCAGAGCGGGGAACCTTTGGCAAGCCCCTCAAGACGCGTTGGAGTGCCCACCAGTCGACAAGCGCACGCCCATAGCGCTCTAATCCGTACCGTGAGCGTCCGTGCATGCGTGGGCGATGCTCCACTTCTATCTCTCCCACCGAATAGCCCAACCGATAGGCAATCAGGGGCAGATAGCGATGAAAATCTCGCACCAGCCACGGGCGCAGAGCCACCATCACCTCACGACGCATGCCCTTGAACCCGCAGTTGATGTCATGGAGAGGCACGCCCGTGCGGAAGCGCACAAAAGCGTTAAAGAGGCGCGAGGCGATACGCTTGCTAACCGAGTCGCGCCGAACCCGACGCCAACCCACCACCATGTCGAGACCACTCTCCAACTGCGTTAACATCAAGGGTATGGCAGAGGGATTCTCCTGCAAATCCGCATCGAGGGTGAAAATGAACTCTCCCTGTGTGTGGTCGAACCCCGTCGCCAGAGCTTGGGTTTTGCCCAATCGCTGGGGGTGGTGGTAGTAGCGCACACGCACATCGCAAGCGATTAACGCTTGAACACGCTCAGGCGTCTCGTCGGTACTGCCATCGTCAATCAATAGCAGTTCCCAAGCACAGTTTGTTGCAGAAAGTGCTTGGCGACACTCCTCCACCAGACGGTCGAGGTTTGCCGATTCGTTATACATCGGCACAATCAGGCTCAGGGTGGGGCGTTCCATCGGTAGACCCGAAACTGCTCTAAAGTGGGTTGCAAGGTAAAGGCGAAAGGGGCGCGCCCGCGTATGAGCGCATAGTAAAACGCACCCGCCTTTGCATCCATCGTGCGGAGGGGTAAGCGTGCCCGATAAGGAAACTCCGCTAACAGTTCCAGCCTTTGGGCAGAATCAGGGGGCATATTCCCCTTGTAGACCCGCTCTGGTATCAGCACGAGGTCGCCTGCCAGAAGTCCCTCTCCACTGGGAAGCACTTTGCGGACCCCCGCTTGTTCGGCATAGAACATCCAGCCCCACGAACCCACATACCATACTCGCTCGCTCCCCCAGCGTTCCTGCGCCAGTTGGGCGAAGTGGCGATAGGTGTGCGCATACTCATAGTCCGCTACCAGCACCAATAGGCATATTATCCCTTGTGCGATAAGCCAGCCCGCTCGCTGAAGGGAATAGCGTCCCAGCAATAGCACAAGCGGAGGGAGTAAAAACAGCAGGTGGCGCATCGCTTGAAACGGTACGCCCCACACCGCTGTAATAAGCGCAATCGCCACCCACACCCTTAGAAACTGCAAGACATGGTTGGGGATTTCAGAAACAGTACCCTTTGGGTGAGAATCGGTACGCCCAGTCCCCAACGCCACCAACAGCAGAATCCCGCCGTTTATCAGCCAGACCAGGCTCTGCCAGTGGAAGGGCTGGTCTGCATAAAAGTGCCGATGCCAAGCGACAAGGCTCCCTGCCATCGCTATCAACACCAGAATTCGTGTCCACCCACCCTCGCGAAGCCAAAGGAACAGCGCAGGCAGGCTCAGCAGAACGCTCGCCCCGATGCCCACTATTGCAGGCAGAAACTTTGCTTCCCACGGTGCGCTTCCCCGACGCTCCTGCCATAGGTAGCTCAGGTGCGGTTCGCCATAGACCCACAAGTTGTGCAGGCTCCAGAGACCGATTGGCACAAGAGCGATCAGAAGCCAGCCTGCTGACTTCCATGCTCTTTGCCTCGATCGCATCTCATCAGACTCAGCGAACAGGATGCTCCACATCAGGGCAAGCACCACCCAATAGAGGGCGGTATATTTCGCCAGTGCCGATAGCCCGCCCAGCAGTGCGCCCGCAATCAGCCAGCGTCGGTCGTTCCGACACCACCCCTCTACCCAGCACGCCATGCCCGCCACGAACAACGCCATCGCAGGCACATCACGCATCAGGTTCATACCGGGCAACACGGCTGGCGACAGCAGAACCCACCCTACCGCCCACCACACCTGACTTGCCCCCAGCCACCGACGCCCTAACAGATAGACCCCCCACCCCAACAGCCCAACGAAGGGCACATAGCTCAGATGGAGCCACCACTCTCTATAGCCACCAAGCGCAATAAATGGTGCGAGCCAGTAGCTCACAAGGGGAGGGTTGGTTGTGGTCTTGAACAGAGGTTCGGGTTCCGCTAACCAGAAAAACTCGCCTGCGAACGGGTCAAGCGGGTTCCGCAGAATGTTCTGCGCCACATGAAGCACTACAGGGTCGTCGATGTGCACAGGCTTGAAGAGCGCGAAGAATCCTATTCCCACGCCCAGTGTAGTCAGGATTATCCGCACAGCAAAACGGTTCCCCTTACTCATCCGCTTTACTCGTCATTCTAAGCGAAGCGTGGAATCCCTATCATTTGTAGCACGGGCGTCCTCGCCCGTGTGCTTGCTTGGGCGAGACGCCCAAGCCACGAACACAGCAGGAATTATGCGCTCCCTGTCGTATTATAGGGCTATGCATGCCGATATGCCTCTGCTCTATGCACTGCAACAGCTGGACGATGTTCTGGAGGAGATTAACCAGAACCTCGCCTCTCTTGACCCCGGACGGGATATTGCCATCCAGTTGAAGCGTCAACGGCAGGAGTTAGAGGAAATCAAGCGCACGCATGCGGAACTGGAAGCGACCGCCCGCGACCAGGAACTGGAACTGCGCTCACTGGACGAGCGTATCCGCCAAGCCGAGGGCGACCTTTATTCGGGACGCATCCGCAACCCGCGCGAACTGGACGCCCTCCAACACGATATCGACGCCCTCAAACGCACTCGCGACCGCATGGAACTGCAGATCCTGAGCGTGTGGGAACGCCTGGAGACCCAATCGCGCCAAATTGCCGACACCGAGGCGCAACTGGAACAGATGGAACAAGCCTATCAGCGCCATCTGGTGCGCTATAGGCAGATTAAATCAGCACTTGAGGCGAAGCGAGAAGAGCACCTTGCAATGCGGAACGAGCTCGCTCAGCGAATCAGCCCCTCTGCTCTTGCTCAGTACGAAACCATGCGCAAACGGCTCCCCCCTCCGATTGTAGTGAAGGTGGTGGAGGGCGCATGCGGATTCTGCCATACCCTGCTCACACCCTATCTCGCTCGCCAACTGCGCGAAAGTAGCGAACTGGTCACCTGCGAGAGCTGTGGACGCCTGCTCTATCAAGAAGAGTTGGCGTCCGAATAGTTCCATGTGCCCGCAAAATGTGCTATAATTGGCACAGCTTTGTCATAGGAGGTATGACGATGAGGCGAAAGGTTATGTGGTGGACCCTTCTGGGTGCAACGATGCTGATATGCGCAAGCTTTGCGCAAACGAACGCCGACAAACTGCGCGATGCAGGCAGTATCTCCTTCGACCTGAACGACTTCGACTACTATCTCCGAGCGGATGTTTTCGACGGACGCGGTTGCGTGAACGACCTCGCAAGTGGTGAAGGAACCAACCAGCCCGACCGAGTCTACACCTTTGCGCCTGGCACGCTCAACTTCACGGTTCGCATCCGCGATGTCCTTCAAGAGGTGGATAGCGATGCGTTGGTTACCTTCATCGGAACTGCGCTTGATGGGAACACGGTTCAGTGGACTTTTGATCAGACCTTCGATCCACCCGTTTGCGCCATCATCAGTGCGCAGGGGAATACGCTTCCCTTCAGGTTCTATCGCGTGTTTGGCACGCTTACGGCGAGCATCGAGGAAGTTTCCTGCCAAGATGACCCGCTTGGGCTACTCGGACGGCGGGTCAATCTGCGGTTGACGCCTGCTGCAAACCAGCCAAATGAGGTGGGTTTCGTAGGGCGCGTAACGGACGGCGTCTGCTCTGTAGAATACTTCGGTGGATGTGGGCTTGCTTACAACCTGAGCTATGTAGGTTACGGTGGTGCGTGCCCTGCAGGTCCGGAGGGCGATGTGAACGGCGATGGCTGTGTGGATGATGCCGACCTGCTTGCCGTGCTGTTCGCCTTCGGAAGCAGTGGCTCTGGCTTAGCCGAGGATGTGAATGGAGACGGTGTGGTCGACGATGCCGACCTGCTCACCGTGCTGTTCAACTTCGGTGCCGGATGCTAACCCCCCTTTGAAGCAAACAAGGCTACAGAAGTGCTCCTCGATCTATGCTCGAGGGGCACTTTCGTTATCAGCAGGATTCATACTCTCGGTAGCCGAATGGAGTCTCCTATGAAACAGGACATCTGCTGGTGGTGCTTTCAAGGGCGCGTGGAGCCGAAACGCCTGATTGCCGAGGCGAAGCGCATCGGTTATGTGGGGTTTGAACTGGTGCCCGAACCGTTATGGGACGCAATCAAAGCCGAAGGGATGCAAATTATCACCCACGGCGGGCACGGCACAATTGAAAACGGTATGAACGACCCACGCAACCACAGCCGTATCGAAGATGAAATCAAGGCGAACATCGACAAGGCGGTGAAGTACGAGATTCCTATCCTCATCTGCTTCTCTGGCAATCGGCGCGGTCGCCCCGATGAGGAGGGTATCGAACACACGGTTGCATGCCTCAAGCGCGTTGCCCACTATGCTGAACAGAAGGGGGTCACGCTCGCTCTCGAAATCCTCAACAGCAAGGTCGACCACCGCGACTACATGTTCGACCATATGGCGTGGGGCATACGCGTGGTGGAGTTGGTGAACTCGCCCCGTGTGAAGATTCTCTACGATATCTACCACGCCCAGATTATGGAGGGCGACATCATTCGCACCATCCGCGCCCACCACGATAAGATTGCCCACTACCACACAGCGGGCAATCCCGGACGCAACGAAATCGACGAGACCCAAGAGCTCTACTACCCTGCCATCATGCGCGCCATCAAAGAGACGGGCTACACGGGCTATATCGGGCAAGAGTTCGTGCCCAAGGGCGATCCGATTACTGCCCTGAGGCGTGCCTTCGAAATCTGTAGCGTGTAGCAAGGAGACCCAATGAGCACACAACCGACCCAACTGCGGATAGCCTTTGGCGATGACCCCACCACCCAGATGTTCATCACTTGGCAGACTCAGGCTCCGCTGGAGTCGCCTGTGGTGGAATATGGCACCACTCCACGGCTCGGCACGCGCCTCCCTGCACTGCAACGCACTTACCCATACGAGACGGGATGTATCTATTCCGCGCTCTTGAAGGACCTGAAGCCCGACACGCGCTATCACTACCGAGTGGGGAGCGAGAAGGGCGGATTCAGCAAAGTCTACACCTTCCAAACAGCCCCTGCGCGCCCGCGCGACTTCCTCTTCACTGCGTTTGCCGACCATGGCACCACCGAACATAGCGTTCGCAACACCCGAAATGTGCTTGCCCATCGCCCCTTGTTCCACTTCATCGCAGGCGACCTGTCGTATGCGAACGGACGCCAGCCGATATGGGATGTCTACTTCACTCAACTGGAACTGCTCGCCTCGCAAATCCCGACGATGGTCTGCCTCGGCAATCACGAGAACGAGCGAATCGGGGACACGCGCATCGGCTATGTCGCAGTGCAAACGCGCATGCCGATGCCAAACGAACCCCGTTACTACTACACCTTCCGAATCGGGAACGCCCAGTTCGTGGCGTTCAACAGTAATGAACCCAACGACCAAGAGCAGTTGCACTGGCTCGACCGCACGCTCGCAGAAGCCCGACGCAATCCTGCAATACGCTGGCTGATTACCTTTATGCACCACCCCCCCTACGGCTCCACCGAGCGCAGGGGCAATAACGAGCGCATCATCCGTACCTTCGTGCCCTTGTTTGACCGCTATCAGGTAGACCTCGTGATTTGTGGGCACGACCATGTGTACGAGCGCATGTATCCGATGAGAGGCTCTGAAGCGGTGGTTAAAGAGGGCAACCGCTACCCTAAGGGCAAGGGCACGGTCTACATCACCTGTGGCGGAGGGGGCGTGTCGCTCTACACTCTGATGCCGAACCCTACCCCATGGACTGCCAAGCGCGAGCGCACCTACTGCTATCTGAAGGTGAAAGTGCCAGTGCGCGGTGCGCTTTCCGTTTCTGCTTTTCGTGGCGACAACAGCCTGATTGAGGCATTCGAGATTGGTTAGAGGAAACACCCCTATTTCTCTTCTGTCTCTATGCGCTTATTGCCCAATTCCTGCCCAATTATTGCCCAATTTGCCCAATTTTCACCTTGTAGACAGTACCGCGTCCTCTTTGTCCCCCAGTTTTAATGAGAACACCCTTTTGCACTATGTAAGCGAGCTCGTCCGATGCCGTTCGCTTGCTCACTTTTGTCAGTTCCTGATACTGCTTATTACTAATGCTTCCATGCCTCTTTGCATAAAGTACCGCTTCAATCTGCCGTTCATTCAGCCCCATCGCAAGTAGGCGTTCAGGGGTGTAAGGGTCTTTCAAAAAGGTGATACGAAAACAGGCTCTGTGTTCTTCAAACAGTGGTTCCATCAGTCCTTGTTCTTTACAGAGACGCAGAATCTTGAGAGTACCGGAACCCCACTGTTCGATAAGTCCACTGAAGTAGAAGACCCGCGCCAGGGCAGGATTGCGTGGGAATGAACCGTGAGGACCCCGAAGCGCGTCAGGCGAGAGTTCTGGTGGTAAAGTGCCAGGGTTCCAAACCTCAAGGCGGTCGTCATAAAGCCGAATTTGCACATGACCTGTTGAGAGGTAGTCACGATGGATAATGGCATTGATAACGGCTTCACGCAGAGCCTCTAAAGGGTACTCCCAAATCTCACGGCGTTGGAGTCCTGTAAGCGAGGGTTCCGTGACGGTGGTATCGTACCGAACCGTGAGAAGGCGTCGAAAACGCTCCATAGCCAACTCGACCTGCTGAAAGAGGTTCCCCTCAAGGTCGTGGCTATCCACGATGTCGATGGGGCTACGAAATACACCTAAGCGCACCATCGCTTGAGGAAAGCACTCCTGAGAACGAGAAGTGAACAGAAGCACTCCAGCATTAGTCAGCTTGCCTTCGCGAAACAGACCAAGATTTTGCAAGAGTAACTCTGGCGTACTGCTACTCGCTTGGGGCAAGCGAGCGTGCGCCATCTGCACGAAGGCTTGTACTGCGTGCAGGTCACAATGTTCCATCCCCCACGAGCTGGGGAGACTATCCCAACTTTGCCCACTGCGACGAAGCATATGATTAGCAAGTTCCTGCGGAGTGAAATCACGGTTCGTACTACCCACCCGACGCAGATAACGACCGTTGTAAGGTATCACACCCTGAGCAGGTTCGACCTCGATGACCAGCACGGGAAGGTTTTCAATTTCCTGAACGAAAATGCGAGGCGTCAATCCCAAACGACTATGGATGAGGTTCGCAATTTTCTGGATTTCCGCATCGCCCCCATCAAAACCGACAACCTTCCCTGAGCCCTCAACCCCTATCATGAGCCGACCACCGTCCGTGTTGGCGAACGCAGATATATCTTCTAATGCACGGTCGGTCCACTGACGCTTGAGTTCCAAGCGTTGTCCTTCTTGGGGTATTTCCATCGTTGCCCCCACCTTATGTAAGGATACCCCAAGCGACAAACATGGTCTCGTTCTTAGGTATACTTCTCCCTACAATGACCACCGCAGAAACGACATGGCTCACTCAAGAGGAAGCCCGCGAGGTTGCCCAGAAAGCCAACTTGCTTATCCAAGCGGTCGAACAGGTCATTCTGGGCAAGAGCGACACCGTGCGCATGATGGTAATCGGACTGCTCAGCGGAGGGCACCTGCTCATCGAAGATATTCCGGGCGTGGGAAAGACCACCCTGGCACGTGCGCTGGCAAAGGCGATTGGCGGACAGTTCCGACGCATCCAGTTCACTCCCGACCTGCTGCCTGCCGATGTAACGGGTTCAGTCATCTACAATCAGCGCACAGGGCAGTTTGAGTTCCACCCTGGTCCCATCTTTGCCAATATCGTGCTGGCAGATGAGATTAACCGTGCTACCCCCAAGACGCAGTCCGCCCTGCTGGAAGCGATGGAAGAGCGTACTGTTTCGGTGGAGGGCGTTTCGCACCCCCTTCCCCAGCCGTTTCTGGTGGTGGCGACCCAGAACAATATCGAGATGATGGGCACCTACCCCCTGCCTGAGGCACAGATGGACCGCTTTTTTGCACGAGTGTCGCTCGGCTATCCCTCGCCTCAGGTAGAGGCGCGCATCTTAGAGACACGCCAGATCGATTCCCCGCTGAATCGATTGGAGCCTGTGATAAGCCCCGAGGAGCTAATGCATATGCAGGCGATGGTTCGGCGGGTCTATATCAGCCCTGCTGTGCGCCAATATCTGGTGGAAGTGGTCAGTGCCACGCGTCACCATCCGCAGGTAGCGTTGGGAGCCAGCCCACGCGCCTCGCTTGCACTGATGATGGGAGCACAGGCAAACGCAGTGCTTGCCGAGCGCGACCATGTAACCCCCGACGATGTCCAGCGCATGGCGATCCCCGTGTTGGCGCACCGACTGATGTTGCGGGGCGATGCACAGGGGCGAATCGTACGGCCTGAACAGGTCATCGAGCAGATTCTCAAACAGGTGCCCGTGCCAATCGGTTAGTTCCATGCGAGAGTTCAAATTGACTGCCCTGATGGCTGCGACCTCGTTCATGCTCTGTTCAGGGTTGATGACCAATAACACCCAGATGTACTGGATGGCGTCCGTGCTGGGGTTTTTGATGCTCAGCACCTATCTTATCCTGCGGTTTGGCATCCGCCGATTGAGCGTGGACTATCAGTGCCCTACCGAGCTGACCGAGGGCGAAACGGTTTCGGTTCCTATAGAGGTTCGTACCCCCTCGGTCGCCCTCGTGCTTATCACGGAAGCAAAACTCCAGATGTCGAACGCCTTTGCTCAGGGGCGAATCGAGTATCCGCCTCCGACAGGCACAGCCTTCGCTTTGCTGGGCAGAGCGGCTCCTTCTCTGCACGAGGAGACCTCCCCACCCGTTCGGTCTCAGAAGATTCGGGTGGAGTTGGATGCCCTTCGGCGCGGACTCCACACACTGGGACCGCTTGAAATAGCGATTACCGACCCGTTCGGTCTGTTCACTCAGCGCCAGACCATTCCCCTGACCAAAGAGGTGCTAATACTACCCCGTGCTGTGCCTTTACCGATATGGCACTGGGAGGCGGGGGGCCACGGGCGCCATCTCTTTTCCTCAGCCTTGCGAGGTCAGCGGGGTGAGGGCACCGACTGGCATGGCACGCGTCCCTATATTCCGGGCGACCCTCTGCGTCGTATCAACTGGCGCGCCACCGCTCGGCACGAGGAATGGCATGTGAAAGAGTTCGAAACCAGCCAAATCGTGCCCCTCATGGTGGCGATCGAACAGGCACCGCGCTGGCGTCAAGTTGAGGGTGCGACTCCTGAGTTCGACCAAGCGGTTCGCCATATTGGATGGCTCATGAGCGAAGCCCCGCGCCACGGCGTACAGATGAGCATGCTCCAACCTGACCTCACCGAACTGATGCTGACCGTGCAGGCGTATCGGCAACTCCTGCGCTATCTGGCACTTCTACAACCGACTGCGGAACAGTCTCTGCTGGATTTGATACCCCAGATTGTTCAGCGCTACGGTCAGAGCCATCGGCTCGTGTTGTTCGTCCCTTCCCACGAGAAGGGGTACTACGATTCGCTCGTCCGCCCCTATCTTCAGCAGGGTTATGCAATAGAAGTGGTGGCGCCCCTTCCTTAGCCCGGTATCGTTGCTAACACCGTCTCGCCCTACAGTCCCGCCTCACTACGACTGTTCACCCAACGCCCAATAAAGTGCCTTCTGCCCCCAGCCCTGCAAGGTTTGCGCTCCCACACGCCCGAAAGTTCGCTTGCCAACTGGCAAACCGCTTCATCGGGTATCCTTTAGCCCAGCATGACGAAGCGACCAGATGGCAGAGCACCCAATCAGATACGACCTTTGAGCATTGAGCGGGGCTTTCATCCGTATGCAGAAGGCTCCTGCTTCATCAAGATGGGCAACACCCATGTGGTGATAACCGCCACGGTAGAGGACAAAGTGCCTCCCTTTCTCAAGGGCACGGGAAGCGGTTGGGTGACGGCAGAGTATAGTATGATTCCGCGCGCGGGCAAACAGCGCAGTCAGCGCGAGGTCACTCGCGGGGCACCGTCGGGACGCACGATGGAGATTCAGCGACTCATTGGACGAGCCATACGCGCCGTGGTGGACCTCTCAGTGCTGGGTGAGCGCACCATCACCCTCGACTGCGATGTGATTCAGGCGGATGGTGGAACCCGAACCGCCTGCGTTACGGGCGGGTTCGTGGCGTTCGTAGACGCTTGCCGATGGATGATAGAGGAGGGCTATATCACTCGCATGCCGTTCCAAGAGCGGGTCGCAGCGATCAGCGTCGGTGTGGTGCGCAACGAGGAACTGCTCGACCTCTGCTACGAAGAGGATGTGCAAGCAGCGGTCGATATGAATGTGGTGATGACCGATAAAGGGCGGTATGTGGAGGTGCAGGGCACCGCAGAGGGTGCACCCTTCTCGCGCGAGCGACTCAACCGACTGCTCGACTTGGCACAGAGCGGGCTGAGCGAAATTTTCCGCGTGCAAGCGGACGCACTCAAAGACCTGTTGCAATGAGTATTCAACGCATCGTTTCGCTGACCCCTTCCAACACCGAGATTCTCTATGCCCTCGGGCTGGGCGAGAAGGTAGTGGGCGTCACGGAGTTGTGCAACTATCCACCTGAGGCGCTCACGAAACCGAAGGTGGGCGATTCGAATATTAGCCCTGAGCGGGTCGTTGCACTGAAGCCCGATTTGGTGGTCGCCCATGACCTGCTGAATGCGCGCGTCATCCCCACCCTTAGACGGCTGGGGCTTCGGGTGCTCTCGGCGAACCCGAACACCTTCGGGAAACTGTTCCAGTTCACCCTGCAGATTGGGCGTACTTGCGGGGTGGAAGAACGAGCGAACCAGTTGGTGCGCCAGTTGCGAGCACGGGTAGACCGCGTACGCCAGCAAGCCAAACGCCTGCGCAAACGCCCGCGCGTGCTGTTCCTCATCTCGGTAGAACCCCTTTGGGCGAGTGGGCGCGGAACCTTTGCCAACGAGATGGTCCAGCTCGCAGGTGGGGTCAACCCGCTTGCCAAAACCGTACAAGGGTTCAAAGCAGTGAGCTTAGAGATGGTACTCACAACCGCACCTGACATCGTGATTCTTGCAGGGGGTGACCCCGCAACGATTCTGAAGAACCCGCGCTGGCAGAAACTGCCTGCGGTTCAGAATCGGCAGGTCTATGCGGTGGTTGCGGATATTTTTCTCCGCGAATCGCCCCGACTGGTGGATGCGCTCGAACAACTTGCCCAGATTGTGCAACGCTATGGACGCTAAAGCCATCGAGGCCATCCTACAGCGACTGGAAGCCCGCTATGGGGTAGCCATTTGGCGTCCCCGCGCCGAACCTCTGGAGGAGCTCATCCACTGTATCCTCTCTCAGCATACTTCGGATGCCAACTCGTTTCGGGCGTACCGAGCATTACGAGAGGCGTTTCCTACTTGGGAGGCGGTGGTTTCAGCTCCTACCGAGAAGGTGGCGGAAGTAATCCGCTCAGGAGGACTGGCGAACCAGAAAGCCCCCCGCATTCAAGCGGTGCTACGCGCCCTCTATGCCCTGCGGGGTGAATACGACCTCAACTGGCTCCGCGAACTCCCCACCGAGCAGGCGCGCCAGTTCCTGATGAGCCTGCCTGGAATTGGACCCAAATGCGCCGCCATCGTGCTCTGCTTCTCGCTGGGGCGACCGGTCATCCCTGTCGATACCCATGTGTTTCGGGTTTCGTGGCGGTTGGGGCTGATTCCCAAGTCAATAGGCGAGGCGAAGGCGCATTCTGCTCTTGAGGCGCTCGTGCCCGAACCGCTGGTCTATCGGTTTCATGTGGCGCTGATTCGGCACGGGCGCGCCGTCTGCAAGGCACCTACCCCACGATGTGAGCAGTGCCCGCTTACCGACCTCTGCGCCTACTACCGCAACCCCACCCAGAACACGCGGTCGGAACGGCGTTCTGGGGGCAGTAAGGTATAGGCATCGAAGCAGTGAACCTCTGCGAACCCCGCCTCGTGGAGCATTTGGCGCACCTCATGATGCGAATAAGCACGCTGGGTATGCACCTCCACAAAGTGGCGTTCCTGATCACCCTCTTGAACCCAGAAATCCATCTGCACGGTACAAAGGCGGCTATTACGGTCGTAGCGACTGCGCCAACGATAGCGTAGCCCGTCCCTATGCCCCGACTGGTCGAACATCCGCTGAAGGAAAGCATAGTCCGTGTTCAGGTCAAAGAGGAATACTCCGTTCGGATTGAGGTGGCGATAGACACGGCGCATACACTCGGCGAAGCGGGCAGGCTCGGTAATATTGTTCAAACTGTCGAACAGGCTCACCCCTAAATCGAAGGTATGGGGCAGTTCCAACTCGCTGGCATCTTGCACATAGTAGGGGATGGGGTAGCCGTGCGCTTGGGCTTTGGCGCGCGCCTGCTCGATCATCGCAGGTGATAGGTCGACCCCCACGACTTGATAGCCGTTGATATGGATAAGCTCGGTGAGGTTGCCCGTGCCACAGCACAGGTCTAACACGCTATGGGCGGTGCGCTCAAAATAGTCCAGCAGGGTCTCCACATAGTGCCACCACCAGATGTAGGGGATTTCCTGCATCAGGAGGTCGTAGTAGGGCGCTACCGCCGAGAACGGTTTAGACTCGGAAGAGGCTGTCATCGAGACCAATATTCACGCGAATGTTGCTGTTGACCGTGCGCCCACCGAAACGCTGGTCGACATTAAAGACCTCGACTTTGCTCGGTATCCAGATGCCGGGCGCAGCCTGAACGGGCTCCTTGTATTCGAAGCGGGCGCGATACCTGCCTGTTCGGCTGTACCAGACGCGTCGCACTGTATAACGCTTCTCAAGGTCGAGCCAGACGATATGTTTCGCATCGTCATCGCCATAGTTCCATTGGAGCTCGAACACATAGAGGGTGGTGTTTCCCTCACGCTCCTCACGCTGGAAGGCTCGATCCAGTTGTTTGGCGAGCGCAGGGGTGATGAAGCCGAAATCGAGCGGGGTCTGGCGTTTGCCAGGCGAGTTGCTCACATCCTCGCGGTGGCGTTGACCGCCCCCTGTAATGAGCTTCGTTCCCCCATTGAGAATGTAGATGATGCGGGTGGACTGCACTTCCGACTCCAAGCGCAGTTTGAACGGCTCTTTGTAGTAGACCGTCATGCGTCGGAAGCGGTAGGCATTCGCGAAATCTTTGTTGATTTTGCGCAGTTCGCCCAGCCGAACCCCTTCCGAACGGGTCTCCATCTGTAAATCGCGCAACTTATCCTGCACGAACGCCATAAAATCCGGCGCAGAACCACTCATGAACCCTCTCACAATATCCCTATTCTACCCCAATTCGTGAGTCCTGTTTCAAGGGGTGGAGGAGGCTGTTCGGAAAAGAGCTTTCGTAGCACGGGCGTCCTCGCCCGTGTAATCCCCCTTAGTAAGGGGGCAGGAGGGAACCATTTGCGCGCAAACGGGTATAGTAGATATGAGGGATACGACGATGAATAAGTGGCTCATTCTAACGGTTAGCATAGGGCTTATTGCAAGCGGTTTTGCTCAGCAAGACGCCAAAGCCTTTCTGAAGCAGGTTCAGCAGAAGTACCGCAACGCCAAAACGGTAGACATGAACTTCACCATCACGATGGAAACGACGATTGGGGCAAACATGAACCGTCAGCAGGTCACAGGGCGTACAGTAATCCAGTTCCCAAACAAACTCTACGCAAAAATCAGTTCTCCAGGAATGGGTGACCAAGAAATCTATTCCGACGGGAAGACGATGTACCTCTACATTCCCGCCTCCAAGCAATACATGAAGCAGGAAGCCCCCAAAGATTTCAGGGGTGCCAATATGCCCTTCTTGGGAATGGCGTCGCTTCTGTTTGCCCTGATTGACGAGGATTTAGACCGTCCTGGAAGCAACCGCAAGTTCGCCTTCAAAGGAAATCAAGCGGTGGCAGGCAAGCAGACGCGCATCGTGGAAGTCACCGAGACCGAGGGCAACTCGCGCTCTACTATTCGGCTCTTTGTCGGAACCCAGGACCGGCTTATCTATCGAGTAGAGGCGACTCGAACCACGCAGATTGGGGGTGGGCAGAGTGGGCAGGCGCCTCAGCAACTCACCAACAAGATTACCGCTGCCATCACCTACACCAGCTTCGACAAGCCCATCCCTGCAAGCCGATTCCAGTTCAAAATCCCCAAAGATGCGAAGGAAATCCAACCCCCTCCGATGCAAGGAGGATTGCCAGGTCCGACACCTCAGCCAGCACCCTCTCAGGGTGGTCGAAAACCCTAAATAAGGAGGTACATAACCATGCCGATTCGGATTGGTATCAACGGCTTCGGGCGCATCGGACGTTTAACCCTACGCGCCATTCGCAAACACTATCCCGAAGAGTTCGATGTGGTCGCGATTAATGACCTCACAGACGCTCACAGCAATGCCTATCTGTTCAAGTACGACACGACCTACGGCATCTACCCTGGTGAAGTTCGAGCGGAGGATACTGCGCTGATAGTGGACAACGACCGAATCCGCGTGTTCGCCGAGAAAGACCCCGCCAATATCCCTTGGGGCGACTTGGGGGCGGATATTGTGATTGAGTCCACAGGCGTCTTCACCGATGCCGAGAAAGCAAGCGCCCATCTCAAAGGGGGTGCCAAGAAGGTCATCATCACCGCACCCGCCAAGAACGAGGACATTACCCTCGTGCTGGGCGTGAACCACGAAGCGTATGACCCCGCACGCCACCACATCATCTCCAACGCTTCGTGTACCACCAACTGCTTGGCGCCTGTGGCGAAGGTTCTACACGAGAGCTTCGGGATCGAGTATGGCGTCATGACCACCGTGCACGCCTACACGAACGACCAGCGCATTCAAGACCAAGTGCATAAGGACCTGCGCCGTGCCCGTGCAGCGGCTGCGAACATCATCCCCACCTCCACCGGCGCGGCGAAAGCCATCCACCTCGTTCTGCCCGAACTGAAGGGGCGCATGCACGGGATTGCTCTGCGCGTGCCTACCCTCACCGTGTCGATTGTCGACCTCAGCGTCACCCTCTCCCGTGAGGCGACCGAGGGCGACCTTAACGATGCGTTCCGCACTGCTGCGGAGGGCGCACTGAAGGGTATCTTGGGCGTCTCGGATGAGCCTCTGGTCTCGGCGGACTTTCGCGGGGACGAGCGCAGTGCAATTGTCGACCTCCCCTCCACCATGGTGATGGGGGGACGCTTGGCGAAGGTACTCGCTTGGTACGATAACGAGTGGGGCTACTCGTGTCGAGTCGCCGACTTAGCGAAGTACATCGCCAGCAAAGGCTTCTAACTTATGCGTCCCTGGCTCTGCTGGGGGCGCATATCCTCCTGGCGCTTCTTTACAACCTCAACACGCCATTTGGCAACAACGGCTATCCCAACACCCCCGACGAGGGCGCGCATTTCCAGTATGTGGCGTATGTGGCGCGTGAATGGCGTCTCCCCCTTTTCGAGGGATACAAAGGGGTCGGCTATGAGGCACATCAGCCACCCCTCTACTACTTTCTGGCAGGGATCCTCTTTCATTTAGTAGGGGGTGAAGGCAAGGGGGTTCGCCTGCTCTCGACGCTCGCCAGCGCGGGGGTGGTTTGGCTCACTTGGCTCACTTTTCGACGGCTCTTCCCGCAACGGTTGCTAATGGGGCTTGTGGGGATGGCTTTTGTAGCGTTCCTACCGATGCATATCGCAATCGGGAGTGCGGTTGGCAACGATGCCCTGATGAACCTGCTGTTTGCAGGGGTGCTGTACGGACTGGCGGTCGGATTGACGCACCGACCAGACGAGCAAACGCCCAAATTGAGGCTTCCCGCCCTCTTGGGCATCCTGACAGGACTAACAGTGCTGACCAAAGCGACCGCTATCCTGCTCTTTCCGATTCTACTCGTGGGGTTTGCGCTAATCTCGTGGCGTGCAAGCAAAGCGAGGGGAACCCTCTGGGTAAAGCAGACACTCTTCGCCTCCGCCTTAGCCTTCGCCATCGCGCTGGCGATTGGGGGATGGTGGTTCATACGCAACGCCCTGCTTTATGAAGACCCCCTCCTGCAGAAGACCTTCCTGCGCGTGTTCGCAGGCACAGCAAAAGCGGAGGACTTTTTCCAAGCGGGCATGAGCGTTGGGGAATACGCGCGCATCGTAGCCGACTGGACTTTTCGCAGTTTCTGGTTCGCCTACGGCACTCCTCAAACAGCGCGCACAGGCTTACCCAACTTCTTGCCCGATAGTGTCTATTGGGGGCTGTTGGGGTGGTGTCTGTTGGCGCTGGTGGGGCTGGGAGTCTGGCTCTACCGAGTGCGCAGGGGGTTGGAGCCGTTCGATTCGGCTTCGTGCGCATGGTTGTGGCTGGGGTTGCTGACCCTCTTGCTGGTGGCGGGAAGCTTCGTGTTGTTTGTGCGGGTGTTCTTCCAGACGCAGGGGCGTTATTTCTATCCTGCGCTGATGCCGATAGCGGTCTTGTTGACGTTGGGCTGGGACACTCTTATCCCCGAACGATGGCGACCTGTTGCGCATGGAGGGCTAATCGCACTCTGGCTTCTGCTTGCAATCGGTTGCCTACGCTATCTGTAAAATGGTATACTAAGCCGAGGGGATACCCATGATTAGCCAACCGACCGAAAAGGGCATCTGGACGCTGGAAGAGTGGCTCGAAACCGAGATGGAAGCCCGCTGTGAGTTCGAAAACGGGAGACTGATACCGATGGCATCTCCAAGCTATAGGCATAATGATATAATGGCTATTCTTTACTATAACCTTCGTCAGTATGGACGGCAACAGCAAGCAGGCACAGCCCTGTTGGAGGTCGATGTAGCACTCCCTACAGGGAGCGGCTTCATTCCCGATGTGACATTTGTGCGGAAGGAGCGTGCCGAACAGCTGATTACCCCCAAAGGTAAGATAGAAGGTGTCCCCGATTTAGTGGTGGAAGTAATCTCTCCTTCCACGCGCGCACGGGATACAGTGCATAAATTGCGTGCCTATCACGAGGCAGGCGTGCCATGGTACTGGCTCATCGATAGTGAGACACTCACCATTTATGAATATCAACACACGCCTGAAGGCTATCTGTTGCGCACGGTTGCCGAAGCAGGCGAGGTGTTCATATCGAAAGCCTTAGAGGGCTTCACCCTCAACCTGCAGGAACTGGTAGGTGAGGAGTAAACTGCTTTCCTAAGCGGTGGTGGCAATTACCGTGCGGGTGCGGAACCGCTCGACTGCTTGACGGAGGGGCTGGTGAGCAGGATGGCTCAGGTCGGGATCACGCTCTAAGAGGCGAAAAGCTTCCTGACGCGCCACCTCCAGCAGTTGCATATCTTTGATGAGGTCTGCCACACGAAATGCGGGCATTCCGCTCTGTTTCGTGCCGTAGATTTCGCCTGGTCCGCGCAGGCGCAAATCCTCTTCGGCGATCAGGAAGCCGTTGTTCGTCTGGGTCATAATCTCCAAGCGTCGCTGACCCTCTTCGGTTTTCGGGTCGCCTATCAGGATGCAGTAAGATTGGTGTTCGCCTCGCCCGACGCGCCCCCGAAGCTGGTGCAGTTGTGCCAGTCCGAACCGGTCAGCATCCTCCACCACCATCACCACGGCGTTGGGCACATCCACCCCCACCTCAATTACCGTGGTGGAGACGAGGATATCGATCTCGCCTGCTCGGAACGCCTCCATCACCTCCTCTTTCTCGATGGGCTTTATCCGCCCGTGCAGAAGCCCCACCCGAAGGTCTGGGAACACATCTTTGCTGAGGTGTTCGGCAAGCTCCTGCGCCGCGCGTACCTGGAGCTTCTCCGACTCTTCTATCAGCGGGCAGATGATATAAGCTTGCCTTCCCTGTTGCACTAATTTGCGCACGCCCTCGTAAACCTTAAGCCGTTCGGAAGGGTGCTTCCAGTGGGTCTTGATGGGTCGGCGTCCTGGGGGCATCTCGTCCAGTATCGAGACATCCAGTTCGCCATAGAGGGTGAGGGTGAGCGTGCGGGGGATGGGGGTAGCGGTCATCACCAGCACATGGGGCATGATGCCCTTGTCGCGCAGAGCGGCGCGCTGGAGCACGCCGAAGCGATGTTGCTCGTCGATAATTGCCAGCCCCAGCCGAGCGAACTCGACTCCCTCTTGGATAAGGGCATGCGTGCCCACTGCGACGAGGGCGCGCCCAGTGGCAACGCGCTCGCGCGCTTGGGCACGCTGTTTCTGCGTGAGCCTACCCACTAATAGCTCCACGGAGATGCCCAAAGGCTGGAACAGCCGATGCAGCACCGCATAGTGCTGTTCAGCAAGGATTTCGGTGGGCGCCATGATTGCCGACTGATACTGATTGTCCACCGCAGCGAGAATGGCGGCAGCTGCGACGATGGTCTTACCAGAGCCGACATCGCCTTGAAGGAGGCGGTTCATCGGGTGGGGGCGCGCCATATCGCTCCAGATTTCCCGAATCACCCGCTTCTGGGCGTTGGTGAGTTCAAAGGGCGCCAACTTATGGATTTGCTCCATCAGGCGCGCCTCGTCGATGCGCATCGCTATCCCCCGCTCTTGGGCTATCTGCTGGCGCTGAAGCCCTACCCCCAACTGCATCACAAAAAACTCCTCGAACACCAATCGCTTGCGAGCAGGCTCTATCACTTCCAAACTATCGGGGAAATGCACTTGGCGAATCGCCTCGGCAATCGGCATCAGCTCCAAGCGGTGGCGAACATCAGGTGGCAGAATCTCAGGCACGAGATGGGCATACTGCACCGCGTGGTCCATAATCTGGCGCATCCGCTTTTGGCGAATGCCCTCGGTCAGCGAATAGATAGGCACAATTCGGTTCACATGCAGGAGGTTTTCGGGGTCGCTATCGTCATCCAAATCTTCCCATTCAGGGGTTTCGATTTGCAATCCCCAGCCCGACTCTTTGACAGTTCCGTAGACCACCAAGAGTTTGTTGCGCAGTTTGAGCATCGTATCGCGCATGTAGGGCTGGTTGAACCAGACCAGTTCCAGAGTGCCCGTGCTATCTTGGATGAAGGCTTTGGTAAGCGTCAATCCTTTCCGCACCTGAACATTCTCAGCGGTGATGAGCCTGCCTGCGAAGGTAGCGGACTCGCCTGGGCGGGCATGGCGAATTTGACGAAAATGCGAGCGGTCTTCATAGCGTCGGGGCAGGTTATACAGCAGGTCGCCCAGCGTGTAGAGCTCCAGTTTGCCGAGCACTTGCGCCAGCTTTTCGCCAACCCCCTTCAGGTAGCGAACCTCGGTCTCTAACGAGACCCGATAGCCCGTGTTCGCCATCGCCTCTATTGTACCGCATCGGAACAACACCGCTCTCTATAGGGTTCCTACAGCGCGCCGACGCCTGCATAGAGGCTCATCTTGGGGGGTAAAAGGCGAGGGTTGCTGGTGCGGAAGCGGAGTTCGAACTCCAGTATGCCCCCTGATGGAAGGTCCGATTCGCTTAGAATGAGATACGCCACGCCTTGCTCAAACAGGCTCTCACCCGTACGATTGACCCACTCTACGCCAGCGGGCAAGCGCATCACCAGCGCAATTGGACCATGAATTGGCTGTCCGCTGATATTCACCACGCGCCCGCGAGTACGATACTCCCCACTCGCAGGGTCGCGCCGAATCGGGTTCAGCCGTATCCGATAGGGAGCGGATACTTCGGGCATGCGCTGAAGCGAGTAGGTCGCTACTGTTTGAAGCGTGACTGCGACGGCACCCGGATTGTTCACGATATGGGGTTGGGGTGGGAGGAACTGATTCGAGAGCCAACTGGTCGCAGGGGGACGCGCACCGAAGGTCGCACGGCGCGAATCATAGGCTGAGAAGATGGAGTCGACCTCGCCCGTGTTGAGCAGGACTGCGAACATGCCTATCGGATAACTCGCTTTGCGATTGGCATAGAGAACCTCTAATGGGAGGGCAATTTCCAGCCCCGTGGGCGGGTCGTTGGGGTTGTTGCGGGGGTGCCACACAATCCGAGCAGGAACCGCAGGAAGCCAATTGAGACGAGAAGGGTCGAGACGGTAAGCCCCCGCAAATGCCCCGACTACAGGGGGAAGCGCAAAATCGCCCACGAATGGCGCTTCAGGAGCGGAATGAAGAGCACTATGGCGGAACACGCCTATCCCGAACTCCGCACCAAAGCCCGCAGGGGCGGTAATCCGATGATTCGAGAGCAGGCGCGTGGCAGGACCGCTGTCATCGTCCAGCACCTCCAGAGTGCGAATGCCCGCCCCCGTGCCGTGGTCTCTATCCAGAAACACCGCCACACCAAAGGTACGGTTTTCCGCCGTGTCCACACGCCCTGCCAGTCCGATGTAGAGGTTCCGATGGTCGTTGCGCACATAGAGAGCGTCTAAGCGATTGAGGTTCGAGCTGGGGCTTCGCGTCTGAACCGCTATCGGCTCGCCTAAATCGCTGAGGTCGCCATCGACAGCAATCCTGCCTTCAGCACGACGCAGGTAGAAGAAGGTGGTGAACTCGCTGAAAAGTCGGGGGCGTTCAGGAGGCGTGTTCATGAATACGCGCACTTGCACAAGGTGAAGCCCAGCTGGCAAGCTGCTGAAATCGAGTCCGCTCAGTTCGAAGTGACCGTCCGTGATGCGATTCATCGGGATAAACCCATCTGCCAAACCCTCGGGAGTGTTCTGGAGGGGAGTGTAGCCCGGCAGGCTGATGCCGTTATTGAACTTCACAAACGCGCGGGCGCCCATTACATCAGTGCGCACGTGAAGGGTGTAGTGCCCTTCGGTTAGGAGGGTCACGGCGTTGAAACTGCGCCCCTCGGCATAGGTGCCCCCAGGAGTGGGGATGGTCTCGAACTCCAGCGGATTACCCTGCGCATCGAGAAACTGCACAGGGGGTACATTCGGCAACGGTGCGGGCGTGCGGGGCGCATACAGCACATAGCCGTACGCATTATTGCTGTTGGTGGCGGTAGAGTTGGGAGGCACGGTAATCGTCACAGCTCCGCCTGCCCCTACCGTGACGGGCGGTCGCTGACCCGAATAGTCTATCAGCACGGTGCCGGGCGCAAAGGCGGTCTGCACGGTTGCGGTCAGCGGGGTGAGGTCGCCCCGATTGTTCAGCCCCATTAGCAGAAGCGCATGCCCGTTCACCTGACGCTCATAGATATAGAGGTTCTGGCTCACCCATCGGTTGACCAGCGTGCCCCGCGCGAACCGCTTGCGGACATCCAACACGCGCAACAGGGTGTCATCCCCGTTCCCCAGCGCATTAAACCGCCCAGGGCGCGGGAAGTGGCTCCAATCATCGGGAGCGATATTGTTTCCATCGTAGTAGACTTTCGGTCTGCCCGGTCGCGTCAGAAGCCATGCGTAGGCAAGATTGTTGGAGCGCGGAGGTTCCTCATCGTGGCTCTGAATGAAACCGACCCCTAAGTAGCGTGCCAATCCGCCCAGCTCGTAGGGAAGCCCTGTGGAGGGATCGGTGCCGATGCTGTTGCTGAGGCTATTCCCTAAACTCCCGAAGCCGTCGGAGTTGAACAGGTTGCTTGCCATGAACTTCATCGGGAAGTCCAGCAGGTTCATGCCAGTTTTGGCGTACTCGCGAAGCTCCCAACTATTGCCCGAATAGACCTCTCCGAACAGATAGAGGTTGGGATTAAGACTATACAGGAAGGGGATAAAATCGCCCTCGCTAGAGACGCCACCCGGCTGTTGGGGTGTGCGCGCAAAGAAGGCGGGGGGCACATGGCGCACCGCATCGATGCGAAAGCCGTCGAAACCAATCACGCTCGTCAGGAACCATCCCCACCGCTTGAGCAGTTGGCGCGCATCCTCCGCATAGGGGGTGGCGTTAGGGTAGTAGTAAGGGTTCGTGGGATGGCGGATAAAGCTGGGCTTGTTGTATGCGTTGAAACTGGCGTAGGAGGGCAGGTTAAAGGCACCAGTGCGTGTGTTATTGCCATCCTCATGGGCAATGTCCGCAAGCCCTACCACATCATAGTTGAGCGTGCCAAAGCCGAAGGGCGGGGCATTATTGAAATCTACCTCGTTATTCGTGGGGTCTGCAGTGGAGCGGATATGAAAATCCTCTGGAATAAAGCTCGGGTAGCGGTCGATGGCAGTGCTGGCGCGATTGTCCATATGGTTCACGACGAGGTCGCAGTAGACCTCCAACCCGAAGCGATGAGCTAGTTGAATCAGCTCGATGAGTTCCTGGTTGGTGCCGTAGCGAGTACGCACCGTGCCCTTCTGCAGACGGTCGCCCAAGTCGAACAGGTCAAACGGATTGTAGCCCACGCTAAATCCTCCACCGCCCGATTTGACAGGCGAGGGCAGGTAGATTGCCCCATAACCTGCCTGCACCACCTCTGGCAGGCGAAGCATAATCGTGCGGTAGTCGGTCTGGAACCACTGCAAGATGGGGGTATCCCGATAGCGGGGAGCATAGCGCACCCACACAGTGTAGTTTGCGCCTCCATTGTTATCGTAGAGCACCTGCCCTCCATTCCCTTGCGCCCGAATGTAGAACTGCACATAGGTGCCGGGCGGGTAGGGACCCAACACCACATACCACTGCGTGTTGTTGCCTGTATGGAAATCGAACGAGAAATCGTATTCTCGTGTGGTCGCCCAATTATCGGTGGTGACGACTGCTTTTACGGACTGACCGGGCGCGATGGGCGAGGTTTGGGTGGTGACCGAGAGTGTCTGCCACGGTTCCATCATGCCCAATCGGCTTGGGATCTGTCCATGGTCGGTAATAAACAGGCGCGTATTGCCCACCCAGTTGAGTTGGGCGTGCATCAGCGCAATCAGCAGGGTTCCCAAGACTACGGCGTACCGTCTCATCAGGGTTATTATACACCAGATTGAGAGGCTTCTCCACTGGAAACCGCAAAAGCGCATCAGGCGTCAAAAAGGCGGAGGATGAGGTAAATGCGAACAGGCTGGTGGCTTTTGCTGGGCGGAAACTTTGTGCTGGCTTTTGCGAGCCAGAGCGATTCGAGTGCGCTCCCTCAAGCTTCCATTCAGCGTGTGGTCGTCTACAAGGATGGACACTGCTTCACCCAGCGAGAAGCGAATGTGGTGCCTAACAGCGAGACGGTTTACATTCACGACCTGCCTAACGCCCTGCTTGGCACCGTTTGGGCATATACGCGTGACAAGCAGGTTCAGGTGGTGCGAGTGCAGGGGCAAATGATAGAAGAGAAGCGATCGATCGCCCCTCAGAATGTGGCAGAACTCTTAGCTCTTAACGAGGGTGCTAAGGTAGAGATTGAATTGCTGTTCCCGTCGGACGCTCAAAGTTCGGGGCGCGCTTCCACCACCGAGATACACTGGGGGACTTTGCGAGTGTTCAAACCTGAACTGCGCTACACGGATGTTTATCCTACTCACGAGGCACCACCGCCTTACAGCCCCACACCAGTGGTTGCACCGCAACCACGCCGAGATGACCCTTACTGGGTTTGGAGAAGTTCGGCTTCCTCTGCTACCCCGCCCGCACCACCTGACTATGTGCAGGATGAATGGAGCCGCAGAGTGAGCCAGTGTAGTTTCGCCATCGAGACCGAGTATGGGCTGGTGATGTTTCAGGCATCGCAGGTGAAGCGCCTGCGCTTTCTCACGGAGCCGAAGCGGACGCGCGAGGTTGTGGTGCGCCAACCACGACTGGAACTACTCCTCAACGGTGTCAAAAAGGGTCAACCCGTGCCCCTGGTGCTCTGTGCGCTCGAGAAGGGCATTCGATGGATTCCCGAATATCATCTTATCCTGCCCCCTGAGAGTGGCGAACAGGCAACACTCCGACTCAACGCCACGCTTATCAACGAGTTGACCGACCTACTCGGTCAAAAGGATGCAGAGGTGCATGTGACGGTTGGTGCGCCCCAGTTCATCATGACCGATACCGTCTCACCGTTGGTGATGCGCGAAACTTTTATGCGCTTGTCCAAATGGTTCGGCGAGCCAGAAGACTTCTATGGACGCGCTATATCGGGTGCTGCAGGTTTCGGTGGTTTTGGTGGCTTGCCGTCCGTCCCTTCGGGTGGTTTTGGCGTGGTGGGATGGGGTTCACCTCTTCTGGTGAAGGCGATTCGCTGGAAAGCCATTCCTCTTTGCGCCGTGCGGAATCACTTCCAGCGGGAACGGAACCTCAAGTAGAGACTTTGCTCCCAATTTCGCTGATACGGCTCCCACGAATCACCTTGCCCAAAGGTTCTACCGCTCACTACACCATACTGGAACAGCGCATCCCCTATGAGCGTGTCTGTTTCTGGTCATTAGACCTGACGGAGCAGGATCGATACGATAGGTGGTACAGATACTCTTCTTGGGGATCACGCCGTTTCCGAACCTTCGAGGATGTGGCATACGAACTGATGCGAAGGCGCAATCTGTGGGGTGAGGTGCAGGACGCTATCCTGCTCAAAAACCAAGGGGATATTGCTTGGACGACCGCCCCTATCGTGGTGATGCAAAAGAACACTGCTATCAGCCAAGATATGCTCCTATTCACGCCACCGGGCGAGGAAGCGGTCGTCTTGCTGGGTCCTGCGCCCCAGATTTACCTGTCCCACACCGTTGCTGAAATTGAGAGGGGCAAGGACAAGAGCCAGCAAGAGTTTGGTCAGAGCCGATGGCGGATTGCGGAATACGAGGGTGTAATTCAGGTGACCAACGAACGGAGTGAACCCGCGCGCCTGATGGTGCGCATTCGGTTCGTGGGACATTATCAAGAGGCGACGCGTCAACCTTTGCGCATTAGCCCCAAGACAGCCCCCTCCGAAGAGTTCTGGTCGTGGTACTATACGAACCGACTTTATCTCAACCCCTACGCCGAGGTGGTTTGGGATGTGGTAGTTCCGCCGGGCACGACAGAATGGAGATACCTATATGAGCGTCGCTTCCCCTGGTAGCACCTCAATAGGGTATACTCTGGGCGGATGAAGACTGCGACCCGCTCAACATGCGTACAAGGTGAGAGGAGTTTCGCGGGGTCTGCGAAGCTCCGCGCCTTTTGGCTTTTGAGCAAGCCTCGTGTGACGATTCTGGTATGGCTCACGACGCTTGCAGGGTTTGTACTGGGGGCGTGGGGTCAGCCGTTGGAAGGCGCGCTCGTTGTGGCGGTGCTGGTCGGGTCGTGGCTGGTGGTCGCCTCGGCAAACGCCTTCAATCAGGCGTTGGAATGGCGTTACGATGCTCAGATGAGTCGGACTGCCTCGCGTCCTATCCCCTCTGGGCAGGTGAGTGTGCCCGAAGCCGTTGTGCTGGCGCTTCTATGGGGCGTGAGCGGGGTGGTACTGCTTGCCTTGTTTGTGAACGGCTTAGTCGCCCTACTGGGACTGGTATCGATAGTGCTGTATGCTTTCGTCTACACACCGTTGAAGCGCTATACACCTCTCTGCACTGCGATAGGTGGGATTCCCGGCGCCATTCCGCCTGTAGCGGGCTGGGTTTCAGCACAGGGCAATTTTGCACCCGAAGCGCTCCTGTTGTTCGCACTCCAATATATCTGGCAGTTTCCCCACCTTTGGGCGATTGCATGGCTGAATGCGGAAGACTATGCTAAAGTGGGGTTTCGGCTCTTGCCCTATACGAACGACGATGGAACGCGCACGGGTCGGCTGGTGTTCCTTTACACGGTGGCGCTCGTTGGGTTTAGCCTGATGTTCCTGCCCTATGTGCAGAAGCCTGCGCTCTACTTGGTATGGGCAGGGATGATAGGGGTGTGGCATCTGGTCTATTCCCTGCAGTTCTACGCGTCTCCTGAACGCAAGTATGCGCGTGGAGTGCTGATGGCATCGGTACTTTATCTGCCCCTGCTTCTTTTGGGGCTTATTCTCTCACGATAGCACGAAATCGTCTCGTTGTTTATCGGGAGAGTAGCCTATAAGAAACTATTTTTCGGAGGTTCAATGATGGTTAAAACGAAGGTTCGTCCTCGGGTTCGGCGCGGAGGTGCGGATACGGGCGAAGTGACTCCTCCGCCTCCCTATCGGCGCGACTGGGGTGAGGAACCTCCCTTCGACCGTTCCGCATCGGCGCGTTTGGGGATGTATATCTTTCTCGCTGCGTTGGTCATGATGTTTGGTGCGATTGCCCTTGTGTTCCTGTTGCGCTTGCCCGTGCGGGACGCCTTTGCCTTCACCCTCCCGAAGACCGCATGGGTCAGCACCGCCATCATCTTGTTCAGTAGTGTCCCCTGTCAGATGATGGTCAACTCGGCACGACAGGAACAGCAGAAGGAGATTCTCCGCTGGCTTGCCCTCACCTTTGCCTTCGGCTTACTCTTCCTGGGTCTCCAGGTAGTGAGCGGTATCGAGGTGGCGCGCCAGATTGAGCGCACAGGGCACAATGTGTTCACGGGGCTATTCTATGTGTTCACCGCTCTGCATGGGGCGCACCTGTTTGGCGGGGTTGCCTTTATGGGCGGGATGCTTTTCAGCATCATGCGACGAGGTTGGAACCCTTCCTATCTGCTCCCGTTGGAGCTGGGCGCGCTCTATTGGCACTTCATGGGCGGAATCTGGCTCATGCTGTTCGGCGTGATGGCAATCCGATAGACGATGAAACCGCTACGCCTCTTGATGGTTCTGTCGTGGCTCCTTCTATTGGCTTCGATAGGGGTATTCGTCTATGCCTTGATGAAGGTGCGAGAACGGAACACCCCACAGCCCCTGCCTGTGTTCGGGGAAGTGAAGCACGACTTCCGCCTGACGAACCAGTGGGGTGAAACGCTCTCCCTAAAAGATCTGGAGGGCAAAGTGTGGATTGCCTACTTCTTTTTCAGCACTTGCCCCAGCATCTGCCCGATTATGAACCGCAACATGGGCGATGTGCAGACCGAGTTTGCCAACAATCCTGAGGTGGTCATCGTGGGTTTCAGTGTCGACCCTGAGACCGACACGCCCGAACGCCTGCGCGCTTATGGCGAACAATACGGGGTTCTGAAGGGCAAATGGCACTACCTCACGGGCGATAAGAAGACCATCTACACCCTTGCGCGGGAGAGCTTCAAGTTAGGGGTAGAGGAGGTTCCCGAGGACCAGCGTGGGGGCGAGCACGACTTTATTCATAGCGAAAAGTTCATTTTGGTCGACGAACAGGGGCGCATTCGGGGCTACTATGCGGGCACACACAAACCTGATGTCCAACGCCTCATGCAGGATGTCTACACGGTATTGGAAGAGCGATGAGGGAAGCACAAGCCCTAAGGAGTTGCAAAGCCTCTCCCGACAATTACCAGTACGATGAGCCAAACGGAGGTGTTGGAGTTAGGACGTCAGGCGCTCATCACGGGCTTGCAGATTAGCCTGCCCGTTTTGCTGTCTGCGCTGATTGTGGGGCTACTGATTAGCGTGTTCCAGGCAGTGACCCAGATCCAGGAGATGAGTTTGCAGTTTATCCCGAAAATCCTTGCGGTGTCGCTGGTGATGGTGATTGCAGGCGGATGGATGCTCACCCAGATAGTGGAGTTCACCGTACGGGTTTTCACGAACCTACCTCCGAAATAAGGCGATGAGCCTCGATACCGATTGGTTTTGGAGCGTATTCGTAGGCTTCACGCGGGCGTCGGGATTGGTGCTATTAGCCCCTGTGTTTGGCAGTCGCACGGTTCCTGCGCCTGTGCGGGTGGGATTAGCAGGCATGATTGCGCTGGGATTAGCCCCTGTGATTCAGCCTGCTGTGGGTCCCCCACCAACTGAATGGGTTCCGCTGATAATGCGCTTAGTCGGGGAAGCACTGATTGGGCTGGTGATGGGCTATGGGGTGAGCCTGATTATTGGCGCAGCGGTGATGGCAGGCGAGCTGTTGGACCAGATAATGGGCTTTGGCATGATTCAAATCCTCAACCCGCTCTCCAGTTTCCCCACCAGTTTGCTGGCACAGTTTCACTACTTGCTGGCGATGGTGCTGTTTGCGCTGATAGATGGGCATCATCTGTTGTTGCTGGCGCTGGCACGCAGTTTCGAGTTGGGGTATGGTGCAGGCGATTTTCGGACGATGGCAGGGAGTGGATTGGAGGTGGCGGTTCGACTCTGTGGTGACACCTTGTGGCTTTGTGTGCAGATTGCAGCGCCTGCAGGGGGTGTGCTGTTTGTGGTCGATTCGGCGATGGCGGCGGTTTCACGGGCGGTGCCCCAGGTGCCTGTGTGGCTGATTGGGCTACCTGCCAAGATTGCGGTGGGGATTGTGGCATTAGGGGCAAGCTTGCCTGCATTCGTAGGGCTAAGCGTCCAAATGAGTGAACTGAGCTTTCGTTTCTTGGAAAACTGCCTGCACCTGCTGAGAGAATAGTGGTGGAGAATTCGAGTTCCCTACCAAACATTCCTGCAAGCCTCCTGATAATTACCCGAACCCCTATCAAGGGTGAGGGTGAGCCTATCATCACTTTGAAGTAAGGAGGCGAACTGTTATGAAGGTCTACCCGAACCTTGAGACATTCTATAGCGAAGATTCCCGCCGACGCCCGAAAGAAGCCGATTATGGCGTCGGGTGGAAAGACCGTGAAGGCTATCCCTACCGTGTGAGTTATGTGCAAGCCACAGGCGAAGTGTATGCCGTGCGCTTGCCTGACACCGCCCCGAATAGCCGAGTCTACCTGCTCGGTGTGATACGCCCCGATAACCCTGACCCACTCGCCCACTGGAAAGGCACGGGCGAGCGGTGGTACACGACGCTGGACACGATACTCGACGGCTGGTGGGATGGAATACCGCAACCCGCTTCCATCGATTGGGTTGCCGAGCGCATTCAGCCGTGGCAAGGAGGTGCGCTATGAGCCGACTCTACCGCTTTGATGAAGGGCAGTACAGCGTGCCTCTTGCCGAGCCAATGTATGTGCTGTGCCCTGACTGCGAAGGCACGGGCGCGGTGTGGCAAGCGGTCAAGTGCAACTGTTGGGCATTCCCGCAGGACTCTGCAGGCAAATGTACAGGGTGCAACGGGCTGGGCTGGTGGCAGGAACCCTTGCGGGACTGCCCTGCCTGCAACGGCACGGGCTACCGCCCGCTCAGAGGGGGTGATTCGAAATGAGGCTCTCGAAGGCAACTGCCGAGTTCGTCTATCAGGAACTGCGCCGATACCCCCAACAGGAATCGACCTACGATGTGGCACTCTGCTCACTGGTGATGTTCGAGCAGTGGTACAGCCGAGTCTTCCAGCGCAGGGAATGCTGGAAACGCCTGAGCCCCGATTCGGCACGGGCGTTCGTGGAGTGGCTCGAATCGAACCTTCAAACCCCGCTGGAGATACGCTACCCTGAGCCTGAGGCGGTGCGCTACTGGGTGTATCGCTTTTACCTGTTCGCCCTGATGAAGGGCTATCTCGACCCGAATCGCCCCTTCCCCCGATTCGACAAGGGTTTCTGAACCTTCTCGCCTGCCCCATTCGTATCTATAATGTGGAATCTTCCTTTCAGGGAAGATTCCACGCCTCCAACCCTCAGATGAGCCTCACCGCCCTCATTCAGGAATACCTGCAGGAACTGACCGCACGCGGGGTGAGCGAGCATACCCTGCTCTCCTACCGCAATGCCCTGACCCGCTTCGCCCGCTGGTGTAAAGGGCAGGGACATTCGTGGCGGGATGTGGGCGGGCAGGAGATTCGCGCCTACCGCAACGCGCTGGTAGCCGAGAATCTTCGCCCCACGACGGTCAATCAGTATCTGACGATTCTGCACGCTTTCTACGGCTACCTTGTGGAAACAGGGGTGCTGAAGGGCAACCCTGTGGCAACGCGCCTTGTGAAGGTACGCCAACCCCAACGCCAACCCCGCTACTTGAAGCCGAATGAGGTGCAGGCGGTGCTGGAAGTGATAGACGCCTTACCCCTTGCGGAACAGGTTGCGTTTCGACTGATGTTGTACGCAGGGCTGAGGGTGGGCGAAGTGGCACGGCTGGAGCCTGCCGATGTGATGACGATTCGGGGGCGGGTGGTGATACGGGTGCTGGGCAAGGGCAATAAGGAACGGCTCGCCCCGATTGTGGACGCTAAGACGGCTCTGCAGGTGCAGAATCTCGCCTTCCAGCGCGCTCAGGAATCTTCGCTGATTGGGCGAACCGTCCAGCAGCTGAAAGACAAGGCGAAGCAGATAGCGAAGCGTTCAGGGGTGCGCTTCCACTGCCACCGCGCCCGCCATACCTTCGCGACGAATCTGTTAGCGCAGGGCGTGCCCTTAGACGCGATTCAGGAATCGTTAGGACATTCCAGTATCACCACGACCCAGCGCTATGCCAAGACCCTGCCCGAAAGCGTGTTGAAGATAGCGGTCGCGTTGGACGACTCCGCCGCATGCGAGCGCCACGAAGCGGAACGAAGCGCCACGAAGCGGAACAAAGGCGGAGAACACGCCACGCCTTCGCAAAAAAACGAAACGGCATCCCGAAAAAACGGAACAGAAAAGCGTATAACACGCAACGGAATATGATAACACGCCACAGCATATTGAGCGTCGCGACGGGGATGTGAAGGGGGAAGGCTCGCGCGACGCCCCAAAATCGGCACACACAGGATGGAGATAGACTTGCCGACAGGTGAGGGCGTTCAGGCGCGTGCGGGTGCGCGTGTGCACGACCCCCAACGCTATGCCAAGACTCTGCCCGAAAGCGTGTTGAAGATAGCGGTCGTGTTGGACGACTCCGCCGCATGCGAGCGCCACGAAGCGGAAGGAGGGCGAAGGACACGAAACGCTATCCTGAAAAGGCGTGGGCGCGTGTGAAACAACGGGACGCGAATCGGCGAAACGGAAGGAGAGGAATCGTGAAGGGTGCAAAATTCGTGCCGTTATTCCGCCCGCTTTCGGAGCGGTGGTAAGTTTCGGATAGGCGATTCATAAGATGGGCGGGCTATAAGGGCGTCCACCTGCTCAATTGCACGGCGTAGGGCGCGCCTGAACGCATCGACACACCGTTCGCCCTGATACTGCCACTCAGCAGGGGCAAGCGAATTCCACCTCTCGTGGAGCGTAGAGAAGGTATGACGCTGTCCCTGCGACACTGAGAAAAAGGCAAAGTCGTATAACGCCAGCGCGTGGGCACTGATGGGTTTAGCGTGATGTTTCCCCTCAACTTTGGGCTGAAGTAGACGCGTGTATATCTCACGAATCGAGTCCCCTGAAAGGCAAGGGGATAGAAGGAGCGTGAGCGAAGCAATCTCGTTGCCCACTTCATAAGGGGCAATCCATTTAACCCACCCAGCGCACGCAGGCAGTGGAGCCTTCAGTAGCAACAGGTTGCATACCTCTTGATGTGTCCAAAACTGGAGTGACTCGGCGGTTTCAGAGATGAGACTCCACAATCGGTAATAGGAACAGAAAGGGTACTGCGTGTGAAGGTTGCAGGGTGCTGTGGGGTTTCTCCAGTCCCGACTATGGCTACAATAGTAGCCTTCACCCAGTGTGCGGGTTCCCAAGTAGATACCGAGCGGGTAGGGAAAGCCTTCTCGCAACTTAGCAGGACAGTAAAACCCTTCCTGTGCGTCGAGGTATACGCCAGTATCATCTTGATTTTCAAGGTATGTTTTTTCCCACATTCTACGCCACTTGAAGGGATAGGCACAGGCACAGCCCTCGTATTCCCACTGCTGGGCTATTCGCTCGCACTGTTCAGGGGTTAGGGGTGGTTCGTAGCCGAGAATCTCTCGAATCTCGTCTTTATGGGCTTCATAGTGGAGATTCGAAAGGAAGTGAGCATAGTTAGTAAGCGAATCCCGTTCATTTTCGGTTAGCCACTCAAGAGGAATGGGGAATATGCTTTCCCATCCCACCAGCGGAAGCCGTAAGGTTATTGACTCTGTTATTGACTCTTGCGGTTTAGAGTTAGGCAGGACACTTCGCCACTCCTGAAACACTTCTACAAGGTCTTGAGTGTAGTCTTCTCGGAAGGCGTCTATGCTATCGCATTCCGCCTTGAGTGCCGTGCGCAGAATCCCGAAGCGGAACGCCTGCGAGTTTAGGAACGCCTGAATCTCCTCTTTAGTGCCTACCCCTGAAGAGTCGAGAATATCTTTTGACCATTCCCGAATTTGGCTCTTCACTCTGACCACCTCAGTTTCCCACACGAATCGGGGGATTCGTGTGGGATGTATCATACCCGACAGAGGTGAACAGAATGAACAGGCTCAGAGAGATACGGGAGTCACGCGGGATACCTCGCTATCTGTTAGCACGGAAGGCACGGGTGAGCAGTGCCACTCTCGCCCTGATTGAGCTGTATGACCTGCTACCGAGTCGGAAAGTGTTGGAGAAAATCGCACGGGTATTGGAAGTGCCTGTAGAGGCGATTCTCGGTGAGGAGGTGGACACGAATGCGGTATCGTAGGAAGCCCCTGATGAATAGACCGTTCCCGATACCCTGCAACGACGCAGGCAAGCGGTGGAAGCACTTTGTACGCCTTGTGGTGGACGCTCGCAGGCGTGCGAAAGCCCTGAAAAGCGAAACCGCCCCCCAGTCTGGGAAGGGCAAAAGAGAAACTTGACAGGAGGCGGTCTTCATGTTCAGAGCCGAACAGATTATACCCCATCTGCAGGGTGTACGCAGGGTAGGCGAACGCAAGTGGCAAGCCTGTTGCCCTGTTCACGACGATTCGAATCCCTCGCTTTCACTTGAGGAGACTCCTGATAGACGCTTGCTGTGGCACTGTCATGCGGGCTGTTCGCAGGAAGCGGTTCGGGACGCCCTGTACCGCCTTGCAGGGGTGCAAGCCCCTCACCAGCGCCCCCCACGCCCACAAAGCCGAAACCCCCAAAGCCCGCAGGGGCTGACGCTGGAGCGGTTCGCCCTACACTTCCACTTTGCCCCTGAACGGCTGAAGGAATGGGGCATACAGGAAGATTCCTGCAACGGCAAGCCTGCCGTGCGCTTCGACCTCAAAGACCGTGAAGGGAACCTGAAGGCGGTGCGCTATCGGGTGGCACTGACGGAAGAGGAGGGCGACCGTTTTCGGTATCGGAAAGGCGACCGCCCGTTCCTGTTCGGGTTGGAGCGGTTGCAGGAGTGGCAAGCCGAGGGGAAGCGCACGCTGGTCCTAACAGAGGGCGAAAGCGATACGCTTGCCTTGTGGCACGCGGGCATCGCTTCTGTAGCGGTGTTGGGTGCGAATGCGTGGCAAGCCGAGTGGTGGACACTGCTGGACGGGTTCGAGCGGTATATCGCCTGCCAAGACCCCGACCCCGCAGGGTTAGCGTTCGTGAGGAGCCTCATCACCACTGCCCCCGAATCGATTCAGAGTAGGACACAGGTGCTTCTCTCGCCCAAGACCACCGACCCGAACGCCCCCAAAGACCCTGCCGAGTTGTGGAGGCGGTGCGAGGGCGACCGCGAACGGTTCCATCAAGCCCTTCGGGAATGGAAACGCATGCGCGCATGGGATTGGTTGGAAGCAAACCCTGAGCCAAAGCCCGTCGAATCTTCCCCTAATGCCGACCTGATAGAGATTGTGCCTATCAGTGCGCTGGAGCCTGACCCTGCCGACGCTATCGTGCCGAACTTCCTTTACTTTGGGCGAATCACGCTGTTGGCAGGCGAAGCAGGCGTCGGCAAGACCACCTTTGCCCTTGAAATTGCTGAAACCGCTGGACAGGGCAAGCCGTTATGGGGCAACACCCTGCCCGAAGTGCGCACGCTCTGGATTGGAATCGACCACTCTCCCGCCCAGATACTGGAGATTCTGGAAAGCTACTTTGGCGAACACGAACGCCCCTACCTCACGGTTGCCCGAACCCCGCTGGGCGACCCGCCCCCCTTGACGATGGAAACCCTTTCTACTTATGTTCGCCACATTCAAAAAGCGCAAATTGGGCTGGTGGTGGTGGACACGCTTGCCGATTGGCTGGCGATAGAAGACCTGAATGATGACACGGAAGCCCGCCATAAGATTGGGCTGGTGCGGATGCTGGCTCAGGACACGGGCTGTGCGGTGCTTCCGCTGCATCACACCCGCAAGGACACCAGTGCCAGTGGAACCCGTTCGGTTGCGGGGGCGACACGCTACACCGCCAAAGTGGATGTGGTGGCGGTGATGGAGCCGATGGCGAACGCCCCTGATAGAGTGGACGCTGTGGTCTTGAAGGTGTTGAAAGACCGTGCAGGCGTGAAAGCCGAATGGAGACTCCAGCGCAAGGGCAGGCGGTTCGTTCCCTTTGAGTTAGCCGAGATTCCCCGTAGCGAGTGGGACGCTGTAAGACGGTTCCTTCAATCGTGTGGGCAAGCCACTTATGAGGAGATTCACGCCCACTTGATGGCACAGGGGTTTTACCTTTCAAGGCGTGCGTTGCAAGCCCGCATCCTGCGTTGGAAAAAGAGGGGAAGGGTGAATGTGGAGCTTAAAGGGTTCCCTCCTGTAGCGAGAGTATCACTCTCCAATTTGCACGATTTACACGATTTGCACACGCCCTATAGAGGCGTGCAAATTGACACCGTTTCAGGGGATGTGCAGAATGTGCAAAATGTGCAAATTGGAGAAGCCCTGCAGGAATCTTCCCTTTCAGAGCCTGCCCCGCCCCCTGAGATACAGCAACTGCTGACCTGCTACGGGGTAGAAGACGCCTTCGATCTACCGCCTGAGGATTTTCGCAAAATCCTCAACTGAGGGGGGTATCGTGATGATGGGGTATGCAGGGCAGGCTATCTTCAGGAGTGGGTTCGGAAACGGGAACGCCGACACGGGTGTACCCCGCGTCGGCGCGTGCCAACTGAGGCGAAAAGTGGCACGGGTGGAGTTTTCGATGCAATCGGCAGGAATCCTGCCACCTCCATCGAATCTTTGACACAGGAGGCGGAAAGATGGCACCCAGGAAACAGCAACTGAAACTGACGCTACAATCCCCGAAGCGGGTTGCTATCGGCTACTGCCGATGTAGCACAGAGGAACAGAGCCTACGCAGTGCCGAGTTTAACACCCTGCAAGCGCAGGAGAAGATGATTCGGAACTACCACGCAATCTATCACCCTGAATGGACGCTGGAAATTGTTCACGAGGTGCGCAGTGCCAAAGATACGAACCGCCCCCAACTACAGAAGATTCTCCAGCGGGTTCAGCAGGGTGAAGTGCAGGCGATAATCGTCTACAAGTTCGACCGCCTGAGCCGTTCAGTGAAAGACCTGCTCACGATTGAGAGCTTGCTCAAGGAGTACGGGACTGACCTCATCAGCCTCAAGGAGCAGATAGACACCACGACCCCCATCGGGAAACTCCAGCGCAATCTGCTGGCGTCAATTGCCGAGTTCGAACGCGAGACGATAGCGGAACGGATTCGGGATAAACTGCGAGAGATGGGGTATCAGGGGCTATGGGTTCGTGGACGCCCGCCGTTCGGCTACAAGGTGGTGAATAAGCGGCTGGAGGTAGTGCCTGAGCGAGCGCGATGGGTGCAGTATGCCTTCCATCGGTTTCGGGAAACAGGTTCAGCAGGCAGGGTGGTAGCCGAGATGAACGCCAACCCTGAGTTTCGCCGAGTGTGGAGCGAATCGGGGCATAAGCGCGAACTGCGAACCGACTCGCTACAAGACTACTTTCTATCGAATCCCGTCTACACGGGCGGAATCTGGGTGAAGGGCGAGTGTCTCCACAAAGACGCCCACGAAGCGATAATCCCCAAAGACCTGTACGAGATTGTACAAGCCCTCCTGCCCCAGAATCGCCCCTACTGCGGTGAGAAGGCGAAACACGAACACGAACACTTCTACCTGCGGGGGCGAGTCTTCTGCTATGAGTGTGGGGGCGCGCTTACGCCTTATTATGTGTATGGGAACGCAGGAATCGTGCGCTATTATGCTCACCCCCGAAAGACCGCCTGCCAAGTGAAGCGGGTGAACGCCGAGTATCTCCATCGGGCGGTATGGAGTTCGGTGAGAGCGGTGGCTGAGATGGACACCCGGACTCTGCAGGAGTTAGTAGCCACCTACCGAGAGGAGTATCACGCGGTGCAAGCGGAACTGCGGGCGTTGCAAGAGGAGATAGACCGCTTGCTGAACCTGTATCAGTCAGGTGTGAGCGTGCCCGATATAGCCGAGCGGTTGCAAGCGTTGCACACTCGGCGTGCGAGTTTGGCTCGGATATGTGTCCCGCCGACAGAGGATGTGGGCACGCTGTTTCAAGAGTTTCAGGAGGCGTTAGCGGAATGGGAACTGGTGTGGGATAACCTGACCCATCAGGAACGCCGTGAAACGCTGGTGATGGTAGTGGCACGGGCTGAGGTGATAGGCAACGAGGTGCGCACTTATATCCCTGTAGCGAGCGTTCCAGGGGCGTGGTTAGAATCAAATTCCAGTATGGTGGAGCGGAGCGGATTCGAACCGCCGACCTCTTGCATGCCATGCAAGCGCTCTCCCAGCTGAGCTACCGCCCCACGCGGAGAATATTATACCGCATCAGGGTTCGTGAATCAAGAGGTTATCCACCGCATCCCCCAGCAGTTCCCCCAGATGATGCAGCACCCAGTTAGGCAGAAGCTCCAGAGGAGCACAGCGCACATCGTCCATCGTAGAGATACCCGTCAGGACTAAGGCACAGGGCATATGGAGGGCATTTGCAAGCGCAATATCGGTATCTAAGCGGTCGCCCACCAGCAAAGTCGTGGTAGGATTGATGATTCGACGCTGGATAAATGGTTCCAGCATAGCGGGATTGGGCTTTCCTATCACTATCGGTTGCTTGTCCGTAGCCGTTGCGATTGCAGAGACGATTGCGCCTGCGCCAGGCAGAAGGCGGTCCTCGGCGGGATAGGTTGCGTCGGTATTGGTGGCGATGAAACGCGCCCCACTGAAAATGGCGTATTGGGCTTGGGCAAGCCGTTGATAGGAAAATCGGCGGTCGATGCCCACAACGACTGCATCAGGGCGTTCTGCCTCTGGGTCTTCGACCAGTGTGAACCCTCCTTCACGGAGCTCCTCTTCCAGACCAGGTTCTCCCACCACGAACAGTTTTGCGTTCGGGAGGGCTTTTTGGAGGTAAAGCGCCGTTGCCCAAGCCGAGGTGATGAACTGGTCGGGTTCTGCAGGAATGCCCATGCGGGTGAGTCGCTCGGCATATTGTTGACGCGTGTAGCCCGAATTGTTGGTGAGGTAAAACAGCGCGCGCCCACTTTTGCGAAGCGTGTTCAGAGTCTCTACCGCATGAGGCATTGGTATTTCGCCCCGATAGATGACTCCATCGAGGTCGAAGAGGAACGCCTCAAATCGGTTCGCTAACCCTGGCAGCTCGGCGAGCACGCTTTCCGACATCGTTAATATTTGCGCTCCGTTACGAATTGGGCAACCTCCTGTAAGGCTTTTTTGGCAGAGGAGTCTTCTAACAGATCGAGGTGGCTTAGCGCCCTGCGATAGGAGCGTTCTGCCATCTCCTCTGCGTATTTTAGACTGCCCACGAGGCGCATTTGTTCTCTTAGATGAGCAAAGCGTTGCTCGCTGATTTCGGTTCCCAGCTCTGAGGCGAGTTGTTCCCGCTCCTCTAAGTCCGCCTGCGCGTAGTAGTGAAGCAGGGGCAAGGTAGCGAACCCTTCCCGAAAGTCGGTTCCGTTCGGCTTGCCCGTGATTTGAGGGTCGCCCACATAGTCCAACAGGTCGTCGACGATTTGGAAAGCAATCCCCAGTTCTCGCCCGAACGCTGAAAGCGCTTCTAAGGTGTTCGTATCGGCATCCACGAGATAGCCCCCTATCCGACAGCATCCTGCGAGGAACTCGGCGGTCTTGCGACGCACTACCTCGAGGTACTGCTCTTCGGTTAGGGTCAGTTGGCGACGCAGGAACACTTCGGCAACCTCGCCCTCGCTCATGGCGGTGGTGATTTGAGCAACCTGTTGGATGATGCGCAGGTCGCCATCCATCGCCAAGTGGTACATCGCCCGCGCCAGCAGGAAGTCGCCCGAAAGCACGGTTGCAAGGTTGCCATAAAGAGCATTCGGGGTGGGATGCCCACGCCGAATAAAGGTCTGGTCAATCACATCGTCGTGGATAAGGGTCGCCATATGAATCATTTCCATACAGCCTGCAATTGTAATGAGCCGAGCGCGCTCCGCTTTCCCGTTGCAATACCGGCTACGAAACCGTTCTGGGCGCGAAGCATAGGCACACAGAATCACGATTGCAGGGCGTAGGCGTTTTCCACCCGAGGCTAACAATCGCTGGGTCAGTTCCGTGAACTGCGGGATTGCAGATTGTGCTTGCGCTATTAGGAAGGCTTCCACCTCTGCCATCTCTGGCAGGATTGGTGCTAACATCTCGGGTACGGTCAGTGTACGCTTCTTAGAGTGCATCATGGTTTAACTCCCATATGAACGCAGACCACGCCGAAAGTGAGGTCGCGATAGCACACATCGCGAAACCCTGCTTGGCGCATCGTATCGGCGATGGTCGCTCGGTCTTCATAATGTTGGATAGACATAGGAAGATAGAGATAGGCATCGGCATCGCTGATGGCTCTGCCAATGCGCGGAAGGATTTTTAGGGCATAGAAATCGTAGAGCCAGCGGATGAGCGCCATTTGCGGGCGCGTCAACTCCAGTATTGCCAGTTTCCCACCCGGCTTGAGCACGCGCGCCATCTCAGCAAACGCCTTGGGCTTATCGATAAGGTTGCGAAGCCCAAAAGCAATCGTGAGCGCATCGAACTGCTCATCGGCAAACGGCAGTCGGAGCGCGTCCGCACTCACCCACACGATATGGTTTAGCCCTTTGCGCCGTGCCTTTTCACGCCCTTGTAGGAGCATCGGCTCACAGAAATCCAGCCCGATGACCTCCCCTGCAGGACCCAAGTAGCGGGCAAGAGCGAGCGCAAGGTCGCCCGTGCCCGTGCACACATCCAGCACGCGCGAACAGGGTGCAAGGTGCAACATCCGCACTACTTGGGCACGCCAATAGGCATGGAGAGCGAAACTCAGCACCGTGTTCAGCAGGTCGTAGCGCGGCGCTATCCGGGCGAACATCTCACGCACATACTGGCGCCTCTGCTCGTCCTGGCGAACCCATATCGGCGGTTCCGTCTGCCAATTTGTGCTGGTTTTCACAATCTCCTAAAGTATACCCACAGAAGTTCATAGAAGGGCGTGCCACCAAACGAGGGTTGCATCAGCAGGAAATAGTGCTCGTGTGCCCAAATAACACTCCACCCATGACAAGGATGGTATTCTGGGCAATGATGGCGTTGGCGATGGCGTTTCCCTATGCGCAGGAGGTTCACCCGCGCCCCGATTTCGAACGCAAGGACTGGCTGAACCTGAACGGCTTCTGGGAGTTCCAGTTCGACCCTGAAGAGAAAGGGATTAACGAGGAGTGGTGGCGATTAGAGCGCCCGTATGCCCTCACGATACGCGTGCCCTACGGCTGGGAAAGTCGGCTTAGCGGGATTGAGCGTAAAGACTACTCAGGTGTCGCTTGGTACCGACGCGAGTTCACTCTGCCCACCCAGTGGAGGGGCAAGCGACTCTGGCTCTGCTTTGGAGCGGTAGACCACCATGCCCAGGTATGGCTCAATGGGCAACTGCTCGGCGCCCACGAGGGAGGCTACTCCGAGTTCCGCTTCGAAATCACTTCTCACGCTCGCTTCGACCGTCCCAACACCCTCGTGGTACGCACTGCCGACTATACCGACCCCGAAACCCCGCTCGGCAAGCAGATTCCCTCCTGGTACACCAAGACCAGCGGGATATGGCAAACTGTGTGGATCGAAGCGACGGGAGAAGCACTCGTCCAAAGCGTCCGAATCGTGCCTCAAGGCGACTCGGCGGGCATCCCGACAGGAGAGGTGGAGTTCACGATTACCATCGAAAGAGGAGCCGTGAAAGAACCGCTCACTGTGGAGATACGCTCACCCGAGAAGCAGTTCCCCACTCTACGCCAAGCGCTCCTTGAAGGCGAGCAAGCGACGACCCTTCGCCTCAAAGTGCCCAGACCTCAGTTCTGGACACCCGACACTCCTGTGCTGTACGAGTACGAACTGCGCCTTACCGACGCGCAAGGGCGTATAGTCTACGACACCCTCTCTGGCTATTTCGGCATTCGCACCGTGCGCTGGGGAACCTACATAGGTTCCGACATCACCTATGTTCTGCTCAACGGCAAACCCATCTTCCTACGAGGGGTGTTAGACCAGTCGTTCAACCCCGAAGGAATCTACACTGCCCCGAACGACGCCTTCCTTAGGCGCGATATCGAACTGGCAAAACAAGCGGGGTTCAACATGATACGCATCCACATCAAAGCGGACGAACCGCGCAAACTCTACTGGGCAGACCGATTGGGGATGCTGGTTCAGGCAGACATCCCCTGCTTTTTCCAACCCTCTGAGCGGGCGCGCCAACTGTACGAGAAGACCCTGCGCGACCAAATTGCTCGCGACTTCAACCACCCCAGCCTCATCATCTGGACCCTGTTCAATGAAGAGTGGGGCATCGGCAGACTTAGCGAGGAGAACCGCCCCCACCGAGTAGACTGGGTGCTGGAGATGGTTGCGCTCGCACGCCAGTTAGACCCGACGCGCCTGATTCACGACAACTCTGGCTGGTCGCACTTGGAAACCGACCTGAACTCGTTCCACTGGTACGGGCGCGATGTGGACGCCCTGCGCTTGCTCTACCAAGCGATCGACCACGACCAGGTGCGGAAGGGGAGCCAGTGGAACTATATCGACGGACGCGTTAGTCGAGGCGAGCCGTTTATCAATAATGAGTACAGCTACCTTGCTGCATTCGATGGGGATGGCGACTGGTCGTGGGGCAATCTGTTCGCCACGAACGCCCTAAGAAGCCTCACCAAACTAACAGGCTATACCTATACGGAACTAACCGATATCGAGTGGGAACATAATGGCGTCTACAACTACGACCGCACGCCCAAAGAGTTCGGCTACGATTTTTGGGCACCCAGCATGAGCATTCGTGATGTGTTTGCAGAGGATTTCTTAGTACTAAATGTGCCTGCAATCAAACGCGCAAGGGTAGGCGAAAGCGTGCAAGTGCCAGTCAAGTTCAGCCACTACTCGGCTCGGTGGACGCGCCGACCCTTCCTACTCTACTACCGCTTGGACTGGATCGATACGCTGGGCAGGCGCCATCGGGGTAGGGTAGTCAGCCAGCGTTTTCAGGGCGCACCTCCCTACCGAGTCAACCCGCTCACGACGCTGGAGCTGAACTTGCCAGATAAGCCCTGCTTGGCTACCCTCGTGGCATGGCTGGAAGGCGCAAATGGCGATCGCATCCATATCAACTACACCCAGTGGGCAGTGGGGCTGGACACTCTGCCCAAAACCGAATGGCACGGTAGACGCCAACTAATCGTGCGATTTGCTCCCACCGACTTCAGCCGAAGTGAGTTTAGCCTCCAAAGCCAACCTGATAAGCCTATCGTAGGCAAGCACTACGGACGCGGACACGGCTTCATAGAGTACGCAATCCCACTGTCAGAGGAGGTGGACTTGGAACGACTGGAGCGCATTACTCTGCGCATGGAGGTCTCAGCAAAAGCAGGGCGTGAGAAGGTCGACTGGGAACAGCGGGTACATCCTGATGACTATCCCCAGACCGACGGTAAGAAATATCCCTCACGGGTGTTAGTGGAGATGGTGGGTCAGCGCGTAGCCGAGTGGAATCTGCCCGATGACCCCGCTGACGCACGGGGAGTACTCTCGCACTGGGCAGGAGTCGAGCGCGGATCTTACGGGTATCTACAGGAAGCACATCTGCCTGTCGATGCAACCGTACGCGAGATTCTCCAAAGGGAGCGCATCTTACATATCCGCCTTATCGTACCTCCCGACCTTGCAGGCGGAGTGGCAATCTATGGCGTTCAAATGGGCTGTTTCCCGATGGAACCGACAGTGCTGTTCGAACATCGCTAATCACCCTAAGGTATCATTAAGCCATGCGCACGAAAGCCTTGATCGGTCTTCTCTTGGTCGCAGTACTGCTGTTCGGAGTGGCTCAGCAGGCGAAACCGCCTGCCCAGCAGGAGCAGAACAAACCAAACAACCAGCAGAGCCAAAACACCCAGCAGAAACAGAATCAGGCGAAACCACAACAGCCCAAAGTCGGCACCCTCACCGCCCAAGCGAAGCCATTGCAGTTCCTCTCTCGAGGCGAGGGCACGCTCACAATCAGAGGTAAGGGCTTCATCCTCGTGGGCGACCTTCAAGGGAACATCACCACCGACGGTTTCAAAGAGCAGAAGGAACTGCCTCGTGGGGTCAAACTGCAACCTCCTTGGGATAAGCGTCTGCGAATCTTTATGGGGCAAGGCACTTTCACCGTGCAGGGCAAATACGACACGGTACGCGTCTCTCTCCGCGAAGGCTCCCTCGATTTCCGAGGCGGAGCCTCCTTCAATCTGGGAGGGAACGGCACTGCGCTCCTGGATGGACAAAAAAAGGTGACCCTCTTCGCCTCTGCAACCGTCACCCTGTATGTTCCTGAGCCAGAGTGGATGAAGCAACCACCCGAACCCGATGTGAAACCTGTTCCCTACAAGAAAGAAAACTAACCCGCCATGCGCTTGATTGCGCTCGAACTGGAACACTTTCGCCAGTATGCTCAGGCATCGCTCACGCTGAATACAGGCATCACGGCGATTGTGGGCGCAAACGGCGCAGGCAAAAGCACCCTCGTCGAAGCCATCCTCTGGGCTCTCTATGGGGCAGGAGCGATACGAGGCACCGTCGATACCCTGCGCTTCCTCTGGTCAGAAGGGGGCGCAAAACCTCGCGTCATGCTGGAGTTTGAGTTAGGAGGACGACGCTATCAGGTTCAACGCACCCCCAACGACGCCCATATCGCCCTCTTCTCCTCTTCGGGCTGGCAACGACTCGCTACGGGCACCAGTGCCGTCAACCGCTTCGTCCCCCAACTGCTGGGCATGAATCTCCAGCAGTTTCAGACCAGCTTCTGTGCCCGCCAAAAGGAACTGGAGTTTATGCACTACGCCCCCGAAAAACGGCGGGAAGAGATTAGCAAAATGCTCGGCTACGACCGTGTGCGAGTTGCTATCGAAACCGTAAGCGAGCACACTCGTGCCCTCCAAAGCGAGGTGGAAGGACTCAAACAGGGCATCGGCGACCCCGAACAGATACAAGCGGATATTGAGACCCTCAAAAGCGAACTCCAGCAGATCGATACCAACCTTCAACAGACGGAAATCCATCTCGACTCGGCACGCCAAACCAGAGAGCAGGCACGCCAGCGCTACGAGACCGAATCGGCGAAGCGAACCGCCTACCAAAGCCTGCAGACCAGCCTTCAACTGCAACAGAACCAGCAGGAGCACCTCCAGCGATTGATGGACGACTATCGCGCCCAGTGGGACGCACTCAAGCGCGCAGAGGCTCGCTATAAGGAGCTGAAGCCCGCCCTCGAATGCTATCGCCAACTGCAGAAGCGACTTGCCGAGCTGGACAAACTGGCACAAACCGAACGCCAGCGCGCCCAACTGCTCACTTCACTTCAGCACCTAAAGGCACAGATTGAAGACCTCCAAACTCGCCTCGCAGAACTTCAGCAGAAGCAGTCTGAACGGGCAGGATTGGAGTCGATTGTGCAGGAATATGAGCAGTTGGAACAGAGTCTGCGCGCCCTGCGCCAACATGCCCAGATGGCACAGAAGCGCGCCCGCCTAATCGCCCAGCAAGAAACCCTAAAAGAGCAACTTCAGAGCCTTCAACGCCTCGCGCAGGACTATCAGGAGCGCACTGCCGAATATCAGCAAGCACTCCAGCACTTGAAGACACTAAAAGCAGAGTATGCCACTCAACAGCAAACGGTTCAACGGCTCACCGACGCTTGGCACGCCGAACGCACCTCTGCCGAAGCAGACCTCCGTACTCACTCCGCCCAGATGAGCCAAATGGAAGCACGAGTGGAGCAACTGCGCTCTTTGGGGGCAGAAACCAAATGCCCCACCTGTGGACAACCCCTCGGCGAGGCGTATCAGCATATGCTGGAATCGGCTCTGCAGGAACTGCAACAAGCCCGCAAAACGCTCCAATCGCTCAAAAAGCGCGCCGACCAACTCGCTCAAGAGCCGTCTGAGCTTGTGCAAGCACGCAAGCAGTTAGAAACACTCCAGCAGGAACTGAACTTCAAACAGCAGGAACAGGCGCGCCTCGAAAGCGAGCTCCAGAACCTACAAAAACAGTTGGACGGCAAGGCGAACATCGAGAAAACCATCGCTGACCTCCAACGCCAAATTGATGCCATCCCACCCTACGACCCTGAACAGGAGCACGCCCTCTCTGCTCGTCTCGATGTTCTGCGCCCCGACTACCAGCGCGCCCACCAGCTCGAAGGAGAGCTACGCCAACTGCCCACTCTCCAACGCGAACTCCAGACCAAACTACAAGAGCAAGAGCGCACGCAAGCAAAACTCAACCAACTGCCTACAGACTACAATCCCGATGAACATGCCCAAGTGCGCCACGAAATAGAGCAACTGCATCCGCTCTACGAGGAGTTCCTCGCCCTCCAAGCCACCCTAAAGGGCAAAGAGGAACTGAAACGGAAGATCGAGACCGCCCAAGAGGAGCTCAAACAGAACGCTCAGCAACAAGAAGAACTCCGTCGGCATCTCGACGCGTTGAACTATAGTGAAGAAGAGTTCCTGTCAGCCGAATCGGCATTCCATCAGGCAGAAGCAGAGGTGCGGGCGTTAGAGGCTCAGTATGCCGACCTGCGCACCCAGCGCGAAGGAGTGGTAGGTAGGCTCTCTGCTCTGCAGAGCCAGTTAGAGCAAATCCGTCAGCGTCAACAGCAACTCCAACAGAAACAGCGGGCGCTTCTACTCCATCAAACCCTGCGCAAAGCTCTTCAAGAGTTCCGCACCGAGCTGAACACGCGCTTGCGCCCCCTGCTTGCCGATTATGCCACCGAGTTCCTCGCTTCGCTTACAGGGGGACGCTACACCCAACTGGAAATCGACGACGAGTTCCGCTTCCAGATTATCGATGAGGGGATGCGCAAAGCCGTCATCTCAGGAGGCGAACAGGATGTGGTCAATCTCAGCCTGCGCCTCGCCCTCGCACGCCTCATCACCGAACGCGCAGGGCAACCCCTCTCCCTACTCATCTTGGACGAGGTGTTCGGCTCGCTCGACACCGACCGCAGACGCAATGTGCTGGATGTGCTGAATAACCTGCGCGACTGGTTCGAACAGATACTGGTCATCTCCCATATCGAGGAGATTAACGAGTCGGCAGACCGCTGTCTCTATGTAGTGCGGGATGAGCGCACTCGCCGAAGCCAAGTGCTGGAACGCTTACCTACGGAAAACACCTTTTCCAATACCCTCTTTTGAGGCTGATAAGGGTATACGGGTCAGGTTCACTTTCTATCGGTTCATCAGCATTTTCAGGAGGCAATTCCCCCTCCTTAAGGTTCCCCCCGTCAACGGGGGGAACCGAGAAGAAGGCAAGAAGGTTCTCCCCGTCAACGGGGGGAACCGAAAAAAGTGAATGGTTCCCCACGCTTGCAAGGGGAACCGAAAAAAGTGAGTGGTTCCCCACGCTTGCAAGGGGAACCTACAGGAGTGGGGATGAAACTCTTGCGGACAATTATGCGTTCGCGTCCGAAAACGAACCCCTCTTGTGTACCCTTGTCAGCTCTTTTGAGGGGGCTAAGAGTGTCTAACAAAAGTGGCTTGGGCGAGATGCTCAAGCCACAAAGAGTAGCACGGGCATCCCACCTCTGCGATTCTTCCGTGTGTCCCTCCTTCACACCTCGTCGGGATTGATCCCAAGTTCGCGCAAACGCCGGGCAAGACGATACGCTTTCTCTTCCGCCTGCTTACGTGCCTGATACTCCTGATACGCCATCTGCGCCAGTTGAATGAAGCTAAGGAAAGAACTCCCATCGGGTGCGGTCAGCCCCAGCTCGGTCTCGTTGGCTTCCCCGAAATGGATTCCCAATCGTGGACTGACCCACTTATGCATGCGCCTAATCGGCACTAAATTTACCCCGCGCCGAATCCAGCCTTGCCAGCGACTCGCCTCAGGGTCGTAGATATAGTACTCCTCAACGCCATATTGGTTGTAAAACTCCCACTTCGCCTGCCATTCCTCAGGGCGATTGCTTGGCGAAGCAATCTCAAACACTACTTGGGGAGCGATATTGCCTTCTAACCACTGCTGATAACTGCGCCGATGCCCCTTCGGGCGCCCGAACACAACCATCACATCGGGTGCCTGACGGATATCGGGTCTGCCCTCCACGGGGTACCAGAACAGGTCGCCCGCTATGAACACATCAGGAACATCCAGGAAGATGCGCTCCAAATTGCCTTTGAGTGTGGTGATACACTCAAACTGTTTTGTATTCTCTGCCATCGGTTGCCCGTCCGTTTCGGGATAGAATATCTCGGACTGCGTGGTTGGTAGGGACATCAGCATCACCCTCTGGCATTATACCGTATCGAGGCTTTTTAGGACGGTTGCAATCCTGCCCGCAAGGAATGCGTTCGCCTCTAATAAGGCGAGGTTCACTGCTAAGGTGCGTCCATCGCTCAGTTCCGCCAGCCGTTTCAGAAGCCATGGGGTGAGCGCAGACCCACGAATGCCTTGCGTTTCTGCCTCTAAAAGGGCTTGCTGAAGGTAGGCAGAAATCTCGTCGGGGTTCAGTGCATACTTTGCTGGAGGGGGCTGAACCACCAGCATCGAACTACCAGTAGAGGTTTGGTGATGTGCCTGCCAGAGGGCAACCACCTCCTCCACACTGCCCGCTACTGCGTCCACGCGCAACCCTGTGCGGGCGGTGTAGAGGCCAGGCAGTTCGTCGGTCTGATAGCCTACAACAGGAATCCCCCAGGTTTCCAGCCATTCGCGGGTAGCGGGAAGGTCTAAAATGATTTTTGCCCCAGAGCAGACGACCAACATCGGCAAGCGAGCAAGCGTGGGCAGGTCTGCACTCACATCAGGCAGGTCTCCTCGGTGAACCCCGCCTATCCCCCCTGTTGCCATGCAGGTAATCCCTGCTTGATGAGCCAGCCAAAGGGTAGCCGATACCGTTGTGCCTCCTGAAAGTCCTTGCGCCTGCACCAGCCCCAAGTTATGCAAGGCGACCTTGACTGGGTTTGGATGGGAGGCTAACCGTCCGACTTCCGAATGCTCCCATCCATCCCCAAAGTCTGTTTGCAGAAACGGCTTGCCATGCAGAACCCCCACGAAGATAGGCGTTGCCCCTGCTTGGCTCACCGCTTGGCACATACGCTTCCCTGCTTCTAAGTTGTGGGGTGGGGGCAAGCCGTGCGTAATGACCGCTGTCTCAAGGGCTACTACGGGTTTCATAGACGCGCTGTCAAAGTTGGCATTCCGAACCGAAACAGAGCCTCTGCGTTGCATAACTCTGTTTTACCCGCTTGTGGAGTAGAGGCTGTTTTGAAACGAAAGGGATAGGGGGATTTTTAGGGTGGGGCATAGGAGGGGAGCTCAGGTGATGAACCCCTGCAGCCGTATAGTCCCCGTCAATAGGGGACAGTTCAGAACGGTGTGCTCCAGCTAAGTGCGAACAGGCTTAGCCGATAATCGAAGCGCGAATCGACCCGGTCGCAATAGTGCCACGGCGCAAGGCTCAGCGACCATGCCGAGCCGTTTGCCAGCAGGTAGCGCACAGAGAGGGTCAGGAACCACCCTTCGGTGTTGCCGTCGGGCAACAGCAAGAGGTTGTCGGTGCTACTCACAAAATGGGTGAACAGCAGGCTCGCGGACAGGCGCGTGCCCGACGCCCACTGAATGCCCAGCATGGAGGAGCATGTATCGGGCAGGAAGTGCGTCAGCCCAATCGGTTCCTCCGTGCCACCAGAACTGTGCCAGCGTTCGACCCGATGCTCGCCGATGAGCGTAATCTGCGGATGGAGCTGATACGCGCCGCCCACAAGCAGTTGGTCGCTACGCAGGCGCGTCGCACGCGGGTCGTTCCGCCAATCCTGGCGTGCGAGGGTCAGGTAGAGAAAGCCGTTAGGGAGGCTGTGGTCGAGGTTCAAGCGGGCAATGTCGCGTCGGCTCCAGAACAGCGTGGCGCGTGGCGCGTCGGAAGGTTCACGGCTCCAGCGCTGGCTCATGCCATAGAGCGTGAGGCGGGTCTGACGCCCCAGTCGCCCCGACAGGCGCGCCTCGATGCCCTCCCGCTGAATCGGCTCCAACCGCGCCTCTTCAGGTTCCCATCGCTCTATCGCCTGGCGTCGGATACCGATTTGCAGTCGCCATGCCCCAAACTGTTGCACGAGGCTCATTGCGCCTGTGCGTCGCTCACGCGCCCAAGCGTTGCGCACAACAGGCAGGTTCAGCCGCTCGCGCTGAAGGGTCAGCCCGACCTCGGTGGTGGCGGTGGGTGTAATGAGTCAGCAGACCGCTGTCTCTATGTGGTGCGCGATGAGCGTACCCGACGAAGCCAAGTGCTGGAACGCTTACCTACGGAAAACACTCTTTCCAATACCCTCTTTTGAGGGTGTTAACTCGAATAGGTGTTCAGAAAGTAGATACCTGATACAACCTGAAAACAAAAGTGCCCCTGCTAATGCAGGGGCACTAATACAAGACCTGTTGTGAACACTCAGCATGGATGATCACAGCATGGTCCAGTGCCAAAGTTGAACAAGATGACCAATAGGTCTGCATCATCTACTACACCATCACAGTTCACATCGGCGCGACCAAGGCACTGACCCGACTCTCCGAAAGCGAACAGCACTCGTAACAGGTCGGCATCGTCTACACAACCGCTCATGTTTACATCACCATTGTGGGGGATGCACTGGGTGTCTAACAGGAATGCTTCATAGCGGTTTCTTGTAGCATTGTAGCCCGCCCCGACAATAAAGCGTCCATCAGCCGAAATAGCAGTTGCTATGCGAAGGATAGAGCCATCCGTCAGCAGGCAGGCATAGGTTTGGTTTAGGGCATCCGCCCCTTGCCCTTCTACCCAACGAAAGGCTCGCATCGGTGTATCATCGTCGTAGTAATTCCACCAACTTCCCACAACCACGCTACCATCTGCAGAAACATCGTAAGCATAACTCTCGGTGGCAATTGGAGTAATGTCGGTTCTTCCCTGACCTTCTACCCAGCGAAACGCATGTGTCGTCTCGGATGGGTATTCCAAGCGTACCCATCCGACGACTACCCTGCCATCATCAGAGACATCCCAAGCCTCACTGCTCCTGTCTCCGGGGAGTGTACCAAGCCATGTCAGCGACTACGCGCTCAACGAGGTAACTGCACTCATCCCAACGGTAAGCACCAGAATACACGACCATACCTTGTGGTGGACTCGTAGCCACTCTTCTGTCCAGTTGCTAAAAGTTTTCCCCATGGTTGAACACATGACAGAGCGTTCTCCGAACATGGTTTTCATGCGCTTCATCAGCATCACCTCCGGTCTTATTATACTCCATTTCGAACCACGCATCGTTAAAAAGTCGTTACACTTCTCGAGGATTCTGCCCTCCACCCTTTGCAGGAGTATAAAAACCCAACTTTCCTGTTGCGCCCTTACCCATTGTCATTCTCAGCGAAGAATCTTAGCTCTTATCCCCCTCAGCGCAGACCCTCCGCTTGCGCTCAGAGTGTCAAAAGAGAGAGCCACCTCAGTGTGGGATAGGCTCTTCTTCTGTGCGTCCTTCCTTCACACCTCGTCGGGATTTATGCCAAGTTCGCGCAAACGCTGGGCAAGCAGTCGCCCCTTTGGCAGAGGGTGATGGAAATTCAGCCGAAACTCGCTCGCCTCGCGGGCATGACAGCGACTGCACATGGCGACCTCCTCGCCCTTCAGCAATGGGTGCGAAGGCGTTCGGTTCAACGCCAGCCCCATGGGTGCAACGGGTTGCGCTTTCGCGCTCTGATGAATCTGGTGGCAACTGACACAGCTCAGTCCTGCGCGGGCGTGCGCCGTGCGATGCCACTGGCTCTGGCGCATGGTCGCCCCATGACAGCGCAGGCAGGCGCGTGAGACCTCCTCTGGCGCAATCTTGCTATAGCGCACCACCCCTTTTGGCTCCGGCACCTCGCGCAGGTGGATGGCGCCCGGTCCGTGACAGGCTTCACAACCCCGTCGGTCGGCTGGCAAATGGGGGTCTGCCATATAGGGCGCGTGCGCCGAGTCGCGGAAGGACATTACATAGGAGCGGTGGCACGGCACGCAGGCTCGCTCGCCCAGATAGTCCTCTGGCTTCGCCTGCGCGAACAGGTTGAGCGGGAACATCCGCTCCCGTGCCTGACGCTGTGCCGCCGTCAGCAACAGCAGTCCCAGCATCGCCACCGCCAATAGGAACCCGTTCCACTTTTGAAAGGGGAAACAAGAGTAAAGTGCCTCTCTCATCGCTCGCGCTCCTTATACCAGCGGACTGCCTGCACCCCTCCTAATAAGGGAACACCTCTTGAGTTCACTTGCCGTTCCACCCCCCTAATTTTCCCTCTCTCTTGTCCCCCTCCTGCAGATTTCACCCGCTGGCAGGTGGAACCGAAAAAAGTTCCCTCCCTCCTGAGGGTGTTCGAAAAATCCCCTAACCCTCACCCACACAAAAAGGCTCTCACTCTTCAACAGACCCCACACCTCTACACCCCCAACCCGCAACAACCCCACCCTATTCCACAACACCCACATCCCCCACATCCGCAACGCCGCACCCCACCACGAACGCGAACCTACATCACTCCCATACGCCCCTTTCACACGCCCAAAGACCTGCTCTATCCGATAACGACCCCGCAACACCCAAGCATCCTGCTCCCCACGCGCCCGCAACCGCGCCGAGCAACGCACACGGTTCCACAACCCCTCCCGTACCCGTGCCACAGGACGCCACCCCACACGCTCCGCCAAACCCAACACCTGCGCCCGATGCCCGTATAACCCATCCCCCACTACCAGCGTGCCCACAGGCAAGCCCCCCAACCCATACCGCTCCAGCCAAGCCCGCCACAACCGTCCTTCATCCGCATCCCGCTTGCCCAACACCACCCCCACCACCCACCGATACCCGCCCTGCCAATCACTCACCACTACCGCTTTCCCACGCGAACGCAACCGCCGTATCTCCGCGCCCCGTCGGAATTGCGCCTAAAACGGCGTGGCGTACCCGATGCCTGTGCCATCCACCATTGCATAGGGTGTTTCGGTGGTGGGCGTTTCTAAGACAACCCCCAACTGCGCCAACCACGCTAACAGCGGGTGCAGACGGTCGGAATAGCGTTCCACCCGTTGGCGGAAACGGTAGACGAGGGTGCCAAGCGCAGGGAGGGAGCGGTCGGGGAAGGCGTGGGGGGCGTGGCAAAAGAGCAGGTCGCAGTAGGAGGTGTTCAGGCGGGTCATCAGCAGGGCGAGGGTGAGGATGAGTTTATTGGGTAGAGAGGGGGTCTCGTGTGGGTTTTGGGTTTGGGATGGAGTTGGCAGAAGGTGTGGACGAGGGCGTAGAAGTGGTGGGGTGCGATAGTCTTCAGGGTCGGCTGATCTGGGCGTTGTTTTCGTTTTACGGGGTTGATTTTACCTGCTCATCCACTGAATTTTCGAACACCCTCTTGCCCTCTTGACAATTGCCCCAAAATGGGGTATAACAGAGGGAACGATGCGGAGAGTGTCACTCTCCCGCATCAAGATTGTGGACCCGTTGAACTTCTCTGCCTCGACAACTGGTGGGTCTTACATTGACCTTCAGTTCCACCTCTTCCAAACCGATGGTACTGGCTTGCTCAACAACGACGATTGGGATGGTGTTCGTCCGCGACTGGGCAGTGGCGTTCCTGTAAATGGGAGCATCGATTGGAGCGTCTGGGCTCAAGCGAACCTGCCCGCCGGAAACTATCTGTTGGCGATTAGCTACTGGCCTCGCGATCCCAGAAACGGTGCCGGTCAGGACATCTGGAACGAAACGCCTTGGAGCCAACAGCGCACGCCTGATGGACCAGGAGCTCCCGGCCCTATCGCTAGCTGGGATAGTACGTCCGGGGTGGATACGGACTATCACATCGTTCTGGCAGGTGTCGAATATGCTGTTGTGCCTGAGCCAGCGAGCATGATGGCACTCGGTGTGGGTCTGGCGGGATTGCTGGGTCTGCGCCGGCGTGCGAGGAAGTGAGGGCTTAGCCCTCACCCCCCTTGCCTCTCTCTATCCCCCCTTTGATTCCCCCTTAGTAAGGGGGGCAAGCGGGGATGCTCCTCCTTCTCCTTGTGGGAGAAGGGGGCTGGGGGGATGAGGGCTTCAACGACTCATTTCGGGACATCACGGAATCAATCCGGGACAGCCACCACCCAAAAACAGGTAAAGTCAAAGCATGCGACGCAGAGACTATATTCCTGAGCGAGAGGCCGACCTTGATAGTTGGCAAGAGCCTCTGGCTCATTAGGCGAAAAGGGCAAGGATGCCCAAGCTACTTTGCACGGGCGTCCCGCCCGTGCCATTTGAGCAATCCTGCCCAAACCACTCGTTGTCCTAAGCGCGTGTTTGGAACACTTCCCTGCGATTACCCCGTCATTGGGTAGCGGAGAACTGCACTAACGCCGTGGATTTGGGCGCGTGCAGAAGGCGAGTGAACTGCCTCTACATGAGCGCCCTGCTCCAGCGCACGCTCCAGCACCGTGTCGATAATATCGGGCAGAAGCCAGATGGTTTCGGTTCCTTCAGGAGCTTGTTCGGGATATAACCCTAACACGCCTGAGGGATAGTAGATGCACCCAGGCTGAGTGTACTCCGTATCATAAAGCAGGACACGGACATTGTTCCACGCTAAAGCGCGGAGCACGGGGTCAATCCCCGATAACCCCAGTTGGGGCAGGCTCTGCTCGAACTCCTGCAGGAGTTGTGCCTCCTGTTCGCGGTCTAACTCAATCAGGCGGTCGAGCGTGCGCTCATAGATTGTGTTGATGGGCATCTTGTCGTGGGCACTGATGCGTCCAGCGTATCGGCGTCGGATGTAGTCGTGCAGATAGGAAGGAAACGCGCTTGCCAAATCGTCGGGTGCCGCGATGATGAGACGGTCATAGGGGTGGCTTTGGCGCAGTTCCCGCACAGTTTCCGCAATACGGCGCAGGTGCTGTTGCTCCTCATGGATTTGCATGCGCTGGATATTCTTCTCCCCTACCGTGTGCTGAGCGGTGAACCCTGTGGGGGTGCGGACGCCTTGCCTGCCAGAAGGAAGCACTTCACGGTCTTTGGTAAAGCTGAACGCATCCAGAGGGCGAATGCCGTTGATATCCACCAGATAGAACCAAGCGTCGCGGTGGTCGAACACCGCTACGAGGTTGACACCGAAGTCCGCCTCCACAGCGAACAGGCGTCGCACATAGGGGGTGCGGTCTACCACCAGCGTATTGCGCTCCACATAGGGCAGGAGGGTCGCCTCGAAAAGCCCTTCTGATGAACAAGCAAAGATAGCAACTCCGCGCACAGGCAGGGAGTTCTCACCCATGAGGTTCGTCGGCTCATCCACGAAATCGATGATGCGCTTGAAGTCGTTCTCCACCGACTGGCGAACAGCAGGCTCGGTAGGATGGTCGTCCAGCCAGTGGCGCAGTTGGTTAATCATCGTCTTCAGACGCGTCTGATACTGGGGCGGACGGGTCGCACGCTCACTGGGAGGCAAACTTAGGTAAAGCGAGGTCACAAGGTGTTTCTCGGTGTAGAAATCTTTCAGTGCCTTCAAGGTGTTTTGCATAGGGATCACCTCCGTTCAGGGCAGGAAATAGAGTATACCTGATTTACGGCTCCTGAGGCAGTCGCTCCCCTATTGCCAGTTTGAGCTGGAGTTCCGCCACGATTGCATCGTAAGTGGCTTGCACGCGATTGGTCTGGGCGGTGGTAAGTGCCAGTTGGGCGGTGAGCACCTCGATAATCGTGCCGACACCCTCACTAAGCGATTCCCGTGCTGCGTCGTAGTTGCGTTGGGCTGCAGCGAGCGCAATCTCGGTTGCTGTCAGTCGCTCGCGGGTCTCTTGGACACTCAGATAGGCACTCTCCACCTCAGCGTAGGCGTCGCGCAGCGTTTGTTGTTGGCGAAAAAGGCTACTTTGATAGTTCGCCTCAGCCTCTCGCAGGTTCGCACGGGTAAGCCCCCCATCGAACAGGGGATAAGAAGCAATCACCTGAAGCCTTCCCTGTGTGCGTGTTTGAGGGTCAAACTCACGGAACCCGCTGACGCTCACCTGCAGGCGCAAGATCGAGTTCAGGCGCGCTGAATCGACTCCCAGTCGTGCCACCTGTACGCTCAGTTCGGCGTTGCGAAGGTCAGGTCGTTGGCGGCGGGCGGTTTCCCACAGCGTTTCAAACGGTGGGAGTTCGCTTGGGGGCAGTTCTTCCACTGTTTCCAGTTCGGGCAGGGATTGAGTGGCATCCCATCCGATGAGCCGTTTTAGGTCGGCTTGCGCCAGGCGGAGGGCGTTGCGAGCTTGAATCTGCTGGACGCGCGCATTTGCCAAGTCCGCCTCTGCCTGAAGCACATCTTTTGCGGGAGCGGTGCCCACTTCCGCTTGGGCTTTTGCTGATTCCAGCAGGGTTTCTGCACGGCGCACCGCCTCGTCCGCCACCCTCAACAGCTCCTGCCGACGCAGAACCTCAAAGTAGGCACGAGCAGTCTGGAATAGCAGAGTGCGCACCGTGTTGCTGGTGTTCCAGAAAGTGGCTTCTGCCGAGCGCGAGGCTTGGCGAATGCGTAGATTGCGGACTCCGTTATCCAGGAGAAGCCAATCGAAACTCAGGGCGTTCTGACGCACAGTCGTTTCGGTGGTCAGCCCGCCTTGTTCTATTCGAGTGCGTGTGGAACTGGCGCTGAGGTCAAGGGCAGGGAATAGCCCCGCGCGCGCCGATTCGAGCCGTGCCTGCGCCGAATCGCGCTCTGCAAATGCCGAGCGTGCAAGCCCATTATTCTGAACCGCCAACTGAAGCGCCCGCTCTAAACTGAGTTTCGACTGGGCATAACCCCCAAGCACCATCAACCCTGCCCCAACGCACGCGATAACCCGTCTCCCAACTGCTCGGAATGTCCTGGTCATACCTATTTGGATTCGGGAGAGGGCGAAAAGTTCCTACGGTATCGGGAAGGGTATAATCAGGCTGTATCCTGCCCTAAAGGGCTTTGGAGCACGGGCATCCTGCCCACAAGCCAGACCGTAGCACGGGCGTCCCGCCCGTGCGCTTGCTTGGGCGAGACGCCCAAGCCACGACAACTAAAATACGGAGGAAGATGGCGATGAAGCCTACAACGATGGAAATTACACAACTGCCGAAGCTCGAGTTTCTGCGCCTGATGATGACCTCACGCGAGGGTGACCGCCGTGAGGGCATTTTAATGCGTCAAGGCAAAGGATGGTTCCAAGTGCCCGGCATGGGACACGAAGCCATCGCGGCGATAGCCTACCACCTGCGCCCCGACGACCTGCTGTTCCCGACCTATCGCGACCGTGCGCTGATGTTAGCACGGGGCATGACCACCCGCGAGATTGCGCTCGACTTCTTGGCGCGCGCAGGTTCCAGTTCCGAAGGGCGCAATATGCCCGCTCACTACTCTTCAAAGGCGTTGAATGCGTTCTCGGTGGCAACCCCCACAGGTTCACAGTGTCTTCCCGCCGCAGGGGCTGCGTGGGGCATTAAACTCGCTGGGGATGATCGGGTCGTCGTCTGCTGTATTGGCGACGCAGCAACCCGCCAAGGCGAATTCTACGAGGCTGTCTGCTTCGCTATCCAAGAGAAACTGCCTATCGTGTTCGTAGTGGAGGACAATCAGTACGGCATTAGCACCCCCACAGCCCATATGCTTCCCATGCGCCTGCATGTGTTCGCAGATGAGTGGGTGACCTTCGTCAACGGGCGCTATGCGTTGGAAGTCTACGAAAAGTCGGGGGAAGCCATCCGCAAAGCCAGAAGTGGCGGAGGTCCCACCATCCTGTGGTGCGAAATTGACCGACTCAGCTCCCATACAAGCGCTGACGACCACCGTGTCTACCGTTCCGCAGAGGAGATTTCCGCAATGTTCGAACGCGACCCTATCAAACTGCTTGCGGACCACCTCATCGAGACGGGCGAGCTGACACACGAAGAGTGGGAGCGCATGCAGGAAACGATTGCGAGCGAGATCGATGCCATCTACCAAGAGGTGGAGCGGGTGCCTCTGCCCGACCCAGCCCATGTGCTGGACCATCTCTATGGCGAACCACCTGCCTACTACAAACCGCTCCCGATGGAACCCGAAGCCGAGCCAACTACGATGGTGAACGCCATCAATCGCGTCTTCCATGCAATGATGGAGACCTTCCCCGAAGTGATTTTCTTTGGCGAAGATATCGAAGACCCCAAAGGGGGCGTGTTCGGCTTTACTAAGGGTCTCAGCACGAAGTATCCCAACCGTGTTTTTAACTCGCCTTTGGCAGAAGCGACCATCGTGGGCACAGCCGTGGGGCTTTCAGCGATTGGCTACCGCCCTGTGTTTGAGATTCAGTTCATCGACTTCATCACGCCGGGCTTTCACCAGCTGGTGTCGCAGATTGCGACTCTGCGCTGGCGCAGTAAGGGCGAGTGGAAATGTCCGCTGATTATTTACTCGCCTTATGGTGCCTACCTGCCTGCGGGTGGCATGTGGCACAGCCAGAGCAACGATGGCTGGTGGGCACACACACCCGGCATTCGCGTCGCTATCCCCAGCACACCCGAGGATGTGGCAGGGCTGTTCTGGAGTGCTGTACAAGATGAAGACCCCTCGCTCATCCTCATCCCGAAGCATATCTTCCGCGTGCGACGCCCCGTCAGTCGGTATGAGCCTATTCCCTTTGGGAAGGCGGTCGTCAGGCGTCCGGGCGAGCATGTCACCGTCGTGGCGTGGGGCAACACGCTGGAACTGGCAGAAAAAGCAGCAGACGAGTTCGCTCAGCAGGGAATCTCGCTGGAGATTATCGACCCCCGCACCCTCGTGCCCTTCGATTGGGAGACCGTCGAACAGTCGCTTGCAAAAACAGGGCGACTCGTGGTCATCCATGAAGATAATCGCACCTGTGGGTTCGGGCAAGCCATTATCAGCGAGATGACAAGCGTACCAGAGCGGTTCTACCTGCTTCACTCACCGCCCCAGCTCGTAGCGCGCTACGATGTGCATATCCCCTTCTGCCCCGAGCTGGAATATGCCGTCCTGCCCGACCTGCCTCGCGTGATGGAAGCCATTCGCACCACCTTAGAGTAAGCGAAACAAAACGGTGCCGAGACTTAGTCTCGGCACCGAAGAGAAGGTTAGGGTGAAGGTCGCTTTTACCGTCGGCGTCGCCGAAGCATCAGACCACCCAAGCCCGATGCCAGAGCGAGCAGGCTTGCAGGCTCTGGTACCCAATCCTGCTCCACCAGCAACAGGGAAGCCGTGTCGAAAGGTGGATCGATCGAGAAAATCTGGAAGGTCTCATACACGGTGACATCGCTCGCAGGCGCGTTGAGCGATTCGTTGAGCACCACAGTAAAGGAGCCGTTGAAGGGTCCGAAGGCACCCGACCCGAATGAGCCAGCCTCGTCATAGAGAATGGCGTTATCGGAGTTGCGCACGACCTTCTTCGTCCACACAATCGCAGAGTCACCCATTAAGAACCCCGAGATCTTGAACTGAAAACCTGTAAGCGAGTTTGTGTTCGTAGTGTCGGTAATTGTGTAGACCGCACTGAAAGCTCCGAAGGTGTAGCCAGTGCCATCGCCTACTAACATCGGTTCCGGAGTTCCCAAGGCGGTTTGGAAAGTAATCTGGGGCAAGGTGCTGACCGAAACGGTCGTGGCAGGCGGAACAGTAAACAGAGGACCGCCATTGATTGAGACGGGAATCAAGACATTCACAGCACCAGGGTTCAAGCTTCCCTGACTCACGGTGACGGTGACATCCCAGTTGGCAAGTGCGCTGGTTGCAAGCGCAACGGCAATCCAAGCCGAAAGAGCCAATCGTCGGTTCATCATCAGTAACCTCCTTTCTTTGTTTTAGGCGAGGCTGGAACTTCCGGAATTCCATACGCCTATGGAACATTCGAGCAAAATTTGTGCCATTCGAGCGCAAAATCAGCAAAACTGGGATTTTTACGGGGAACACCGTAACGATACAGGTTACTGATAGGGAGCACGCTACCACTCGTCCCAGTAGCGTTGTCGGGGTCCCAGAAGCCGACGCCCTCCCAACATCCGTATAGTGAGATACCCTGCGATAAAACCCCCAATATGAGCAAGGTGTGCTACTCCAGGATTGTACGCAAGAAATTGCATCACGAACCAGAAAATGAGGAAGAAAATCGCAGGTACCTCCACAAAGGTAATCACAAAGAACCATAAAACGCAATCAATACGCGCATGGGGATAAAGCAGAAGATACGCTCCCATCACGCCCGCAATCGCACCGCTTGCCCCCACCAGGGGAATGGGTGAACCCCAGTGAAACAGCACATGCGACCACGCCGCAATGAACCCCCACACCAAATAGAGCAAAAGATACCGAAAATGTCCCAGCGCATCCTCCACATTGTTCCCGAAAATCCAAAGCGACCACATATTGCCCAAAATGTGCAAAAAGTTGCCGTGCAGAAACATCGAGGTGAAAGCCGTTAGCAAGGGTGGTACCACTGGCTCTACGCGTATCCCGTATGCTTGCAACTGCATCTTTTGCCAAAACGGAATTTCAGTGCCCGTTAGCTCAGCGGGAATCGCCGAATAGTATCGAGTGATATTGGGATCTATCTGCTGGAAAATGAAGACCACGATGTTAACCCCTATCAGTCCCAGAGTCACGAACGGGAACCGATGACTCGGGTTATGGTCGCGTATCGGTATCAGCATGCCAAACTCCCTTAGGGCTACATTTTACCCTGAACTGTTCTCTTTGCGATAGCGCTCAATGATAGCGTCGATTTCGGGCTGTTTGCGGAATGCATTCAGCGCCTGCATGAGCTCAGAAGGGAGTCGCATCCGTTGTGCCGAGCGGTAGACCATTTGCAAACCTGTAAGCAGTTCTCCTGCAGACTGGGGGTCATACTCATAGGCAGGCTCAGGTGGTGCTAAGAGCCGTTCGCGGATACGCGCCCGTATGGCGTTCATATCCACCAATCTGCCCGGACAGGTTTTGGTTGTGGGGTAGCGCGCCAGTCCACGACGCACCAGCTCGTTCACCTCCCGATGCCCCATCACAATAAGCCCATCGGGTTCCTGAAGAAACTTGTCCACCAGCCCGTACTGCTTCAGCATCTCTATGGTGTGGCGAATCCCGCTCTCCAACTGTGCTGGTGTCAACGGGGCAATATCGCCATGCCCTGAGAAGCAGATATGGTAGGTTGTCTCATTAATCCCCTGCACGCCTGCAGGCACTTTGCGCGGGTCGCGCCCTGTCTCGATCGTGCCATCGAACCGAATCACCACATTGTAGCCGATTTCGCTCCAACCCCGTTCCCGATGCCAGCGGTCAATCTGCTCGGCGGTGGTATCAAACACCTGCCCATCCCGCCCATGACCTGCAGTATGCCACACAATCCGCTCTACCTTACGCGCCATCCTACTCCCTCCACTCGATACGGATGGAGAAAGCAGGCTGAGGTCAACTCTTCTCTCCCAAAATTGCAATTGTGATGAGGTATAATGCCAATCACACTGAAGTCCTTGAGGGTTCGGAAGTGAAACTCCCAATCGTGTGGACACTCGCGCGAACGGTTGCACTGGGGTGGTGTGGGTGGCTATGGTATCCCCATATCGAAAACCCACTAATTTCCGCCCTGATAGGGGGCTTGATCGGAGGGTGGGTGGCGTTATGGTTTCTTCAGCGTCGATACGAATCGTCCGTTCTGTTGGCTTTGCTTGCCTTTGGATACGACCTTGTGCTGGTAGGGATGATCTATCATCCCTTCCGTACCCCTACCCTTCTGGCGTGGCTATTTGCTCTCCCTATGGTGCCTCTTACTAAGAGCATGGGTTTGTCGGGGGGAGTGGTGGGCGCAATCGTTGCTCCATTTGCGCTCTGGCTTGCAGACCTTCGCTCCACCCCAGAACTGGGGTGGGGTATAGCCCAGGTGGTGGCAATCGGACTGATGTTGGCGCTGGTGGCTCAGCGTGCATCCTCAGCACCGCCACCGGAAACGCTCGAACGCTTGGCGATAGTGTTGGAACAGACCGAAAGCGCCAATCGTCAACTGCGCAGTCGCTACCGTGAACTAGCTCACCACTACCGAACCCTGCAAGAGAACTTGGAGACCACCCGCGATGCGCTGGAACTGTTGAACCTTCTGCGTCAGGCAGATAGCCCCCGCAAGGCGTACGAGCTTCTGCTAAGCCGACTCCGTAGCCGATTTGGCGCATCGGGAGTTGCACTCTACCTCACCGACCCCACAGGGCTACGGCTCACCGTGGCGATGGGCGTGGGGACTTTGGCGAACCTCTCGGGCACGCTCAATCCTGACCAGCGCCAACCGCCTCTGCGCCAACAGGTGCATCGACAAGTAGCAGAACATCTCAAAGATTCGGTGATCCAGGTAGAAGATTTTGCTACCTATGCTCACCGTTTTGCTGCGCCTCGCCTGCTCAGTCTGCCTCTGCGCACGGAGGAAAGGCTCTTGGGCGTGTTGGTGTTGGTCGCCTCTGACCCTGAGGGGTTCGCTCACGAAACCCAACATCGCCTCGAAGCGCTCCTGCCTCACCTGATAGCGTTCCTACGACTCTATGAACAGATGCATCTGCTCAGCACACAGTTGCAAGAGAACCAGCTCCTAAGCGACCTCGATAGCCTGCTCTTCTCCTCCGACCTAATGGATGAAATCCCCCAGCGCGCCTTACAGATTTTGCAACCTGTATACGCGTTTGAGCATGCCCAATTCTGGCTGGTGCGTACCGACAGACCCGAGCGAGTTGCCCAAATCGGACCTGATGTGGAGATTATCTCGGCGTTGCGGTTCGGGGGAAAACAGGGGTTCGAAGGCTGGCAAACTCAACAGTTTCAACCGTTGCTCATCCCCGACATCCACCAATCGCCGATCGTTGCGGACGCAACCGCGCTCTCTCCTCTGCAGTCGCTTGTGCTCATTCCTCTGCACACTGGAACACGCCTGACAGGAGCGCTCATGTTTGGGCATTCACGCCCAAGCTTTTTCCACGAAGCGCATCTGGAGTCGCTTCTGCTGGTGGCAGGGCATCTATTGCTTGTGTATGAACGCGCAAGGCTCCTCACTCACCTCGAACGGCTTGCCATCACCGATGGGCTTACGGGACTCTACAACTACCGCTACTTCCAAGAGCGGTTCAAAGAGGAAGTGCGCCTCACCCGACGCTACCAACATCCGCTCGCCCTGATGCTCATCGACCTCGATAACTTCAAGCGCATCAACGATAAGTATGGACACTTAGAGGGAGACTACCTGCTGGTTCAAGTGGCGGAACTGCTTCAAAGCACGCTTCGAAGCACCGAGCTCATCGCGCGCTACGGTGGCGATGAGTTCGTCGTATTGCTCCCTTCTACCAATCTGAAAGGCGCATCTTCTGCTGCTGAGCGACTGTTGGAGGCATGCGCCCACGCGCAGTTCTCCACAACACTCGGTCAGCCGACTTTGCAGATTACCTGCAGTATCGGCATCGCCGCCTATCCCGAAACCACCGATGACCCCGCAAAACTACTGGAATTAGCCGATTCCGCCCTCGAGAAAGCAAAGCGCAACGGCAGGAATCAGCTTGCATCGGTCGAAAATCTCGTATAAATCAGGGGATTACCTGAAGGCACTTTAGAGCATAATAAAGTGTGCCTTCAGGAAATGGAGAGAGCCATGAAAGTGCCAAGTCTGGAACAGGCGGAACGGTGCGTTCGTAGAGGACGCTATAAGCGAGCAATCCAAATTCTTCAGCACGCCCTTTCACAAGGGCATCCTTCGGTGGAGTGCTACCTCCGATTGGCGGAGCTCTATCGCCTTGAGGGCAACTGGCGTCAAGCAATCGCTGTGCTACGCACGGCACTCTATCAAGTTCAAGACACCACTTCCGTACGGGAGCGTCTCGTGGAGATACTCCTCGAAAATGGCAACTACGCAGAGGCTATCGCAGAATGCGAAGCATGGATACAGGAATCTCCCGACCACCCTACACCCCTTGAGCATCTTCTGGAAGCGTATTGGCACAAGATGGACTACGACCACGCCTTGGAGGTGGCAAACCGACTCGTGAACCTCCAACCTCAGTCTCACGATTATCGCCTTCAGCGTGCCTCGCTTCTTGATCAACTTGGGCGAATCCAAGAAGCCATCGAAGACTACCAGCACCTTGCTTGGAACGAGAGTGTGCCCGCCGATGTGATGCTTCTGGCTCAACTGGAGTTAGAACGGCTCGATGCCGACCAGTTCGACATGCTGGTTCCCCTCCTGGTGGAAGACCCCATATTCCGCCTTAAGTTCCTACGCAACCCGTCATCAGCAGTGCAGGAGCGAGGCTTTCGGTTCAGTGTGTTCGGGGAAATGCTCCTTGACCAGCTGATTGCCAATCTACGAGAGATCCCCCTCCTTCCGAAGCCCTATGCCTACTATTGCTGAGGTGCTCGCGCCTATCCGTTCCGCTTTAGGGAAGCGAACCCTTGTGATGGGCATCCTCAACCTCACGCCTGATAGCTTCTACGATGGCGGGCGCTACACCGACCTCGATCGCGCCCTTGCACGCGCTGAACAGATGCTCCGTGAAGGAGCCGATATTCTGGATATCGGAGGTGAATCGACCCGCCCCGGCTCGGACCCCGTGCCCCTTGAGGAAGAGATTCGACGCGTGGTGCCCGTTATCGATGCGATTGCTAACCGTTATCCCCAAGCCGTTCTCTCGGTCGATACCACCAAAAGCACAGTGGCGCGCCTTGCCCTCCAAGCAGGCGCATGCATCGTTAACGACATCAGTGGAATGACCTTCGACCCCGAAATGCCCTCCGTCGTTGCCGAGTCGGGTGCACTGGTAGTGCTGATGCATATCAAAGGCACGCCCAAAACGATGCAACAGAACCCCACTTATGACGATGTCGTTGCCGAGGTCTGCAACACGCTGAAAGCACATGCCCAGCGCGCCCTTCAAGCGGGCATTCCCCACGAAAATATCTGGCTTGACCCTGGCATCGGCTTCGGCAAGACCGTCGAACACAATCTGCAACTGCTAAGAAACCTCCCAACCCTCAAAGCGTTGGGCTACCCCGTGCTGGTGGGCACTTCGCGCAAGTCGTTTATTGGGCACCTACTGGGCGGTTTGCCCCCTGAGGAGCGTTTGGAAGGCACTTTGGCAACGCTTGCTTTGAGTGTGGCATGGGGAGCCGATGTGGTGCGCGTGCATGATGTCCTGCCCGCCGTGCGCACGGTGCGCATCGCCGATGCCCTCTGCCGACACGCTTAGAGGATTTTTGCACCCCGTAAAGAATACAAAACCTATGAGTAGGTTCAAAATCGGGATTAATCGGTGGACAATGCCCAGCCAGTGGGATGTGCGCACCTGCCTACGGGTCGCCAAAGAGTCGGGGTTCGACTCTATCGAGTTCAATATGGACATGGACGGTGCTCTCAGCCCCAAGACCACCGACTCGGATGCCCAAGCGATTCGCCGAATGGCAGAGGAAATCGGCATCGAGCTAAGTTCGCTCTCCACAGGGGTCTACTGGGCAGTTCCGTTCACCCATCCTGACCCCGCCTTGCGCGCCCAAGCGATAGAGCTGTGCCGACAACAACTCCGTCTGGCACAGGCACTGGGCGTGGATGCGATTCTGGTCGTGCCCGGTGTGGTGACTCCCGAAGTTGCTTACGACTCTGCCTACGAGCGTGCTCAAGAAGCCCTCAAGACGCTTGCCGAAGAGGCAGAACGGCGCAAAGTGGCGATAGCGGTCGAGAATGTGTGGAACAAGTTCCTGTTCAGCCCCTTGGAGATGGCGCGCTTCCTCGACGAAATTGGCAGTGAATGGGTGGGATGCTATTTTGATGCGGGCAACATCTTAGCCTACGGCTTTCCCCAACACTGGATAAAAATCTTGGGTGCGCGCATCCGTTGCGTGCATGTCAAAGACTTCCGCAACGACATCGGCAACATTCAGGGGTTTACGAACCCGCTTCAAGGCGATGTGCCGTGGGTGGAGGTGCGCTCGGCTTTAGAAGCGATTGGCTACAACGGCTATATCACAGCCGAGGTAAGCGGATACCGCGCCTTCCCTGAACTGGGTCTGCGTCATATTGCCGATGCCCTGCGCGTCGTGTTCCAGTCGTAAGGCACTTAGGCAAGAGACAATCCAACGCCCTAATATTGGGAGAATACACAGACACAGCGCCCCGACTACACTAAAAATGCATGGGCGAAAATCTCCCATTTAATGGGAGATTTTCGCCCATTGACAGGGGATTGTGTTGTACCTGTGAACTCACACCCTGCCGTTTGGGGAGGGTTTCTGGGCGCAACCTGTTTCGGGGTTGTGGGCGGGCTGAGCCCTCACCCCCAGCCCCTCTCCCACGCTGTGCTTACTGCACGACAGTTTTTCGTACTTGTGCCTGAGTCGGCTTCTGTTGGGCAGGGCAGACACGGGGGTCTGCCCCTACAGGCAGGACGGTTGAGTAGGGGCGCACCCCCGTGTGCGCTCCTTTTCGATTCTCCCTCAAAAAGTGTCGTGCAGTAAGCCCACGCTGTGGGAGAGGGGGGCAGACCCTTCGCTTCGCTCAGGGTGACGAAATGGGCGGCTCAGGGTAACGGGGTGGGGTGCGTTCTGGTTCCCCATCTGTCATTCCGAGCGAAGCGAAGAATCTCACGGGTGGACGCCCGTGCTCCCGTTTCGCTAATGGGCAGGATGCCCAAGCCAAGAACGGGTTTTTCGAACACTCTCACCCCCAGCCTTCCCATGCTATGGGAGAGGGGTGTGAACCTACCGCTCGAACGCCGCGTCAAACGCAATGCGCGACGGCTCAAAATCGAGGTGGCGTACGAACTGGCACGCCTCGCGCGCACCGTGCTCGCGGTCCATCCCGCTGTCTTCCCACTCCACCGAGAGCGGACCCCGATAGCCAATCTCGTTCAGCGCGCGGATAATCTCTTCAAAATCGATTGAACCGCGACCGGGCGAGCGGAAGTCCCAGTAGCGTCGGGAGTCGCCAAAGTTCAAGTGCCCCCCAAACACGCCCGATAGGCGCGGGGGCTCCGACCACCAGACATCCTTCACATGCATATGGAAGATGCGGTCGCGGAAGTGGCGAATGAAGGCGACATAGTCCACGCCCTGATAGCCGAGGTGGCTGGGGTCGTAGTTGAAGCCAAAGCGCGGGTGTCCGTTCACAGCTTGGAGGGCGCGCTCTGCCGTCACGATATCGAAGGCAATCTCGGTTGGGTGAACCTCCAGCGCGAAGTAGACATCCTCTTGCTCGAACACATCCAGAATCGGCTTCCAGCGGGTGGCGAAGTCTTTGAAACCGCGCTCCACGAGGTCAGGTGGGTTAGGTGGGAACGAGTAGAGATACTGCCAGATGCTACTGCCTGTGAAGCCGTTGACCACCACGCGAGTCAGTTGCGCCTTCACCTCGTCGGGTGCGCAGTTGAACAGTTTGCGCGCAGCGCGGGCGGTGTTCTTCATCTCCTCGGCGGCGCGCTGGCGCACCCCTTCAGGGTCGCCATCGCCCCATACGCGCGGGGGCAAGATTGCCTTGTGTCGCTCGTCGATGTTGTCGCATACCGCCTGCCCCACCAGGTGGTTGCTAATCGCAAAGCATTTCAGCCCGTAGCGTCCCAAGATTTCCCAACGCGATTCGCAGTAGCGCTCGTCGGTGAGGGCGTGCTCGACATCGAAGTGGTCGCCCCAGCAAGCGAGTTCGAGACCGTCGTAGCCGAACCCCTTCGCCTTTTGCGCCATCGTTTCAAGGGGCAGGTCTGCCCACTGTCCCGTAAATAGCGTCACTGGTCGTGCCATGTTTAGAAACCCTCCACAATATGCGTTCGGCACAGGGCAGGGAAATCCTGCTACGGCGAGGCTGTTCGAGAAGCAAGTGGCTTGGGCCTCCTGCCCATAAAGCACACGGGCGGGACGCCCGTGCTACGGTTGGGCTTGGGGGTAGGATGCCTGTGCCACGAATAGATTTCACAGGCAGTATCTGCTCCACTCTACAGTTGGGCGAGGTCAAGTTTGAGTTCGGGAAAGAGTTGAGGGGTGAAGGGTTTGTTGGCGGTCGCCACTTGAGTAAGCACATACCCCGCCTCACTCCAGTGGAACTCTTCTATCATAAGGGGTTCCAGCTCTATCAGCCAAACCCACTCCACTTTGGCTCGGTGATAGAGTTCCAGCTTCTCACCACGGTCGTACTGGCGGGTAGTGGGCGAGAGAATCTCGATCACCAGCGTAGGCACTCCGAATAGGGCGCGTTCTACTCGCGTATGTGCATAGTCCGAAGGGCTGAAATAGGCAAGGTCGGGTGCAACTGCCGTCCCATGCGACTCGTCCAACACGATGAGAGTATCGGGAAACAGCGTCGTGATGCCTTTCGCCCGGAGATAGTCCAGAAGGCGCGAGCCAAGTGCCAAGGCGATACGATTGTGCTCAGGAGAAGGTCGAGGCATCGTGCGCACCTCTCCCTGAACAAGTTCCCACTTTGTGTCGGCATCCGCAAGTTCGGGCAAAGCAAGAAACTCGCTCAGCGTCAGACATTTGACCGCAGGCATAGGCATTCTGCATTACACCCTCCAGTGAGTATACCTATTAGACCCCTGCGATTGCATATCGGATAGCGAACACCAGCGCCATCACAATCACTAACCAGTGCACCTCGCGGATACGCCCTGAGAACAGTTTCACGACTACATAGCTTATGAACCCGACCGCAATCCCCTCCGTGATGCTGACAGCGAACGCCATCGTGGCAATCGTGAGGAAGGCGGGCAGGTATTCGGTGAAGTCCTCCCAGTCGATGTGGCGCACGCCGGTCAGCATAAACGCCCCGACCAGCATCAGCGCGGGGGCGATAATCGGGTACTGCTTGAAGGGGAACTCCACACCAGGGGCGAGCGTCCACACCACTTCGGTCTCTGCGGTCATCACCACCACCAGCGGGTAGAGGAAAATCCCGCCCAGCATCAGCAAGCCTGCCACTACAGCGGTCAGTCCCGTCCGACCGCCTGCGCTCACGCCCGATGCGCTCTCGATATAAGCCGTCACGGTGGAGGAGCCAGTAAGCCCTGCGGTGGTGGTGGCAATTGCATCGCTTAGGAGGGCACGCCCAGCGCGGGGCAGTTTGCCGTTTTGCAGTAGCCCCGCCCGTGAACTTACCCCTATCAGCGTGCCCACCGTATCGAATAGGCTGGTCAGGAAAAAGAGGAACACGATGATGAACGCCTCCAATCCCCGTTGGAACAGGCGCGCTAAGTCCAACTTAAGGAAGGTCGGTTCCAGAGAGGGTGGGAGCCAGCTTTCGGTGTGCAACGGCTCTAAGGAGGTCAGCCCCGTCAGCAATCCCATCGCAAGGCTTGCCATCAGTCCGATGAGGATTGCCCCTCGCACCCGTAGGGCTGTGAGCACCACCATCACGAGGAAGCCCGTCCCCGCCACCCAAACCGTTTCGCTTCGCAGGTCGCCCAAGTGAATAATCGTGCCTAAGTTCGCTTGCACAAATCCCCCCCACTGAAGCCCTATCAAGCAGATAAGGAAGCCAATCCCCACTGCGATTGCGTGCTTGAGCGATTGGGGAATGGCGTCAATAATCGCTTCTCGGAAGCGCACGGTTGCCAGCGCGATGAACAGTACCCCCGCCAAGAAGACCGCTCCCAGTGCCTCCTGCCAGCTGTAGCCCATCGCCAGGCAGACCGTGTAGGCGAAGAAGGCGTTATGCCCCATTCCGGGCGCGCCCGCAATCGGGTAGTTCGCCAGCAATCCTATCAACAGGCTCACGACCGCCGAGCAGATGCAGGTCGCCACCATCACTGCGCCCTTGTCCATCCCAGCGACGCTCAGAATGGCAGGGTTCACGAAGATGATGTAGCACATCGTTAGGAAGGTGGTGACGCCCGCCAACACCTCTTGCCGAACGGAGGTGCCTGCAGAAGATAGTCCGAAGAATCGCTCTAAGAAACCTGCTCCCGTTTTTGCCATCGCTCACAAAGCAGGTTTATATTCAGCACAGGTTGGCGATTTCCTGCAGAAAAGAAGCATAGGCAAACATCCATAGAGGAGGCTCGGAAAAACTCTTCTGCACGGGTACCCTCGCCCCCTGCCCCTCTTTATCCCCCTTTGATTCCCCCCTTAGTAAGCTGACTTACTGCACGACAGTTTTTCGAACTCGTGCCCAAAGCTCCTATTGAGAAGGGCAGACACGGGGGTCTGCCCCTACAGGCAGGACGGTTGAGTAGGGGCGCACCCCCGTGTTCGCTCCTTTTCGATTCTCCCTCAAAAAGTGTCGTGCAGTAAGGTAAGCTGATAGGGGTACACAAGGTGGGTTCAGTTTCGCAAGTGAACGCATACTTTTCCGCAAGAGTGTCATCCCCCCTCCTGTAGGTTCCCCCCGCAAGCGGGGGGAACCATTCAGTTTTTTTCGGTTCCCCCATTGACGGGGAGAACCATTCAATTTTTTTCGGTTCCCCCATTGACGGGGAGAACCTTACTTTCTTCTCGGTTCCCCCCGTTGACGGGGGGAACCTTAAGGAGGGGGGAATTGCCTCCCGAAAATGCGGGTGAACCGATAGAAAGTGAACCTGACCCGTGTACCCTTATCAGCCCTTAGTAAGGGGGGCAGGAGAATTGGCGCCCTCCCCGTTGACGGCTTACTGCACGACAGTTTTTCGAACTCGTGCCCAAAGCTCCTATTGAGAAGGGCAGACACGGGGGTCTGCCCCTACAGG
>FWWM01001351.1_pt1 | contig 74211 bp, 72 predicted proteins | sample 2228351 | NCBI WGS metagenome assembly FWWM01 (sample SAMEA103939774, study PRJEB20133) | metagenome | reverse complement strand
ATCCGGGCCAGAACCTCCCAGGCGCGCCGGAGCTGCTCCCGCTCCCAGGCCACCTCCACGGCCCGCGCGTCCGGCACCACCGCGTAGGCCACGCCCAGGTCCGGCACCACGGGCACCGGCTCCCCCAGCCAGTCGTAGAACGACCCCGCCTGGATACGCAGGCGAGAGCCCTTCCCCTCCCCCAGAAGCACCCCCGCCGCCACCAGCGCCCGGAGCTCCCGCTCCTTCTCCCGCCACTTCCCCGCCTCGCCCTCCCGCCCTGCCAGCACCTCGGCGCACTCGGCCAGCGGCAGGAGCGCCTCCCGCGCCTCCCGCTCCCGCCTCCCATACTCCTCCTCGGTGATGGGCTCCCGCGCCACCAGATACAGGGTACGCCGCAGCGCCTCCGCCTGCAGCCCCCAGAGGTGCAGCGTGCACACGCAGACGCAGCCCCTGCGCACCGCCTCCACCTGCATCCGCAGCAGGGCCGCCAGCGTGCCCAGGACGTCGTTCACCCCGTGCGCCAGGTCCACCAGCCGCTTGACCTCCGCCACCTGCCACCCGGGCATGGCGCGCCGAACCTCCGGCGCCTCCGGCCTCCCCTCCTTCCACGCCCGCAGGACCAGCACCGCCCGCTCCCGCGCCGATAGCGCCGCATACACCCGCCCCAGCGACTCCTTCCCGCTCCTCATCGCACCCTCCGCAGCCGCGGCCCCACTGCCGCCTCCAACGCCCGCACCCGCTCCTCCAGCTCCCCCACCTCCAACAGCCGCACCGCCGTCTGCGCCAGGTAGGCCAGCGTCCGCGCCCGCGCCACCGAGTTCTCCAGGGCCAACGCGTCCAGCACCGCCACCTCCACCAGCCGCCGAATCTCCGCCACCGTCCCCAGCCCCCCGAGGTCGTAGGTGCCCGCCACCACCTTCTCCCGCCGCCGCCGCAGCCCGCCCAGCCGCCGCGCCTCCGTCGCCTCCTCCGCGTGCTCCGGGTCGTGCCAAAAGCAGTACGCCCCCTCCCGCAGGGGCGCCTGCCGGCAGCGCTCGCCCCCCGACTTCACGAAGGCGCAGGTGGAAACGGATAAGCTCACCCTAACCTCTGCTTATCGACGCCCCGGCGCTTATGCCATCACCCGCACCATCTCGCCATGGTGTCACCCCTCTGCGCCCCAGAGAGGCAGCGCCCCGCCCTCCCGGGACGCTGCCCGCCGGGCCGGCCGGAGCCGGGGCTACCCCGCCGGATGCGCCTCCGCCAGGTGCGCTATCGCCTCCCGGCTGTGCCCGAACGCCGCCCCGCACCGCTCGCACACCACCCGGTCCAGCCCGTCGCTCATGGCCAGCCCCTCCGGCAGCCCCTGGGGGCTCCGCCGGCGGGCCTTGCCCTTCCCCCGCGCCGCCTTCGCGGGGCGCTCGGGAAGCGCCCCGGCCAGCGACCAGAACCGCCAGCCGTTGCAGGCCACGCCACCCATCACCGCCCTCCCCGCCGCCGAGGGGCTCCCAAACGCCCGCCCGTCCGCCAGCCGGTAGCGCAGCCCCTCCGCGGTCGCCACCACCTCGCAGGTATACACCTGCCCCTTGTACCGGGCCTCCAGCTTCGTGCCCGGCTCCAGGTTCCTGTCCTCCAGCGCCATGGCCCACCTCCTCTGATGCTGGTGGACCATCCATCGCTCTCCCGCCCGGCACCGTCAACCGGTCACCGCCCGGTCCCCGCAACCTCAGCGCAGCTTCTTCACCACGTTCGGCCCCACACGGGCTTGCGTTCCGCTCGCGCCTGAGCGATGGATAGGACGAGAGGAGGACCAGCCATGCCGATCCACCCCCACCGCCACCCGCTCTGGGACAAGCTCACCCCCGAGGGGAAGCGCGAGCTCCTCGCCCGCGAGGCCGCCCTCCAGGGCGCCGTCCAGGCCATCGCCCGGCGCGGCCGCGCCACCGTGAACGCCCTGACCCTGGCAGCCCTCCTGCCGGCGGGCGCCCTCCTCCGGGTCACCCCGCCCTGCACCGTCCAGCTCGACAGCGTCCCCCTCCGGCTCACCCGGACCGGCCACCGCTACACCCTGACCCGCATCGAGCGCTCGCGGGAGCTCCGCGAGAGGCTCGACTGCCACCGGAACGCCCAGGCGTCCCGAGGCGCCCACCTGGCGCAGGTGACCCGGCGGTCGCTCAGCCACCGTCCACCGCCTCCGCCCGCTCCCCGGTGAACGCCTCCCAGCGCAAGAGCGCCACCGTGGCGTAGCGGGGGTCCAGCTCCATCCCCAAGCACACCCGCCCCGTCCGCTCCGCCGCCACCAGCGTCGTCCCCGACCCCAGAAAGAGGTCCAGCACCAGGTCCCCCGGCCGACTGGAGTTCTCCAGGGCCCGCTCCACCAGGGCCAGCGGCTTCGTGGTGGGATGCAAGGGCGACGCCGCCGGCCGCTCGATCCGCCACACGTCCCCCTGGTCCCGGTCCCCGCACCAGTACCGCCGCGCCCCCTCCCGCCAGCCGTACCACACCGGCTCGTACTCCCGCTGGTAGTCCGCCCGCCCCAGTACGAACCGGTCCTTCAGCCACACGATGGTGTCCGACCAGTGCCCACCCTCCTCCGCCAGCACCCGCGACACCAGCGGCCACTCCTTGCTCGACATGCACACGTACACCGCCCCGTCCACGTGGGCCAGCAGGTTCCGGGCCCAGGCCCGGCAGAACGCCTCCCACCGCTCCGGCGGCAGCGCGTCGTTCGCCATCCGCCGCCGGCGGCTCCCCCGCCCCTGACCCCCGTGGTCCCCGTAGGCCACGTTGTAGGGCGGGTCCGTGAACGCCATCTGCGCCCGCCGCCCGCCCAGAAGCCGCGTCACCACACCCCCATCGGTCGCGTCCCCACACAGCAGCCGATGCGCCCCCAGCGCCCACAGCTCCCCCGGGCGCACCCGCGGCACCGCGCGCGCCTCCTCCAGCGCCGCCTCCAGGTCGAACGCCTCCGGCCGCTCCCGCTTCTCCCGCACCTCCAGCACCCGCAGCAGCCGGCCCACCTCCCCCTCGTCGAAGCCCGCCAGCGAGAGGTCCAGATGTTCAGACGTCTGAAGATCGGCGAGCAGCCGCGCCAGAAGCTCCTCGTCCCACTGGCCCGAGATGCGGTTCAGGGCGAGGTTGAGCAGCCGCGCCTGCTCCACGCTCAGGTCCAGGAAGATGACCGGCACCTCCCGCAGCCCCAGCTTCCGCGCCGCCACCAGCCGCTGGTGCCCCCCGATCACCGTCCCGTCCTCCCGCCGCGCCAGCACCGGCTGCACGAAGCCCCACTCCCGCAGGCTCCGCACCAGCGCCTCCAGCTCCGCCTCCCCCATCCGCCGCGGGTTCGCCGGGTCCGGCCGCAGCTGCTCGATGGGCACCTGCACCACCTCCAGCCCCACCTCAGCCTTCCCGCTCATCACGCCTCCCTCCCCACCATCCGGTCATGGTGCGCCCTGGCTCCCTCCACCTGGACCGCGCCATCGCCACCGTCCGCCGACGTGCTCCACCTGGTCGGCGGGGACCGGGAACGGGTAGAGCTCGACCGCGCCCCCACAGAACGGGCACGCCGGCCGCTCCTCCCTCCGCCTCCCCCGGAGCGACCCCCCGCTCACCCGGTTCAGCGGCTTCCGGCATTTCTCGGACCTTCTGTTGACCTCCATCTGCTTCTCGCCCACCTTCGAGCCTTCCTCAGCTTCCCCGTACGCCGCCCCGAACCCCTGGAACCGCCGTCGCCCTTTCACCTCCTCGATGACCGCGGCCAGCTCTTCGTCGCTCTCCCACGACTGCGCCTCGGCGCCGTATTCGGCCTGGAGCCAGCGCAGTGTCCCACGCTGGTCCCGCCCTTCCGCCACCATCCGCACCTCGAAGGCCCGGGACGACTGGGGCCAGGGCTGGCCGGCGGGGATGGCCAGCAGAACCACCGCTCCCCACTGGCGATCCCAGCGCACGCCGTAGATGCCCGCCCGAATCCCGGCGCGCGCCCGCCACTCCCGAAAGCGGGAGCGAACTCTCTTGAGAATCCCGGCCCGGTCCCCCGGAAGGTCGCGCGGGACGAGATGGAAAAGGTCAAAACGCCCCGGGAGCGCTCCCCCGTGCCGCTGCCAGTCAGCGGCCAGCCGGCCCGGCATGCAGCGGACGCAGAACGGGTCCCCACACGACAGGGGATAGGCGGGCGTCCTCGCGCAGGCCATGCACTTCCCCACGCGGAAGGACCGCCGACAGCCCCGGACCGCCTCCGCTCGCTCCCGCAACCCGAGGCGCTCGTAGGCCGCGGCCAGCCGTTCGGTGGCCGCCTCGGAACACCTCAAGTTATCGCCAGAGAGCTGAGTCTCCTCCCCTTCCAAGTCCTGGCGGTAACTGGGGGTGTCGCTCCGGACGCGCCGCTCCAGGCTCTTCGGCCCGCCCCGGGCGTCACAGTGGACGGAAAAGCAGTAGAAGACCGCGGCGTCCCAGTTCACGGAGAGCGACGGTGAGCCGTCGGCATGCCAGGGCAATGCACCAACGCCTGACCACCCGCACCTGGGCGAAACACGCCCGCCTCCGCCATCAGCAGGGCGAACGCCTGGCGCACCTCAGGGCTGGCGGGCGTCAGCCTCCGCCCATCGCCTCCACTCCGGGCCGTTCCCCGCCCATCCCCGTCGGGTGCAAGGCCCAGCGCCCGCAGATCCGCCGCCCCGCCGGGAAGGCGAGGCTCCATCACCCAGGCGTAGACGTGGCCCTCAGGATGCACAGAGGGCGGCAGCATCGCCAGGTGAGGCCCCGAGAAGATGTCGCCGCCGAGCGCCGCGCAGTAGCCGTTGCCCACGGGCTCCCGAGCCCGAAGCCACACGTGGTAGCCGCGTCGCGTCCGAACGACGGCGAACACCGCCTCGCCGAGGCGCTTAAGGAGCAGGGGAAGCAGAAGGTCGGGGTCGACGCCGTTGTGGCCGTCGAGGTCGATGACCGCCGCGCCGCCGCCCGTGCGCCCGGCGAGGTTGATGGGTCCCCGCTCGAGTTCGGCCCGGGTCCGGAAGAGGGCCTCCGTGACGGGCATTTCGGGCCACCCCGAGATGTAGGTACCCTTGCTCGCGTGTCTCGCCGGAAACACGGCGACGCCCACCTGCTCGAACAGATGGAGGGTTCGCTCGCAGCCCTCGCCATGGGGATCAGGGGGCTTGACCAGGAGAGATCCGGGATGAGGGGTTTGGGGCGGATCGATGACCGCCAGGTCGCTAGGGAGGTGGACCATCGCAAAGCTCCTGCACAGGCCCTTCCCAGGCCCGTCGGGAGCCTCTGCGCTGCCCCAGGCGAATCTCTATCCGATTATGTCTAGCTCAGCGCCCAAGCGGCCTACGCCACCCGAACGAGTTCGGAGGTCGTAAACCACAGCAGGCTCAGGCGCTTGTGTGTCGGTTCCACCCGGCTCCTGTCGGGGGTACCAGTCGTACGACGCTCGCGGCCGCTTTCCCTTGCGCGAGCGTATCCCCCGTAACTGTTCCTCGAGCACGACTCGTTGCCCGACCGAACCTGACTCAGCGCGCGATCGGTCGTCCATTCCCTGGCGGCCCTTTGCAAGGGAGAGAGGAGGACCGGTCGAATGACCGGCCCTCCTGCTGGCCCAATGAATTGCCTATAGACGCGACGCTCAGTCGTGGTTGTTCGTCAGTCCAATCTGGTCCTCGGAACAGTGTCCCGGACCGATGTCGCGCGCCGTCACTGCCGATGGGCGCCGGCGGGCAGGCGAGTAAGCTTTGCACGCTAAGTGAATTTTCTAAGTGAATTTTCACGTTTGCATACTTGACAAAACGTAGATGCAGGCTAAACTAGGGCCCTAAGGTGGGGGCGAGGCAGGAAGCCGCAGGGCGCCGACGGCGCTCTTGTGCACGTGAGTTGAACCCCTCTTATGTCCCCCGGCGCCAGCGAAATACGAGGGCGAGGCTTGGGACCACACCGGTGGAGGGGCCGCAATGGTCGTCAAGCAACCAACCACTCACGGGCCGGACGTTCTTCCCTGGAAGAATGGACGGCTCGCGCTGTGTCGTATGCCTGCGTCTCCAGGTACTGACCCGGAGCCGCAATAGCGAAGGAGGTACCAGCGCCGGGCCGGAGACGCAACCGCGTCTTCCGGCGCGGGAGCAATACGAGACAGGCAATAAGAGGGCCCCAGGTAGAGCCTTGCAGTCCCCTGGGACCCGGCGGCAAGGGCAGTCCGTACGAGACCCCCTGGCCTTTGCGTAGTCTAACGCCAAGCCGGCCAGGGTGACAAGAGGCCGGCGTTTGTTTTCCCCGCCCTCCCTGCTGCTCCCTCCCCTGTCTCAGTCTTCGGCCCGGCACTGTGCCCGGTGAGGGCAGATTTATGAGCACGATCCCCCGTCCGAATGTCGCCACATGGCCTGCCCTCGTGATTGCCCTCGTGGCGATTGTGGCCACTGCACCACATCTTGGCGCGTTCACGTCCCAGGTCGTGGGCCTCACCGCACGCGTCGTCGACAAGCCCCTTATCCGCAAGGACGTCCTTCGGGCGCCCAACATCACGCAGGAGGAAGTAGACGCTATCACCGCCTCCTCCACCGGTGTGACCGGCTGCCTTCAGGCCGACGCCGACCCCCCAATAGAAGTTCCGACCCACACCTGCGTGTGGTGGGTGCTGCGCATCACGGTCAACAACCTCACCGGCTCTCCTATGGCCGAACTCATGGTGGTCGACCGGTTTGGCGCGGAACTCGACGGGCATCCGCTGAGCGACGTGCCGGTCGAGGTGTTCGTGATCTCTCATTCCCGCGGCCACTCCGGCAGGGACCATTTCGAGACTCAGGTGCGTATCACCTGGTGCGTCACCCAGACCACCGTTGTGGCGTTTGGCGAGTGCAGCGGTCCCGATACGCCCCTGCAACCCGGTGAATCGGCCTTCCTCGACGTGCTCGTATTCACCAAGCTCAACCCATCGGGCAAGCAGGAGTACACCTCGGCCGGCACGTACGAGATGAACTCCGGCGCTGTCGCGAAGTGGCGCGACGGCGATGGTACCCAGCGCAGTGCGAGCACGCCGCCCATCATGGTCGAAGCGAGCGACAGCGACGCTGACGGCGACGGCTTCGCAGCGGCCTCCGATTGCAACGACGCCGATCCTGGCGTCCACCCAACCGCAGCGGAAATCCCAGGCAACGGCAGGGACGACGACTGCAACCCAGGCACGCTGGATGAAGTCACGCCAACGCCCGCTGCCACCGAGACAGCGACGCCGACGGCTACGGCTGAACCTCCGGTCGAGGATGAGCCGACGGCTGCGCCCACAGAAGACACCGCCACCCTGTCGCCGACACTCGCGCCTACCGACACACCGACGTCGACCGCCTCGTCGACGCCGACGGAGACGGCAACGCCTACTCCAACGCTAACAGCAACCGCTACGGCGACACCGGAGGGAGGGTAGCCTCGCGCTCCGCGAAAGGAGGTGAAGCCTATGTGAGAGAGAACGTAGCCATGAGGCCCCCGACGCCAGGCGTCCCGTTCGGCGCCCGTGGCGGGCGCGAGCGGGAGGAGTCGAGAGCCTCAGATAGATGGTACCAGAGGCAGCCTGCCGGACGGTCAGGCTGACCGGCAACGAGCAAGGAGATCCGCACCATGCTGAAGAAGTTCATCTTGGCGCTTCTGGGCCTCGCGGTGGTGGCCGCCGGGGTCACCATGTTCGCCGCCTTCACGGCCCAGGTCGTCAACCTCACAGCGCACGTCGAAAAGGAGATCGAGTTCTCTGCGGTAAAGAACTGCAGAGTTGACACACAAACCAACAACATCGTGTGCGAGGCCACGGACGGCGGCTACGGGACCGTCATCCCGCAGGAAGAGTACGACAAGCTGTTCGAAGTCACCCTCAGCAAGTCGTTCCGGGACGATGAGAATCAGACGAAATTCGGGGACGTGCACTTTGACCTGCTCTGGGAGTGCAAGCAGGAACGGGATGGGCACCGCCCCAGCGATCAGTGGAACAACAGCAGTGTGGGGGCTAACGGGAAGTACGATACACCCGGAGCCGACGGGTGGCCCGACTGCCTGAACCGGATACCGCACAGCGACCCGTCTCATCCTAACGGAGAGTTGGACGACAACCTGCGGAAGTATGTCTCCGTGGTTTCAGGCAGCCCAGCCGGCCGGTGCGAAATCGGCGACACTCACGCCGACCAGTCCATCAGGCCGCGCCAGAAGGAGGTCGAGTTCATCTGGCACGGGAACCTTATAGATGGAGTCACTGACGAGTCCGGGAAGTGCTTCTACACCGTGAAGCTGCTCGCACCGCCGTGTTCAGACTCGTTCAACCCATTCACAGATCCCAACGGGCCAAACGTGAAGACCATTGAGTGCCATTTTGTGGACAACGAATCAGCGGACCCGCAGGAATGGGAGCGCTTCGCAGACATCGGCGACGACCTGAAGGTGCAAGTGACGTTCCACAGCCTCAGAGACTAGCTCACCGGGTCTGAACATAGAGGTAGCCACGGTAGCCGGAGCCAATGTAGGCGCCGCTCCGGCGGGGGTCAGCCCCGCCGGAGCGGCAGGCCAACAGCCGAACAAACGGAAGAAGGAGGCCGCCCCATGCCGGATTCCGCGCTTCACCCGTCCGCTACCACGCCGAGCCACGCGCCGGAAGAGGATCGGGCAGGAGCACAGGGTCTAATCCAAGCGTTGCGCAGGCGCCTGCCGCGCGTCACACGGATGCGCGTCGCGGTAGCCGGAACCGTCATCCTCATCCTTCTCGTCTGGGGAGCGGTGATCGCCCGCTCAACGAGCATCTATTCGGCCCAGGTGCTCGTGCCTGAGGGCGGAGCCATCGGCATCCCGCCGCCGACGGGCCTTGACTTCGGCGACGTACCACGAGGTGCTAGCGCCGAGAAGCGTATTCAATTGACGAACGAGGGGCGTCTAAATACCTACGTCGTCGTGTTCACGTGGGGCAGCATCGGCGACCTCCTCAACGTGAGTGACGCATTCTTCAACATGAAGCCCGGCGAGAAGCGTACGCTCACGTTCGAGGCCAGTATTCCGATCTCGGCGCCGCAGAAAAAATACACCGGCCGCGTGTTCGTGGTGCGCCTGCCCTGGTGGTGGCCATGATGAACAGCGCGTCCGTTGCACCGGCGGCGGAGCCTTCGAGCACTGCGGATGGCGCGCCGGTCCGCGAGCAGGGCCGGGCCCGCCACCGGCGGCTGCGCGGGATTCTGGGCTGGGCTCTGTACGCAGGCGTCATCGTCGCGACCATTTTCGCCGGCCCCCGGCTACTAGCGTGGGCCCTTGATGCGCCGTACCCGATGGCCGCCGTAACCTCCGGTTCGATGTGGCCGGCGCTACACAAGGGCGATCTGGTGTTTCTCAAGGGCGTAGATCCCGAGGACATCGAGGTCGGCGACATCATCGCCTTCGAAAGCGACCAGGGCTTCGCCATCCACCGCGTTATTAGCGTCGACGCTGCTCGGGGCAGGGTCCAGACGAGGGGCGACGCCAACGCCGTCCCGGACGAGCCGGTTGCGTTCGACAAGGTGCTGGGAAGGGTAACAACTATCGCCGGACGCCCCGTCAGGATCCCGTACCTGGGGAACATCCCCATAATCGTCCGTGCAACCTCGGACTGAATCTTAGCCCGATGGTAACAGGATGTATTACACGGGGCCGCCGCGGGGCGAGCGAGGCGGCCCCTCCCCGAGCGATCGGGGCAACCGGCCTCGCCATGACCCTCGCGGCGGTCCCATACCAGTATCGGACCGTTGCGCCGGTTCCTCACCAATTGCCAACGATCAGAGGTTCCGGCCAGCGTGCTCCGCTGCGCAAGCGAAGCCGCCGGCGGCGCTCCCGAGGGTTGAGCGCCACCGGCGGTGCGCCGCGGCGGGGCACGCCTACTGGGTCCGGACGTCCGGAGGCTCCACGATGGGGTTGTCGAGGTCCGAATACAACAGGAACTGCTCGGGGTTCTGACCACAAGCGTAGTTGACCCCAATCACCCCTTCGTGCGTCATCACGACCGCGTAGGCCAACGGCCCTTCCGGTCGTCCGGTGTCCTCGAACACAAGCGTGTACTCGCCGGTCCGATGGAACAGTGGCATACCGTCTTCGAAGACGGCGTATAGCCTCACCTGCCCTTCGAACAGCCGCGCGAGGGATGGGCCGATCCCTTCCTTCCGAACCCAGTACCCTTCGCAGGAAGCGAACGGCACGACGCCCACGAGTTGGCCAGGCGTCTCACCCGGCTCGCACGCGGGAGGGCCCCCAGACCCCATTGCCGGCCGTTCGCACGGCTCCGGCAGGATGAGGATCAACTGGGCGAACGACTCCTGGTCGCGAGCCTCGACTGCGTCGATGGCCTTGTCGACGATTTCGATGCCGGTGCGCCTCGGATCCGGCGCAGGCGTCGGCGTAGCGGGGTCAGGCCTCGTCTCGCTTTCGTCGCAGGCCGCAGCGATGAGTGCCAGAGCGGCCAGGGTCAGCACCAACAGATGCAAGGTGTATCGACGGAACATGATTGTCCTCCTTTCCCGGTCACGCCGGCTCGATGTTTTGGTTGAAGCGGAACAGGTTCGTCGGGTCGTAGGTTCTCTTCAGGGCCGCGAGACGGTCGTAGGTCCTCGGCCCGTAGGCTTCGCGAACCCGATCCCTGCCCTCGTCTTCCAGGAAGTTGACGTACACGCCAGCGCCGTACGGTCGCAGTGCCCTCCACGTGCGCTCGGTCCAGGCGATTTCTACGTCGCTGTCCGCAGGGTCCATCCAATGATTGATGACGGACACCATGTACCGCCGGTTCCGATGAGGGAACGCGGTCGCGTCCTCCGGCACGCGCGCCACCGCTCCGCCCAGGACCCGGAGTTGGACCATATGGCCCGGGGATGTTCCCTCGGAAACTTCTCGGATGATGGCGTCGATGGCCGCCGGCGGGAGATCGTCAGCGAACATCGAGCGCGTGCGCATCGGCGCCGGCCGGGTCGCTTCCTCTGTGAGCGCGAAGATCTGCGGGTACGGAATCATGCCCACCGCGTCAGCCACCGGTCCGAGCTTGCGAAGGGGCTCGACGATCCGCTCGGCCCGTGACGGATCGCCCGCGCAGACGAGGAACACGCCCAAGCCCAGAGCCCCGTGATGCTCCGGAGGGATGAACGGTGCTGGCGGGAGATGGAGTACGGCGCCGATGGTGGTGAGCTCGTCGGGCGCCTCGGTCGTGCACTCGAGATACGCTCGGAGTACGTCGGGAGTGGCCGGCAGGGCCAGCGCGCCACCGAGCACTTCGCCGGCAGTCTCAAGCCGGAATTCGAATCGGGTGGCGATACCGAAATTGCCTCCTCCGCCACGGAGGCCCCAGAACAGGTCCGGGTGCTCATTGGCGCTCGCGACCAGCAGGCGCCCGTCTGCTGTGACGACTTCGACGGAAAGCAGGTGGTCGATCGCGAGCCCGTACTTCCGCACGAAGTACCCGATCCCACCCCCGAGCGTGAGACCTCCCAGGCCCACCGACGCCACGTCTCCGGTCGACAGGCCGAGGCCGAATTCGTGTGCGCGCTCGGCGAGCTGGCCCGACGTGACTCCGGGCTCGACGAACGCCACGCGCCTCCCCGGGTCGATGCTGAGGCCGTTGAGCGCCGACAGATCGACCACGAGGGCCCCGTCCGCGACACTCATTCCGGCGAGGCTGTGGCCTCCGCTCCGGACCGCCAGTGGCACGTCGTGCTCTCTCGCGAACAACACGGCTTGCACCACGTCCGTCGTCGAGCGCGCGCGGAGTATAGCGATCGGCCGACGGTCGGCTAGCGCCTGCTGGACCTGTCGCGCCCGGTCGTAGGCGAGGTCACCAGGACGCACCAGCTCGCCTGTGAGCCTCTGGTTGAGCCTCTCCAGCGCCCGGGAGACGCCCGGCAGGTCCAGCCCTTCGATGAATCCCCTCATGCGGCTCTCCTTTCCTCCAGCGGCTGGATGCCCGCTGTCTTCGCTGCAATCTCGCTTCCCGCGAGCCAGGTAACATCGCACGTGAGGCGGAGCCCTTCCGACGTCTTGCAGCGGAACAGCCGGGGGCGCCCCGAGACCGGGACAGCGCCCCCCAAAGGTCGGACTTCACGTCCATCCCCAGACCGAGGGGACAGGGAGAACCAATCGGGAGCGATCAGGGAACGGGAATTTGGCCCCGCACCGAAGAGCCCATGCCGGGGGAACTCGACACGACGAGCCAACCGCCGAGACGCTCGGCGCGCTCTCGCATCGACTGCAAACCGAGGTGTCCTGCGGAGGGCGTCGACGGATCAAATCCGCATCCGTCGTCGGAGACTTCGAACGCAAGCGCCCCCGCCCGCACCTCCAGCCGGACGGCGACGCGTCGCGCCCGCGCGTGCTTCACCACGTTGTGGAGCGCCTCCTGAACGATCCGAAAGATGGCTTCCCTTACTGCGATCGGCGCGGCGGGTTCCACGTCCGGGTGAGCCCACGTCACCTCGATTCCGTGCCGGACCATCACGGCCTCCACGCGCCTGCCGATCGCGGGAATCAACCCCTCGTTTTCGAGGAACTCCGGCCGCAACTCGAAAATCAGCGCGCGCATCTCCGCGAGCGCTGCTTCCGCGAGAGACAGAACGTATTCGACCGGCTCACCGACGTCCTCAGGGTTGCGCTCGAGCAGCATTCGAGCCGTATTGGCTCCCAGCGCGATGCCGTAGAGGGCCTGCGAGACCGAGTCGTGAAGCTCGCGTGCCAAACGCTGCCGCTCGTCGAGGGCAGCAGCCCGCTGCGCTTCCTCATACAACCTCGCGTTCTCGATGGCGACGGCTGCCTGCGCGGCCACGGCGGCGGCCATCTCGACTTCGCGTGTGTCGAACGACCCTGCCCCAGCTCGTGTTACCGTCAACAGCCCGAGGACGCGCCCCTTGGCCACGAGCGGCGCGCCCAACCAGGAGCGCGCGCCTTCCAGGCGGTCTCCCGACGCCGAAGTCACCACTTCCCGCCAGGAACGCGCGGGCTCTTCGTCGAGCGAGGTATCGGGGATCACGACCGGCGTTCCCTTGAACAGGACATCCCAATGCGTCCGATGACGTGGCACGAGCCGCCTGCCGATGAGCGGTTCGAGGGTAGCCTCCTCGGGGGCCTCGGACGCCGCCACAGCAGCCACCACCAGATCACCGCCTTCATTCAGCAGGAAGCTCGCCTGGTCGTAGGGCACCACCCGCCGGGTCTCGCGCAGAATCACGTTCAACAGGGCATCGAGATCGAGGGTGGAGGCGACGTTCCGGGAGATTTCGAGGAGCGTCGCGAGCTCGCGCGTGCGGGCGTCGACCCGCTCTTCCAAAAGCTGCTCGCCTCGGACCTGCTCGGTGATGTCGCGCTGGACACAGAGTAGGTGCGGCTCGCCTCGGAACAGGAACGGGATGCCCGAGGACTCCATCTCGAACGTGGTACCATCCCGCCGAATGCCTAGCGCCCGCGTTCGCCGTGAACGGCCATCCACCGCTGCGTTCGTGAAGTCGGGGTCGTAGGAACCCGGCAGGATAATGTCGTCGGGGCGCCTGCCGAGCAGTTCGTCATGCCGGTATCCGAAGAGCTCGCACGCGGCGATGTTCGCTTCCACGACGCGCAGCTCGCCGAGTTCGTGGATGAGGAGCCCGTCCGTGGTGGCCTCGAAGACGCCGCGGTACTGCTGCTCGCTGAGCACGCGCTCACTGATGTCCCGAACGACACCCAGGAGCGCCGGCTGGCCTTGGTACACAAAGCCGCGACCGAGCACTTCGACATCGAACACCGTGCCATCCGAGCGCACATCTTGAGCGAGGCATCGGTACTCGCGGCCTGCTCGCGCGGCCCGAAGGTACTCATCGAAGAGGTGGTGACTGTTCGGATGAATGAATTCTGTCGGATGCATGCCTGTCATGTCATCGTAGCCATGCATCCGACAGAAAGCGGGATTCGCCGCCACGAGCCGCCCGGTTCGGAGGTCGTTGATGACCAGCCCGTCGCTCGTCGCCTCGAAGATGCTGCGGTATTCGGCTTCCTGCGAGGCGATCCGTTCAAAGGCCAGCCGCAGCGACGTAATGTCCCGACTCACCCACACCACGCGATCGTCTCCGAGGGCCGACATCGCGGTCGAAAACCAGCGGCGCTCGCCCCACACATCGACGCGATGCTCGATGGTCTGAAGACGACGTTCGGCGAGGGTGCGGCCCACACAGCGAGCGAGCCTGCGCGCCAGGGTGGCGGGAAACACCTCCTCCAAGCGTCTGCCGGCGAGTTGCTGCGTTCGCGTTCGCGCCTCCTCGGGCGTCCATCCGAGGGAAGCGGCAGCGTTGGTCGGCAGAACATGGAGCAGACGGCCGTCGGCGCCGACGACCACAATGATGTCGGAGATCGCCGCTAGCACGGCGTCGAGTGGATAGCTCTCGGGCGCTTCGGAAGCGCCGCTCGTCGAAGGTCGCTTCCGAGCGCGCGTGGCCCGCATCGATCTGTCCGTTCAGCGGCGTGGTAGCTCGGCGAGGCCGATCTGCGCAGCGTACAGCGCCGCCTGCGTCCTACTCTGCACGCCAAGCTTGCCCAAGATCGCGCTGACGTGGCTCTTTACCGTCTTCTCGCCGATACCGAGCTCGAAGGCGATCTCCTTGTTCGCCTTGCCCTGAGCGATGAGACGAAGAACCTCGCTCTCGCGATCCGTAAGAGGCTCAGGACTGTCAGGGGCACGGACCTCACGCATGAGGCGCGCTGCCGCTTCCGGCGACAATTGAACCTGACCGGCCGCTGCGGCTTTGATGGCACGGCACAGTTCTTCAGCCTGCGTGTCCTTCAGGAGATACCCGATCGCGCCCGCCTTCACCGCGCCCACGACGGATCTGTCTTCAAGCACGCTGGTGAGCGCGATGACCTCCGTGTCCGGCAGGGCAGCCCTGATGGCCAAGGTGGCGGCGATGCCATCCATTCTCGGCATCAGCAGGTCCATGAGTACGACGTCAGGACGCAACACGCGGGCCTGCGCGAGCGCCTCCTCACCGTCCGCGGCCTCCGCGATGACCTCCAGCTCTGGATCGAGCGCGAGAAACATCCTGAGGCCTTGGCGCACGACGGCGTGGTCGTCGGCGATCAAGATTCGAATGGCCAATCGACTTCTCCTCGAATCGCCTCTCTGGACTGGCGCCTAGCATAGCAGACCTCGGGACCAGCTTGCTCCGACCTTCGACGGAGACCCAAGCTCCGACCTTAGCCCTGGGCATGTCAGGCGGTAGGACGCGGTCACCCGGCCTCATCGAGAGTCCATCGGAAACTCACGCGCTGACCTGGACCGATGCCTGAGGCATGCGCGAGGTGTCGAGTGGCACGGTGGCCCCACGACGCCCGGAGTGCCCCGAGGAGGTCAACGATGCGCCGAACGAGACTACCCTACGTCGCCGCGTTGGACGGGATTCGCGCCCTCTCGATCGCCGCTGTGCTGGTGTACCACGCCGACGCCCGAGCGCTCCCCGGTGGCTTCGTAGGGGTCGAAGTGTTCTTCGTACTCAGCGGGTATCTCATCACGTCGTTGCTGCTGGCCGAGTGGCATGGGACGGGCACGATCGCGCTGCGTGCGTTCTGGAGCGCACGAGCTCGTCGTCTTCTCCCCGCTGCCTTCGCGACGATGGTAGGATCGCTGGCCGCTGCGCTCGTGCTGGCCCCCGACGACGTAACCCGGCTGCGCCGGGACGCGATTTTTGCTGCGGCCTATGTGGCCAACTGGCAGTCCATCTTCGCCGACGAATCCTACTTCGAATCGTTCGGCCGGCCGCCCTTGCTCCGGCACTTCTGGTCGCTCGCGATCGAAGAGCAGTTCTACCTGCTCTGGCCGCTCCTCTTGGGCATGGGGCTCGCCCGGGCCCCTCGAGCCCTCGCCCCGGCCATCGGGCTCCTGGCGACGGCGTCGTTCACCCTGGGGACCGTGCTCTTTGTTGCGGGACACGATCCGTCGCGGGTGTACTACGGGACGGACACGCGCGCGGCGGGCTTGTTGTGGGGCGCGCTTCTCGCCTTTGTCCCTGCGGCAGCCGCGGGCGCCCCTCGATGGCCCCGGTGTCGCTGGGCTGACCTCGGAGGCGCGGGCGCGATGGGCGTCCTCGCATGGCTCGCGTTCACAGTGTCGGAACCGGAGTCGCTCTGGTTTCGCGGCGGGTTGCTTATGGCCGATGCAGCGACGGCGTTCCTGGTCCTGGCCGCGCTCAGGGGACCGGCGACGAGTGTCATCCTGAGCGCTCCCGTCCTTCGCTGGCTGGGAACGCGATCGTACAGCCTGTACCTCTGGCATTGGCCCGTGCTCATGTTCACCAGGCCCGGCGCGGACGTTCCCTTCGACGGAGCCATGCTTCTCGCTCTCCGTCTCGCCATTTCGCTTACGCTGGCGGAGCTCTCGTATCGGGCGATAGAACAACCCGTACGCCGCGACGCGCTCGGCCGCGCCTGGACCGCCCTCTGCACGAAACGACAGTGGAAGCCGCGAGCGCCGCGGCTGGTCGCAGGCGTCACGCTGGCCACGACGTCCGCAGGCGTCCTGGCGGCATGTGTGGCGAGCGCCCAGCCCGCAGGCCGTCCTGCGTACCTGCCCGCTGACGAAGTCTATCTCGACGGTTGGACCCGCCGTACCCCTGAGACGCTGACGGCCCCCGTGTCCACAGGCACACCATTGCCCCCGCCCACCGTCGCGGAAGCGGCCTTCGGGGGCGCCGTCCTAGCGGCATCCACGGACCGCGCTGAACTTCCTGCGCCCCAGCCGACATTCACATCCGTCGAGGCAGCCCCCACGCCCGTTCAGCCCGCGCCAGAGTCGGTGGAGGCGCCGCGAGACGAAGCCCTTCCAGGGCCGCCGCCCGCGCCGGTCGCTGCTTCCCGCGTCTTCGCAATCGGCGATTCCGTCATGCTCGGCGCCGCCGGCCAGCTATCTGCGCGTATACCGAGTCTGGCGCTCGACGCTCGCGTGAGCCGTCAGGCGTCCGAGGCCCTCCAAATCCTCACGCAGCGCGCGGCTGCCGGCCAACTAGGAGATGCGGTCGTGATCCACATTGGTAACAACGGCGAATTCTCGCAGAGCCAGCTCCTCGACCTGATGTCCGTCGTCGCCGCTGTCCCCCGCGTAGTGTTCGTTACTTTGCGCGTCCCTCGAGACTGGGAAGGAGCGAACAACCAGGTGCTCGCGAGCGCGTCTCACTATCCGAACGTCGTGATCGTCGATTGGCACGGCCTCACGGAAGGACGGTGGGAACTGTTCTGGGATGATGGCATCCACCCTCGCCCGGAGGGCGCGCAGTTCTATGCCGAACTCATCGCTGCGGCGCTCCAGTGAGGTGATTCCGCGCGAAGCGGGAAGCGGTCCCTTTGCCGGGCGGAGCGAGCGTTTGTTATAGTCGCGAACGAAGGAAGGTGACCCTCACCGATGCCCAAGAGCCGTAAGCGACGCAAGGCCCACGTCGGGGCCGACTGGTCGGGCCCCAAGACCCGGCCCACCGGCGTCTTCCGCATCTTCGCCAACGTCAAGCTGTTCTACATCCTCGGCGCCATCATCATCGGGTTGTCGCTGCTGCCCATCGGGCTGAACGCGTTCAACGACAACAGCAGTAGCCAGGGCGGCAAGTTCGTCCGACAAGGGACGCCGACCGCCAGCGCCTCGCCCACCGCGGCGCCGACGACGAGCGTACGGCAGTTCGACGCGCCCCCACCGATGTCCATCGACCCGAATGTGACGTACGTCGCGACCATCCACACCTCGAAGGGTGCCATCAAGGTGCAGCTCAACGCAAAAGAGGCGCCCAACGCAGTGAACGCCTTCAAGTTCCTGGTCGAGCAAGGCTACTACCGCTCCGGAATGCCCTTTTATTACGTCAAGCACGACATCTCCGCTGTGACTGGCGATCCGTTCACCACGGTGGGCACCGGCAGCGCCGGATTCGCCATCCCCGCGGATCCAGCCACGGACGCGTCGGAGCCGGCGGGGACGCTGGTGCTGACCATCTCCGAGGACAGGAGCGGTCAGTTCTACTTCCGATACGGCGACGCCCCGGGCTCCCCAGAGACGACCCCCATCGGGACGGTCATCGAGGGCATGGACGTGCTCCGCCAGCTCTCGGAGCGCGCCTTGAACGACCCTTCGGCCGGCGAGCCGGACGTCGTCACCGGCATCGAAATCACCACCGCCTCCTGATATGGCGTGAGTACGGCGAAGGCCGCCCCCGCGTCCGTGCGGCGGGCGGCCTTCTCTCCGCAGGAAGGAGGGTACCGTCACAAGTGGGCGGCCCGACGGCGTTGCCGCCGCCGATGGCGCAGGAAGTCCTCGACGTCGCGCAGAGCTCCATCCGTTCGCAAGATCTCGTACCGGATCGCGCAGTCGTTGCAGAGGCGCGCCCGCTCGTACGTCACGAAGCCGGCAGCCGGGCGCTCCTGCGCACACGCATCGCAGCACTCGACCCGGTCCGCAGGAACGCCGCGAGCCAGATCCTCCTCGACGAACGTGCGCATGGCTTCGCGAATCGCCTGGCGCTGCTGGCGAGTCAACCCAGCCAGAGCGGGCATGAACGGTGACGGGGCTCGATACACAGCACGACCTCCACTCGTCGCGGAGCGGACAGCAGAAAGACCAGAGGCTACGGCCCCTGGTCTCAGGCTGTACCTCTCCTTCTTATGCCTACGGGGTTAGCTGCCGGGTTCGGCTCAAAGGAGTTCGCCTACCCGTCAATGTCGACGGGATTCACCCCTGGGAGATGGGTCCCCCGTCCCGCCCGTGGGCGGGTTCGGCTCTCTTCAGTTGTCCGAAACCCAGCCTACCCCGGCCTCGGACGCCTGTCAACGTTGTGATGCGGGTGACGATCCGCCCTCTTCGTCGACCCCCGCGAAGCGCTCCATCAGGCGCATGGCGATGAAGCAGGGCACGGCCACGGCCATGATCGGCAGGCCGACCCAATAACCGCCGAGGAGAACGAAGAGACCGAGAGCGAGGGACACGCCCATACCGAGCACGGACGTAATCCGCACGATGACGACGTAGGCTGGGACTTGAGGGTCCATGACGGGTCCTCGGATGCGACGGGCGTAGTGGTCGGGGAGGCCGGATTCGAACCGGCGACCTCCTGGTCCCAAACCAGGCGCGCTATCCGAGCTGCGCCACTCCCCGGCTCGCCCGCGCCTCAGCTTATCGGCGCCGGCGCCAGCGGGTCAACGACGGGGTGCACCGTGCGCCAACCCTCGTACGTCCGCGAGCGAACCGACGCCCCGCGCCGCGAGCGTCGCCTCGAGTCCTCGCAGCACCTCCAGCGGCGCATACGGGTTCGCGAACGTCGCCGTGCCCACTTGCACCGCCCAGGCCCCTGCCTCGATGTACTCGAGTGCGTCGGCAGCCGTCGCGATGCCGCCGCATCCGATGACGGGGACGTGGATCGCGCGGGCAACCTGGTACACCATTCGAAGCCCGACCGGCTTGATCGCTGGCCCGGACAGCCCAGCGAAGGTGGCGCCGATGACTGGACGCCCCGACGGCGCCTCGATCGCCATGGCCTGCAACGTATTGATGAGACAGAGAGCGGCGGCTCCCGCGTCGACGACGGCCCGCGCCACGCTCACGATGTCCGTCACGTTGGGCGTGAGCTTCACGATGACGGGGAGAGTCGTCGCCTTGACCACGGCGTCGGTGACTGTCGCAGCCGCTTCGGGGTCCTGGCCGAACTCCATTCCCCCTCGCTGGGCGTTGGGACTGCTGATGTTGACCTCGATACCGGCGACGCCTTCGACCGCGTCGAGTCGCTCCGCGACGGCGGCGTATTCGTCGGGGGTCGCCCCCAGCACGCTGACGATGACGGGCACGCTCCAGCGCGCCCAGACGGGTGCGTACCGCTCGATGACTTCTGTGACCCCGGGGTTCTGAAGGCCGATGGAGTTCAACATCCCGGCCGGCGTCTCCGCGGTGCGCCTCTGCGGATTGCCCGAGCGCGGCCGCAAGGTGGTCGACTTCGTCACGATGGCCCCGAGCTCGTTCACGTCGAAGAACGGCCAGTCGAGGCCGTACGCGAACGTGCCCGACGCCGTCATCACGGGATTCCGGAGCTGAAGTCCGCGCTTGTGCCCTGGAGCGAGGTCGACGGAGAGGTCAGGCGCGCTCATCGCCGGCAGGATAGCGCACCGCCCGTTATGGCGGCGGGATCAGCGAGGCGAGCGTCTCGAGCCGCTCCGCGAACAGCGCCTGTTCGTCGGGGTCGGTCGGACGGGGACGGTCGGTCGCCGGATCGAGCACGACTGGCGTGGTGTCGTAACCCAGCACCGCCGTTCTGGAGAGCCGCACCGTGAGCACCATGGACAGGATCGGCTCAGGGCCCATGTTCGCGAGGTCCACGTCGTCCAGATCGAACACGAAGTTGCCCAGACTGTAGGCGATGACCCCACCGCGATATGTCTCGATGCCCTGCAAGACGTGAGGATGATGGCCCAGCACCACCGACGCGCCCGCGTCGATCGCCGCGCGCGCCAGCGACACCTGAAGCGCGTTGGGAGCGTCGCGGTACTCGTCGCCGAAATGGAAGGAGACGATGACGTGATCGGCGCGCCGCTTCGCGGCTGTCACATCGCGCCGAACCGCCTCTTCCGTCGCCCAGGCGACCCCGGGTTTGCCCGGGCCAGCCGCGAGCTGCCTCGTATCGAACGCCGCCTCCGGCGGCACGTTGGCATACGCGAGAAACGCGAGACGCACGCCGTTCACGTTGAGCAGCGCAGGGACGTACGCCGACGGTTCGTCGACGCCGGCGCCGACATGGGCGATGCCATTCGTGGAGGCCGCCAGCATGGTGTCGACCAAGCCGTCGGGCCCGTAATCCAGCGTGTGGTTGTTCGCGAGCGACACGATGTCCACGCCACCATCGATGAGCGCGCGGATGTGCTCCGGCGGGTTGCGGAAGACGTACGACTTCGCGACAGGCGCTCCGCGGACGCCGATCACCCCCTCGAGGTTGGCGAACGAGACATCGGCACGCGCAATGAGGTGCCGAACGAGTTCGAACGGATAGCCCGGCCCGTATGTGTCGATCCGGTCCGCCAGCTCCCGCGCCAGCGCGACGTCCCCGACCGCGCTCAACGTGACGACCCCGGGCGGCGACAATGTGGGTGTCGCGGACTCCTCCGCCCGAATTCCGCTGTCGATGACGATGCGGACGTTGGTCGTTCTTCCAGCTAGCACCTCCACGCCGTCAGCGGGCACCTCGACCGACTCGATGTTCTCGAGGTCCGGGCGGACATCGTAGACACCTGGTGGAAGGTCGATGCTGAACAGCCCGTCGCCGTCGGTTCGAGTGGTCGCGACCACCTGGCCGCTGCCCGCTCGGAAGATACGGAGTCCCCGGTCCTCGACCGGCCCGTCGGGACAAGGCGTACCGACCACCTCGATCGGACACGTAGGGCTGCGCTGAACGACCCCCGCGATCACGCCGCGCTGGGCGTTACTCCCGCCGCCGCAAGCCGCCAGGAGGAGCGCGAGAAGCAGTACGCCCGGAGGGCTAGCTAACCTTAACCACACGAGCCCGGTAGATATCCTCCAGGGCCCTGAGCTGCTCCAGCGCTTCGGGCGGCATGGGGTCGTCCAGCCCCAGGGCCATCAGGGCTCTCCCGCGCACTGCCGTCCGCCCGAGATGCATCCCGCTGATGTTCACGTTGTATCTGCCGAGCAACGTGCCAACCTTCCCCACCATGCCTGGTCGGTCGAGGTTCTCGCACAGTAGGAGATAGGGCATGTTGGTGGGAATGTCGACCCAGAAGCCATCGAGCCGAACGACCCGCGGCCCATCGTGCGCGAGGGTGCCCGATACCGTCGCGTCCTCACCACCGCTGGTGTGGATGTGCACGGTCACGAGATTCGTGAACACCTCACCGCCCGGGCTCGTGCGTTCGATGATGCGAATGCCGCGCTGTTCGGCCACGAGCATCGCGTTCACCAGGGTCACGTTCTCCTCAGAGACGGGCCCGAGCAGCCCCTTGATGACGGCGGCCCGCAGCGGCGTCGTGTCGTAGTTCGCGATATCGCCCTGATACTCGATCTCGACGCGTTCCAGTTGCCCCTCCGCGAGCTGCGTCGCCAGCGCGGCCGCCTTTTCCGCGACCACGAGGTACGGACCGATCACCGCCATCGTCTCGACCGGAATCATCGGGGCGTTGACGGCGTACAGCGCTGGCTGACCGCGCAGAACCGCCAACACCTGTTCCGCAACATCAATCGCGACGCGCTCCTGAGCCTCCCGCGTCGAGGCGCCCAGGTGCGGCGTCACGATGATGCGCGGCTCCCGCAGGAACGGATGATCCGGCGGCGCGGGCTCCTCCCTGAACACGTCGACGGCGGCGCCAGCGATGACGCCGCGCTGCACGGCGTCGAGCAACGCCGCCTCGTCCACGAGGCCGCCGCGCGCCGTGTTGATGAGGCGCGCTGTGGGCTTCATCTTCGCGAGTTGCGCCGCGCCGATGAGGTTCCGCGTGGCCTGGGTCAGAATCGTGTGCAGCGTGACGAAGTCGCTTCGAGCCAGGAGCTCGTCCATGGTGACGAGGTCGACGCCCAACACCGAAGCTCGGTCGGGCGAGACGAACGGATCGTACGCGAGGACCTGCATCTCGAGGCCCCGGGCCCGCCGGGCCACCTCGGATCCGACCTGGCCCAAGCCGACGATGCCCAGCGTCTTTCCCCGCAGTTCGACTCCCACGAATCGGCTCCGCTCCCACCGGCCCGCCCTGAGGGAAGCGTCCGCCTGGGGAATGTTGCGCGCCAGCGCGCACAGCAACGCGATGGTGTGTTCCGCGGCGGAAACGATATTCCCGAGGGGCGCGTTGACAACGACGATGCCCCGCTCCGTCGCCGCTTCGAGGTCGATGTTGTCGACGCCGACGCCTGCTCGGCCGATGACCTGGAGACTGCGCCCGGCCTCGATGACCTCGCGCGTCACTCTGGTTTCGCTTCGCACGACCAGCGCGTCGTAGCCGTCGATCGCGGCCACGAGCTCCGGGCCGCGGATCCCCAGGCGTACGTCAACCTGGGCCTCGCGGGAGAGAAGCTCGATGCCGGACTCAGCCAGCGGGTCGGTCACCAGAACGCGTCGCTGTCGGTCGTCCATATGTGTGCCACTCACTCGCTAACGCTGAAGGGCAACCACCCGGGTTGCCCTTCAGAAGGATACGTTGGTTCGGGCCGGGTGGCTAGCCGCCGGTAACCGCTCCCACGCCGGACGGACTGAATCCGACCCGCTGCAAGGCCAGCTTCATCTTCGCCAGAGCGTCTTCGATGTCCGCCTCCGTGCAGTACCCGAGATGGCCCAGGCGCCAGATCTTGCCCGTGAGCGCACCCTGGCCGCCTCCGATGACGACGTCGTATTCCTCGCGGAGGAGCTTGGAGACCGCGGGGCCGTCCACGCCTTCCGGCACGACGATCGCCGTGACGGTGTTCGAGCGCCACGCCGGGTTCTTCACCAGTAGCTCCAAGCCGAGCTCCTCGACGCCGGCGCGCGCCAGGTCGGCGATGCGTCGGTGACGCTCGACCACGTTGTCGATACCCTCGTCGACGAGCTGCTGCAGCGCCACGTCGAGCGCGAAAAAGACGCTAATGGCGGGTGTCCACGGCGTCTGGCCCTTCTCGAAGAAGTCCTTGGCTTTCCCAAGGTCAAAGTAGAAACGCGGCATCTTGGCCTGCTGATACGCCTTCCACGCCCGCTCGCTAACGGAGACCATGGCGAGCCCCGGAGGCACCATCCAGCCCTTTTGGGAACCCGTGCCCACGACGTCCAGCCCCCAGGCATCCACGGGAAGACGGATCGAGCCGAGGCTGCTGATGGCGTCGACGATGGATAGCTTGCCGTGCTTGTTGATGACGGCCGCCAGCGCCTCGAGGTCATTGGTGACGCCGGTCGAGGTCTCGTTGTGCGTGACGAGCACCGCCTTCACGTCGGGGTTCGCGGCGAGCGCGGCATCGAGCTGCGCGGGGTCAGCCGCCTCACCCAACGGGAACTCCAGTTTGGTCACCCGCGCACCGTACGTTTCGCAAATCTGGGCGAAGCGGTCACCAAAGACACCGATGGACACGACGATGACGTGATCGCCGGGCGACAGGAAGTTCACGACCATCGCCTCCATGGCGCCCGTCCCGCCCGAGGTGAGGATGAGAACGTCGTTCTTGGTCTGGAACAGCGTCTGGAGGTTGGAAGTGACCCGCTTGAGGATCGCGGCGAACTCCGGCCCGCGGTGGTTGATCATCTGGCGGCTCATCGCCTGGAGGACGGGTTCCGGGCACGGCGTGGGGCCCGGGATACGCAAGTTCGTCACCGGGGTTCCTCCTAGGGGGATTCTGGCCGTATGATACTGGCTTCACAAAGTCCCCGGCAAGCAGTCTCGGTCGGGGTCCGCTTCATTTTCGTACGAGCGCCCTCGAGGTTCGGCTCGGTACGTACCACCAGCGATTCGTTACACTCTGACCCGAGATGACGGCTTCGAACCCCTTACGCGCGCTTCCGTCGGTCGACCGCGTCCTCGCCGACCCGCGTCTCGAACCCTACGCCGCGCGGCTGCGCCCCGAGGTCATCACGCACGCCGTGCGGCAGGAGCTGGCCCGCATTCGCGAGGCGCTCCGGTCCGGACGGGCGACGGCAGCGCCCGAAGATATCCCCGCCCTGGTGGCCGCCCGGCTCGATGCTCTTCTGGTTCCGTCGCTCCGGCGCGTCATCAATGCCACCGGCGTGATCCTGCACACGAATCTCGGACGCGCGCCCCTGGCCGACGAGGCCATCGAAGCGATGGCCCGCGCCGCTGCGGGTTACACCAACCTGGAGTTCGATCTCGACGAGGGCGCGCGCGGCTCGCGCTTCACGCACCTCGAGCCGTTGCTCACGGCCGTCACGGGGGCCGAGGCGGGCATCGCCGTCAACAACAACGCATCGGCCGTGCTCCTCGCGCTGGCGGCTCTGTGCCATGACCGCGAAGTCATCGTGTCGCGCGGACAGCTCGTCGAAATCGGCGGTGGGTTTCGGATCCCCGACGTGATGCGCCAGTCGGGAGCGATCCTCGTCGAGGTGGGCACGACCAACCGTACGCGCCTCGCCGACTACGCGAACGCCATCACCGAACGCACGGCCGCTCTTTTGCGGGTCCATGCCAGCAACTTCCGGGTCGTTGGCTTCACGGAGAGCGTGCCCATCGAGGCGCTGGCGACGCTGGCCCGCGAGCGCGGCCTGCTGCTCATCGATGACCTCGGGTCCGGCGCGCTCCTCGATACGGCGGCGTTCGGGCTGGCCCACGAGCCCATGCCTCAGGAGAGCGTAGCTGCAGGCGCCGACGTGGTGCTGTTCTCGGGCGACAAGCTGCTCGGCGGCCCACAGGCGGGCATCGCTGTCGGAACCCACGACACCATCAGTCGAATGCGGCGGCATCCGCTGGCCCGAGCCGTGCGTATGGACAAAGCGAGCATTGCGGGGCTCGCGGTGACGCTGCGCGCCTACCTCTCGGGCACAGCGGTCGAGCGTCTGCCGGTCTGGCAGATGATCGCCACGCCGGTGTCCGTGTTGGCGCGACGGGCGCGTCGATGGGTACGCGCGGTGGGCGAGGGCGCCTCCGTGGTCGAGACCCGATCGATGGTAGGTGGCGGCTCGCTCCCAGAGGAGAGCCTCCCGACGCGGGCGCTGGCGCTTACGCCGCCGCGGGGCGTTTCCGCGGACGAGCTCGCGCTGCGGCTCCGCCGTCACGATCCCCCCGTGGTCGCGCGGATCGACAACGAACGCGTCATCCTGGACCCTCGGACCGTCGATCCGCGCGACGACCGCATCGTCGTCGCTGCCCTACGTGCGGCCCTGGGTCGGTAACCGACGCTCGAGCCCGCGACGCCCCGGGTGTCGTCCACATCGGCATGGGCCCCCGGGCCACGCGGAAACACGGCCTTGACGGCTCGGACGCGCCCGTCCGCGCGACAGCGCCGCTCGCGGCTAGGCCGGTGCGCTCGCGCCGACACCGCGGAGCTGGGGGATGACGCGGTCGGCCATCAACTCCATGCAGCGTAGGACCTTGTCGTGAGCGAGCCCGCCGATGCGCGTCCACGCGAGGTACGTGGTGAATCCGCACAGCTCCGCGATCTGCCCGATGCGGTCCACCACCTGGTCCGGGCTTCCGCAGACGACCGCGCCCGCCTGCACCACGGCGTCCCATTCGACGACTTCGAGGAAGTCGCGGGCGCGGGTGTACATTTCGTATGTCGGCACGGGGCCTTGTCCCTTCGGTGGGGCGATGTACTTGGCGAACGTACGGTAGTACCACATCACGGCGTCCCGGAAATCGGCGAGCGCCTGTTGGGTCGTCTCCGCGACGTACGTCATGGTGAGCGCCGCGATCTCGTGTTGCCCCGGGTCACGGCCGTGATCGCGCAGCGCCTGGCGGTACTGCTCGATGTGCTCGGCGCCCGAGTTCACGTTGAACCCGAACACGGGAGCGCACATCAGATTGAACCCGTACCGCCCACACAGCTCGAACGTCTCGGGGGAGAGCGACGCCATCCAGATGGGCGGATGCGGCTTTTGCAATGGCTTCGGACGTACGCTCAGGTCCCGCACCTGGTAGAACTCGCCCTCGTAGCTGAACCGCTCCTCGGTCCATGCCTTCTGAATGATCTCGACGGACTCGTGAAAGATGTCCCGCGAGCGGCTCTGGTCCACGCCGTACCCGACGAACTCGTGCGGCTGATACCCGCGGCCCACGCCTAGATCCACGCGGCCGTTCGACATGAGATCGAGGATGGCGTAATCCTCGGCGACGCGGATGGGGTGATTGAGCGGCAAGACGACGACGCCCGTGCCGAGGCGAATGCGCTTCGTTCGCGCGGCCAGCGCTGCGAGGGTGACAGCCGGGGAAGCACAGTAGCCGTACTCGCTGAAGTGGTGTTCCGCCGGCCAAACGGAGTCGAAACCGTACTCCTCCGCTCGCACCATGATGTCGAGCTGTTCGTCGACGATCTCCTTCTCGGTGCGGCCCATGGGATTCTCGAACAGATGCAGTTGCCCGAACTTCATCGCTCCCTCCTGACGCCGTGCGCCGCGGCGTGGCGCCAGTAGGGCACAGGCTGCGGCGCTACGTCAAGAGGGAGCTGCATCAACCTCCTGCATCAGGCGGAGACCGGACACGGCCAGTGAGTTCTCAGCGTGAGTTCTCAGCACTGCGTCCAGCCAGGCGTGCCCGCCGTGACGCTTCAGAAGAAGGCTCCTCAGAGGACCGGGCTCTCGGGATCGAGCCCCAAGAGGGCACGACCGGCGGTCTCCCAGCGGCCCACTTGCACCTGAAAGTGCTGGGCTGCTGTGTGTACGTCGCGCCAGCAGCGCTGGAGCGGCGACGACTGGAACACGGCGCTCGTGCCTGCCAGCCGGTACACCAGGTCTGCGGCCGCCAGGCAGTTCTCCACCACCATCAGCGTTGCGAGGCGCATCTCCGTCAGCTCTTCTTGCGAAGGGGCCTTGCCGCAGGCGGCCGTGTTCCATACCGTCGCCACGTTTTCGTACCAGTAGGTCCGCGCCGACCGCACGAGCGCCTCGGACCGCGCGAGACCGGCGTGAGCCTGCGGCTGCTCGATCAAGCGGGGCCCGAATGCGCTCTCCTTGGTGAGCGCCAAGCGCTTGAACTCCTCGATGGCCCGTCGCGTCACTCCTAGGCAGACCGGCGGCGCCTGAACGACGCCCAGCGCTGAGAAGAACGGAATGTTCGCGAGTGTGCAGTCCCTTACCGGACGCGCGCCGCCAGGCAGAGAGAAGCCGCCCGTCATCTCCTCTTGTACGAAGAGGTCCTCCACATACAGATCCTGCGTCCCTGTCGCGCGGAGCCCGATGACGTGCCATGTGTCAATGATCTGGACGTCGGTCGGCGGAACGAAGAAGAACACCATCTCGGGCTGGCCATCGGAGCCGGGACGGGGCGCGTCGCCCTCGAAGATAGGCGCAGGAGCGCCGATCCACGTCGCGTTAGGAGCGCCGCTGTTGAACCCCCATCTTCCGGTCAACCGGTAGCCGCCCGGCACAGGCGTCGCTCGGACGCCGAGCGTCGGCGCTCCCGCGACCAACGCTGAGCCGCCGTCCAGCACGCGTGCCGCCGATGCTTCGGGAAGCACCGATGTGAACAGGCCATTGCCGAACCCCAGGGCCACCGTCCAGCCGGTGGACCCGTCGTGCCGGGAGACCTCCTCGACGACCCGTAAGGCCTCTGCGAGAGGCAGGTCGAGGCCGCCGAATTGCTTCGGCGTGTAGATGGAGAACAGCCCGTGTTCCATCAGTCGAGCCATGAGCGCATCAGGCAACCGCCTTTCTGCTTCCGCCTGGCCCGCCATTCCACGGATGTCCTCTGCGATGGGCTCCACGAGCGCGTCTACTACGGTCGACGGTCACCGCTTCCCGATACCCGCGCGCGAGGGTCTCACGGCACTCCGTTTCCCTACCTGTGAGGTGCGCGGCGATGGCGTATCGTTCGAGATCGACTAGGGGTAGCGGGGTCTGCGCGCTTGCGTAGGCGGTCCGGGCCGCTTCCCAGGCTTGTCGCCCAAAGGCCTCCCGCGCCATTTCCAGACTGGCCCTTGCTACCATGGGGCTATTCCACGACGGACACCGAAACCCAGGCAGCGCTGATTCGAGATCGCGCCAGAGGGAGCGCTCGAGCGCGGTGGACCCGCGCGTGACTGGTTCATGGTTGGTGGGTTGTGGGGGATAGAAAGAGCGCCTGCCTTCTGGTATGGTCGAGGTGAATAAACACAGAAACAGAAGGAGGCGCTGTCAGGATGAGACTACGGCTTCTCGTTCCCCAGGTCAAGCCCCTCCCTGCCGACCGTCCCCAGGCCTGCCGCTGGTGTGGCAGCCCGGTGCTCCAGCGCCATCAGGCCGTCCCCAAGGCCCTCATCGACACCCAGGTCCGTGAGGTGCAGGCGGTCCGCTACCGCTGCACCGCCTGTCGGCGCACGTTCCGTCACTACCCAGAAGGGGTGAGCCACTACCGGCAGAGCCAGCGGCTCATGGGGCTGGCCGTGCTGTTGTGGACGCTGGGGCTCTCCGAATGGGGCACGAGCCACGCCCTGGGGGCCCTGGAAGTGCGCCTCCACCGGAGCAGCGTGCACCGGGACCGGCTGCGGGCGGGGGCAAGGCTCCAGCAGCGCTGGGCCGTCCGGGGCCGGGTGCGGGTGCTGGGCGCCGACGAGACGGTGGTGCGGGTGCGCGGCCAGGCGACCTTGTTGGGGTTCGTGGTGGATGGGGAGAGCGGTCAGACGGTGGGTGTGGATGTGCTGGTGGCGCAGGACACGCCGGCCTTCCGGCGCTGGCTGCAGCGCTACAGCCGCGGGCTGGGGGTCGAGGTCCTGGTGACCGACGATCTGGCGACCTACCGGCCGGCGAGCCTGGAGCTGGGGTTGCGCCAGCAGGTGTGCTTGACCCACGTGCGCCGGTGGGTGGGCCGTCGGCTGCGGCAGGTCGCGGGGTGGGAGGAAGAGAAGGCGCGCATCCGGGAGCTGGTGCGCGCGCTGCCCGTGGACGGAGGCAGGCAGCTCATGGCGCTGGAGCCCAAGGTGCGCCGGGCGCCGCCCTTGCGGCGGGTGGTGGTGGACCTCATCCAGCGCTGGCCGGCGCTGGTCCTCCACCAGGGGAAGCCCTGGGTGCCCGCCACCAACAACCGCACGGAGCAGGCCATCGGGAAGAGCAAGGTGCGCTTCAAGACGGTGCGGGGGTTCAAGAGCGTGGCAGGGGCGCTGGCGGGCGTGGCCCTCACCCAGTGGCTCTACAGCGGGGCGGCCCAGCACGACCTGCGGGAGCTGGCCGCGTAGGCGGAACGCGCCTCCGGGGGAATCGCCCCTTCCGTCAACCGCGACCACTCGCCCACCAAATCACCAATTGGCCCACCAACGAGGATCAAATCACTGAGAATCCGCGCGGTTGCCCCCGCGCTCCTGCGGTCGCTACAATCCGGGCGCGATGATTCGAGCGACCTGCGCGACCGCGCCGAACGCAGCATCCGTAGTCGTACGCCTGCCCGATGCCTGCGGGGCGGACTGAGTCGCGCCTGAACCGGATCGCACGTGACTGAGGAGCCCCGAACCGCCGGGGCTCTTTCGTATGCGGGAGCCAACAGCATGACCACGAAGCCGTCCGCTGAGCAGAAGCCCGGGGCGCCCGAAATGCCGAAGGCGTACGACCCCGGCGCCCACGAAGACGCCATCTACCGCCGGTGGCTCGAGGGTGGCTATTTCCGCGCCGAGATTGTGCCCGGCAAGAAGCCGTTCACGATCATCATGCCGCCGCCCAACGTCACCGGCGAGCTGCACCAGGGCCACGCCATGTTCGTGACCCTCGAGGACATCCTCACCCGATGGCATCGCATGCTGGGTGACCCGACGCTCTGGCTTCCGGGCGTCGATCACGCCGGCATCGCGACCCAGAACGTCGTCGAACGCGAGCTGATGAAGGAGGGCCTCACCCGGCATGACGTGGGCCGGGAAGAGTTCATCCGGCGTGTCTGGAAGTGGGTCGAGCGCTCTCGCAGCCAGATCGACGACCAGCTCCGAAAGCTGGGGGCTTCCTGCGACTGGTCACGCGAGGTCTTCACGCTCGACGAGCGCCCGGCCCACGCTGTCCGACAGACCTTCGTGAACATGTACCGCGACGGTCTGATCTACCGGGGCGAGCGGATCATCAACTGGTGTCCGCGGTGCCAGACTGCGCTCTCCGACCTCGAGGTCGAACACAAGGAGCACCGCGGTCACCTGTGGCACCTGCGGTATCCGGTGCTCGACGACGAGGGAAGGCCGACGGACCGCGCGCTGGTGGTCGCGACGACGCGGCCTGAAACGTTCGTGGGTGACACGGGCGTCGCGGTGCACCCTGAAGACGAACGCTACCGCGACCTGGTGGGGCGTCGTGCGCTCTTGCCGGTCATCGGACGCGAGCTACGCATCGTGGCGGACGAGGCGGTCGACCGCGCGTTCGGCACAGGTGCGGTCAAGGTCACGCCCGGGCACGACCCCACGGACTTCGAGATCGGGCAGCGTCATGGGCTCCCCGTCGTCAACGCCATGACGTTGGACGGGCGCATGGGTGACGCCGCAGGGCCGTACGTGGGCCTCGATCGGTTCGAGGCCCGACGCCGAATCGTCGAGGACCTGGAGCGTCTGGGCGCGCTGGTGAAGGTGGAAGACTACACGCACAGCATCGGGCACTGTCAGCGGTGCGACACCGTCGTGGAGCCGCTGGTGTCGAATCAGTGGTGGGTGAAGATGAAGCCGCTCGCGGAGCCCGCGATCCAGGTGGTGCGCGAGGGCCGCATCCGCATCATCCCCGAGCGATTCGAAAAGATCTATCTCCACTGGATGGAGAACATCCGCGACTGGTGCATCTCGCGGCAGCTCTGGTGGGGACATCGGATCCCCGTTTGGTACTGCGCCTCCTGCGACGGCGACCGTATCCACATTACGTTGCGGCCGGGCGCGCCCACAGCAGAGCGCGGCGCATCGGCGTCCTACCGAGAGCTCCGCGAGCGTGGCCTGTCGCACGACGACATCGAACGCAACATCGACTTCCAGTGGGTGGACCGCGACGCCTCTCCCATCGTCGCCATGGAGGCGCCCGAGCGCTGTGAGCGCTGCGGCGGCCTCGACCTCGTCCAGGACGCGGACGTCCTCGACACGTGGTTCTCGAGCGCCCTCTGGACCCATTCCACCCTCGGCTGGCCGCACGACACCGAGGACTTGCGGTACTTCTACCCGACCTCGGTGATGGAGACCGGGTACGACATCCTGTTCTTCTGGGTCGCCCGCATGATCATGATGGGCCTGTACAACATGGGCGAGGTCCCGTTCTACACGGTGTACCTGCATGGGCTCGTGCGGGACGCTGAGGGCGAGAAGATCAGCAAGTCTCGTATCGACAAGATCGGGAAGGAGGTCGCCGACCCCCGCGAAGCCATCAAGGTCTTCGGCTGCGACGCCCTGCGCTTCTCGCTGGCGACCGGAAGCACGCCGGGCAACGACATGCGCCTGTCGATTCAACGGATGGAGATGGGCCGCAACTTCGCGAACAAGCTCTGGAACGCGGCCCGCTTCGTCGTCGCCTCCGCCGGCGGCGCCAAGGTCGAGCCCGCCGGCGCCGCGCTGCCGCCGGATGCGCCGCCAGAGGACCGCTGGATCCTGTCGCGGGCGGGCTACGTCGCCCGGCTAGTGAACGATCTCCTGCGCCGGTTCGAGTTCGGCGAAGCCGGCCGCCAGGTCTATGACTTCTTCTGGAACGAGTACGCCGACTGGTACATCGAGATGGCGAAGATCCGCCTGCGCGATCCCTCCGCCGTTTCGCCGTTACCAGTGCTGGTTTCCGTCCTCGAGACGGTGATCCGACTCCTCCATCCGTACATGCCGTTCGTGACGGAGGCCATCTGGCAGAACCTGAAGGGCGTCGTCGCGGCGCCGAAGACCGATGACCTCATCGTCGCACCGTACCCCACGGGCGAGGGCGCCTTCCATGATGAGGTTGCCGAACGCGAGGTGGAGACGGTCATCGACGTGGTGCGGGCTATCCGTAACATTCGCTCGGAGAAGCGGGTCGAGCCGGCGCGGTTCATCGAGGCGTACGTCGCGGGCAACGCCTCGCGGCCATGGATCGAGCGAGGCGCGGCCTACATCGAGGCACTCGCGCGCGCGCGGCCCCTGCGCATCGTGTCGGACCTGTCGGAGGCGCCGCGGGAGCGGGTGGCGACGGCGGTGCTGCGCGACGCGCACGTGGTCGTGCCGCTCAGCGGATTGTTCGACGTCGAGGCCGAGCGGGCGCGCCTGTCGAAGCAGCTCGCCGACGCCGAGGCCGAGGTCGCGCGGCTGGAGGCGAAGCTGGCGAACGAGCAGTTCCGCGCCCGCGCCCCGCGCGAGGTCGTCGCGAAGGAAGAGGAGAAGCTGGCCGACGCCCGCGCCCGCGCGCAGAGCCTGCGCGCGCGGATCGCGGAGTTGGAGTAATCACAAACATCGTGGGGGCCGGTCTCCGAGCCAGGCTGCCCTGTGTCGCAGTTCGGTCGGGTCGTGAGACGTTGGCCAAGGGCCAGGCGCCGCCAGGGAGGATGGTTCACACCGAAGACCCGTTATGGAACTGTCGGCGGCGCTGGCGTTGGCGCTGGCCACGGTGTGCTCGTTGGTCCGGGAGGTGCTTCTACTGGTTCAACGCGTGGCAGGTCTGGTGTCGGTGGAAGCTCAAAATCGCCCACGAGCCCGCAAAGGGTCGACGTCGGAACCGCCTCACCCGGGCCGAGACGAGGATCACGTACCCATGTTCTCGCTACGTCTTCTTGAGCGGCAAACCCGCGCGGCAGAGGGGGCAGTCGTCGGGCGGGTAGCTCTCGATCTCCAGCGAGAGGCAGGCATAGAGGGGCACGCCGAAGTCCACCTTGCCCGCCGTGCGGTCGGCCAGCACGCCGACGCCCACGACCTCGCCACCCGACCTCGCGACGGCGTCCAGCACCTCGCGGATGGAGCCGCCGGTGGTCAGGATGTCGTCGACGACAAGGACGCGCTCGCCCGGCTCGATGCGGAAGCCGCGCTGGAACGAGCGTCCGCCGTTGTGGTCCTTCTCGGCGAAGATGCCGCGCACGCCCAGCAGACGTCCGACCTCGTACGCCAGGATGATCCCGCCGGTGGTCGGTCCTGCCACCACCTGCACGCCGGCGTCGCGGAAGTGGTCCGCGATCATGCGGCAGAGGGGCTCGGTGTAGCGCGCCCACTGGAGCAGGGCGAACTTCTCGAGATAGCGGCCGGAGTGGCGGCCCGAGGTCAACTGAAAGTGGCCTTCGAGAATCGCGCCGGCCTCGCGAAAGAGCCGAAGCGGACCGGCCGCCGGCTGCGGCGCGCTCACGGCGCCTCGGTGGCCACGGGCTCCGCCGGCTTCAGCCTGGTATTGTTGACCAGGCCGAATTCCGACAGCGGCCAATATGAGACCCACGCCTTCCCGATGATGTATTCCTCGGGCAACATCCCCCAGACGTGCGAGTCGTAGCTGTTGTTCCGATTGTCCCCGAGCACGAAGTACTGACCCTCGGGCACCTTCACCGGCCCGTAGTTGTACCGCGGGCGTTCCAGGATGAAGTTCTCTTCGGCGGCGCGCCCGTTGATGAAGACGGTGCCATCGCGCACCTCGACGGTATCGCCCGGGATGCCGACGACCCGCTTGATGAAGTCGCGGTCGGGGTCCTGCGGAAACCGGAAGACGACCACGTCGCCCCGCTGGGGCGGATGGAAGATGTGGCCGTCGAAGTTCTTCAGGAACGGGAAAATGCGGTCCAGGTTCCACCCCGTGCACTCGAGGTTCCACTTGCAGTAGATGGCCTTGTTCACCAGCAGGTACTGCCCGTTGTCGAGGCTCGGGTCCATGCTGCTGCCCTCGACCCGGAAGTTCTGCACGGCGCCCCTGACCAGCAAGAAGATCGCGGCGGCGAGCACCACCGTTTCGAGCGCCTCGCGCAGCCAGCGCCGGCGCCGGGTTTGCGGGCGTGGTGGCGCCGCCACGGCGGCCGGGGCGAACGGCTCGCTCGTGTAGTAATCGGGCGGATCGGCGAAGGAGACGGTGACCGGCGCGTCGTAGGCGGTCAGCGGCTCGCTGGAGGGCAGCGCCTCAGGCGGCGGGCTCTCCCTTCGCGGGTCGCGACCGCCGTTGGTCGCGGCGTCGCCGGGTTCGGGTGGGTGCCAGGAACCGAACGTCATGCTGATGTGCGTCCCAAGTATAGCATCGGCTGCGCCGGGGGCGACGGCGCAGAGGGGAAGCGCCCGCCTCTGCTACAATGCGCCCCGACCGAGCACGAGGCGCCTTCCCGTTGACGCAACCGATCGCCAGCGATGTCCACCTCGTCGAGCGCGCCCGCGCCGGCGATCTCGACGCCTTCAACGTCCTTGTCGACCGTTACCAGCGCCAGGTGTACAACCTGTGTCTCCGGATGCTCGGCACCCGCGAGGCTGCGGAAGACGCGACCCAGGACGCCTTCCTGTCGGCCTACCGCCGGCTCGGCGATTTCCGCGGCGGGCAGTTCCGCTCGTGGCTCTTGCGTATCGCCACCAACGCCAGCATCGACGAGCTCCGCCGAGCCAAGCGTCACGGCGCTGCACCCCTCGAACGAGAGGTCGAGGGCGCGACGGTGGCGGTCGAGGTGCCGGACCCGGCGTCGGGGCCAGAAGAGCTGGCGCTTGACGCCGAGCTGCGCGCCAGCCTCGAACGCGCGCTCGCGACGCTGCCGCCGGAACAGCGGGCGGCGGTCATTCTCGCCGATGTGCAGGGGCTCAGCTACGAGGAGGTAGCGGAAACCCTGGGATGCTCGCTGGGCACGGTGAAATCGCGCATCTTCCGTGCGCGCGAACGCCTCCGCGCGTACCTTCGAGGTCTGCCGGAACCCCTGATGCCCGTCGTTCGTCCTACCGGTGAGAGGTCCAACGTGACCGGAAGGGAAGGGCCGTGACGCCGTTCGACGCCATCCGCCGGCGCTTGGCCGGACACCCCAGCGAGGCGGCGCTCCTCGATTTCGCCGAGGGTGTGCGTTCCGCCGACGCCTCCCGCGTCGAGGCGCACCTCGCGTCGTGCGCCCGCTGCGCGGAAAGCGTCAACGCCATGCGCGAAATGGCGCTCGCGCTGCGGGGGCTGGGCGAGGTCGAGCCGCGACGGTCGTTCCGCCTGACGCCGTCGATGGTCGAACGGCACCACTCGGTGGGGGCGCGTCGTGGGTACCCGTTCGCGGCGCTCGCGGCCGCAGCGGCCGTCATGGTGTTCACGGCCCTCGTCGGCTACGACGCGGCGACGTCGGGCGGCGAGCGAGGGGAACGGGCGCCCGAGGCTGCTCTTCAATCGGCGCGCACGTTCGCCGAGGGGACGCCCGAGGTGGCGGCACCCGCCATGGGAGCGGCGGAGGCGGAACCGACCGCCTCGCCCGCGGCCGAAGACATGGCCGGCGCCGTGCCCCCAGAGGAGGCCCGAACGCCGAAGCCGGCCGAGGAGCGCGATGACGGCGGACGTCTCGCGCTGCGCGTGGCGGAAGGAGTCGCGGGCGCGACGGCCGTAGCGTTCCTGGTCTGGTTGGCCCTCGTGTACCGGAGACGCTCGGGCGCACGCTAGGTGTGCTTCCGGGCCCGATGCCAGGAAGGAGCGATGCGATGAGCGGAAAACTGATGGTCGTGGGCGCCGCACTGGCGGCCATCGCGTTCGCGGCGGTGGGCTGCACCGAGGAGACCGTGATCCAGCAGCCGCAGCAGCAGGCTGGCGTCACGGTGACCGGCGAGGGCCGGGTGACCGGGTCGCCCGACGTCGCCGAAGTCACGCTGGGCGTGTCCCACGAGGCGGCGAGCGTGGCGGAGGCGCGAGAGCGCGCCGCGCAGGCGATGAACGCCATGATCGACGCGCTGAAGGACAACGGCGTGGATGAGAAGGATGTCCAGACCACGCACCTCAGCATCGAGCCGCAGTACGACTATGAGGACGGTAAGCAGCGTCTCCGCGGCTACCGCGTCACCAATATCGTTACCGCGAAGATCCGAGATATCGACGCGACCGGCGACGTGATCGACGCCGCCGTCGCCGCGGGTGGAGATGCGGCGCAAGTGCAGAGCCTCCGGTTCACCATCGATGACCCGTCGGAACTCCAGGACCAGGCCCGGCGGCTCGCCATGGAGAACGCGCGCGAAAAAGCGGAAACGCTCGCCGATGCGGGCGGTGTCGAGCTAGGCGACGTGGTGAGCGTCAGCGAGTCGGTATCGGGCTTCCCGCCACCGCCCATCCCCTTCGCTCGGGAGGCGGTGCAAGCGGATACGGGGACGCCGATCCAGCCCGGAGAGCTCGAAGTCGTCGTCACCGTGAACGTCATGTACGAGTTGCGGTAATCGACGTAACGGCAACGCCGGGCGAGCGTTGTCGGGTGTGACTGGAGGAGCTCAAGCGGCGGGGATACACTAAGGTGTCAACCCCGCCGCTGGTTCTCCCCGCCGAGGTGCGCGATGGAACAGGAACGCGAGGAGTATGGGCCTCGCGCCGAGGAGTCGCCGCAGGTCACCGAACCCGTTTCACCGCCCGAGCCTCAGCCCTCTGGCGGGCCCGACGTTCCGGTGGCGGAGGACAAACCGCCTGCGCGTAGCGCCTTCGTGGCCGGTAGCGCTGACGACGTTCCGCCGCCACGGTCGCAGCGCGCTGTCCCATCGCTGAGCCGGATCTACCTGACCTCGGCGGGGATCGCGGCTGCCGTGAGCCTGTTCGCCGCGGGCATGTTCTTCGCGGGGTTCTACACGCGCGAGGTGATGGATGACGAACCGGCCGCCACTGCGCTCCCAGCGGCTGCGCAAAGCGCACAGCCGGCGGCGGCCCAGCCGACGGCTCCGGCGGTCGTCGACGTGAGCGTCGATGATGACCCCGCCCGCGGCCCCGATGACGCTGCGGTCACGATCATTGAATTCAGTGATTTCCAGTGTCCGTACTGCGGCCGCTTCTTCCAGCAAACGTTGCCGCAACTGATGGCGCAGTACGGCAACCGCGTCCGATTCGTGTACCGGGACTTCCCCCTGGACCAGATTCACCCGAACGCGCGGAATGCGGCCATGGCTGCCGAGTGCGCCGACGATCAGGGAAAGTTCTGGGAGTACCACGACGTCCTCTTCTCGAACCAGCAGGCGCTGGGTGTGCCCGATCTGAAGCGGTACGCCGAGGAATTGGGGCTCGACGCCGAGGCGTTCGCGGAGTGTCTGGACAGCCAGAAGTACAACGGCGAAGTCGACGCCGACCTGCGTGACGGGCTTCGAGCAGGGGTGACCGGCACACCCACGTTCTTCATCAACGGCAAACGAGTCGTCGGGGCGCAGCCGCTCCAGACCTTCCAGACGCTTATCGAGCAGGCCCTCGCCGAGTGAGCGCTCCGTCGTAGGCCGCGCGCAACGTCTGTGTCACCGGTCCGGGGCGCCCCGCGCCGATGGCGCGCCCCTCGACGCGCGTCAGCGGCAAGACCCCCGCGATGGCGTTCGTGAGGAATGCCTCGTCCGCGCGCATGAGGTCGACGGGTCGCAGCGACGCCTCGCGTGCCCGCAGGCCGAGCGCCGCCGCGAGGTCGAAGACGATGGACCGCGCGACGCCAGGAAGCGCGCCGTCCGCGACGGCTGGCGTCAGAAGTTCACCGTCCTTCACCACGAAGACGTTGGTGAACGCGCCCTCGGCGAGCCGCCCGCGCATGTTGCGCAACAGCGCCTCGTCGGCGCCACGCGCGCGGGCCTCTTCCCGCGCGAGGACGTTATCGAGGCAGTTCAGCGACTTTACCCGACAGAGCGGCGACGTCTCGTTCCGGCGGACGGTCGCGAACACCGCGGACGCTCCCTGTTCGTACAGTGACGGCGGATAGTCGGTGGCCGGTTTCGCGGTCAGGAGCGTCGTCGGCGGGCCACCCTCGATCCCGGCCGAGACGGTGAGTCGCACGCGCGCGTCGGGCTGGTCTAGTCGCCTCGTGAGGTCGGCGACGGCGCGCTCGAGCTCCGGCGGCGAGAGGGAGAGCGGGATGCCCAGCAGGGTTGCGCCGCTCCGCAGCCGTTCGACGTGACGTTCGATGGCGAGGACACGTCCGCCGCGAGCGCGAAACGTTTCGAACAGCCCGCGTCCGTGGAGCAAACCGCGATCGTCCGCCTGGACGAAGGCGCGGTCCGCGGGTACGAGCTGGCCGTTCAGGTACGCGAGGCTCACGGCCCTTCGCCCAGGAGGGCGCGGGCCAGCGCCGCCCCCTTGTGCAGCGTCTCTTCGTATTCCTGGGCCGGATCGGAATCGGCGACGATGCCCCCGCCAACGTGGAACCAGGCCATGCCGTCCCTCGCGACCACGGTGCGGATCGCGATGTTCAGATCCATCGTGCCCCCGGGTTCGAGATAGCCGATGGCACCAGTGTAGACGCCGCGGGCCACGGGCTCGATCTCATCGATCAGCTCCATCGCCCGGATCTTGGGCGCGCCCGTGACGGAGCCGCCGGGGAACGTCGCCCGGAGCAGGTCGACAACGTCGCGATCCGGGCGAAGACGAGCGCGCACCGTCGAGGTGAGGTGGTGCACCGTTGGGAACGACTCCAGCTCGCACAGGCCGTCGACGCGGACGCTGCCTATCTCTGCGACGCGACCGAGGTCGTTTCGCTCCAGGTCGACGATCATCACGTTCTCGGCGCGATCCTTGGCGCTCGAGAGCAGTTCCTGCGCCAGCGCCCGGTCCGATCGCGGACCCGGCCCGCGAGGCCGCGTGCCCTTGATGGGGCGTGTCTCGACGAGGCGGTGCGCCGGCTCGTAGCGCAGGAAGCGTTCCGGGGAGCACGACATCACGACATACCCCGGGTAGCGCAGGAACGCGGCGAACGGGGCCGGAGCCTGCGCGCGGAGCCGCAGGTAGGTATCGAACTCGTCCCGGACGCACGGCGTCTCGAATCGCTGCGACAGGTTGACCTGGTAGACGTCGCCCGCGCGGATATGGGCGAGCGCGCATCGGACGGCGGCCTCGTACGCTTCGCGCGTGAAGGTCGACCGCAGACCGTAGAACGCGGGAGGCAAACCGAGAACGGGCGGAGAAGGTGCGATCGAGCGCGGGTCGATGGTGTAGATGCGGTCGTAGAACGCGATATGGCACTCGGGCATGCCGAGGTCATCGACGGCTCTGTCGGACAGGCGCTCGATGTGGCGCTTGAGGCCGTAGCCGAGGTATCCCACGGCAACGCCCTTGCCGGCGCGCTCTTCGAGGAGCGACCGCAGGATGTCGAACGGGTCACCGCTGAGACGCTGGAGGGCGCGGTGTTTCCACTCGACCTCGATCCCCGTGCGGTCGCTCCGGAGGATGACCGCCGGGTCGGCGCCCCAGAACGACCTTGTGCCCGACCGTCCGTCGGGGAGCGCGCTATCGAGCCAGAAGCCGTACGGCTCGGCGCAGACGGCGCGCAGGGTGTTCAACACGGTCTGGTCCACGGAGCCCCCGGGCTCGAGATCGTACGGAGCGATCCTAGCCCAGAAGGGTCACTTCGGACAGGGGACAGGGTCAGGCCTGGGCGTCCCAGTCGCGCAGCGTCGCCCTGAGCTCGAGCTCCTCGCCGTCGCGATTCACCGTGATCGTGACCTCGTCCCCGACTTCCTTCGCGTCGATGGCGTCGGCGAGCTGGTCGAACGTCTCGATGGGCTGACCGTCGAGCGCCACGATCACGTCGCCTTCGCGAAGGCCGGCGTCGTCGGCCGCGCTGTTGCGCGCGACGTCGGCCACGAGCACGCCCTTCTCGACCCGGAGATCGAACTGCTCGACGAGGCGTGGCGTGACCGTGTCGCCGGAGATGCCGAGGCGAGGATGAGCGACCGTTTCGCCGGCGATGAGCTTCGGGAGGAAGCGCTTGGCGGTATTGATGGGCACGGCGTACCCGATGCCCACGAAGAAGTTGCCGCCCGACGGGTTCTCGACCGCGGTGTTGATCCCGATGACCTTACCGTCCAGGGTGAGGAGCGGTCCTCCGGAGTTGCCCGGGTTGACCGCGGCGTCAGTCTGGATCAGCCCACGGATGGGCCGTCCGTTCGCACTGGACGGAAGCGTTCGGTTCAGACCGCTGATGATGCCGGCGGTCATCGTCGCTTCCAGCTCGAACGGGTTGCCGATGGCGACCACCGGCTGGCCGACCTTCACCTGGGAGGAATCGCCCAGCTCAGCCGGCTTCAGGAGCTCACCGGCGTCTCGCGCGCGCACGACGGCGAGGTCGTTGCCGGGGTCTCGACCGAGCACGTCGCCCTGGACCTCGGTGCCGTCTGAGAAAGCGATGAAGACCTGGTCAAAGCCGCGAACCACGTGATCGTTCGTCAAGATGTGTCCGTCGGTGTCGAGGACGAGTCCGGTGCCCGTGCCCTGAGCGTTGGGCAGACCGCCCAGCCCCTCCCGCTCCCCGCGAATGAGCACGACCGACGGCCGCACGCGGTCGTACAACGACGAGAGGTCGGCCACCTGGGGCGGCGCCGCCTCCGATGGGCCGCCGCTCGTCTCGCTGACGGTTGCGGTCGCCGCTGGCGCCTTGGTCTCCTCCTCAGTGAGGCGGTCCACGCCGATGACCACGCCTGCGCCAGCGAGCATGCTGACGACGATCAGCGGTGCAAGAAGCCAGGTCGTTCGGTTCATGTCAGTCACGCCCTCCCGGTCGTTCGCTCGTCATTCCCGTGTCTCATTTTCCGGCGCCGTCGTCGCGTGCGTGTGACCGCCCCGTAAAGAGACTGTAAAGCGGCGCCATCAGCGCACGTCCCGTCGCGGGTCCATGAATTCGATGGCGCCGTAGGCGCTGCGCCAGAGTGCGTCCTCCAACGCGAGGCTCATCTCCGAGGCGAACGCACCGAGCAGCCGCTCTCGCAGCGTCCGGCGAGGGCGATAGGTCACCAGCCGCCGGTCCACGGCGCCCAGTCGCATGGCGGCCGCGACCGCCGTCTCGTAGTCGCCCGTCTCGTCGATAAGGCCAGCCTCGAGCGCTTTGGCTCCGGTAAAGACTTCACCCGTCGCGATCGCGCGGACGCGCTCATCGGCCAATCCGCGCGCCTCCGCCACCGAATGGACGAAGCGCTCGTAGAACTCGTCGAGCAGCGCCTGTTCCCGCGCCTCTTCTTCCTTCGTGGGCTCGCGAAAGGGCGACCACATGTCCTTGTACTGCCCCCGTTTGTGGACGGTCATACGAACGCCCAGACGCGCGAGCAGGTCACTCACGATGGGCCGCATCGAGAGGACGCCGATGGAGCCGATGACCGCCGTGGGCAGCGCGACGATGCGGCGGGCGGCGCAGATGGCGAGGTAGCCTCCCGACGCCGCGATGCCTCGCACGAACGCCACCACCGGCTTCTGAGCCGCGAGGCGCCGCAAGGCCAGATGCAGGTGGTCCGAGCCCGCGACGCTGCCGCCGGGACAGTCGACATCGACCAGGACGGCACGCGCCGTCAGATTGCGCTCGAGATCGCTCACGATGCGAACGAGCTCGGCGACCCGGTGGCCACCGGTTATGGGCCCGAAGAGTTCGACAACGGCGATGTGGTCCGGACGGGGGAACAAGAACATCCTGCGGTGCTCCTCGTCACGACACTGTAGCATGACGACCGCACTACGTGTGGCACTTTTCAGCGCTCCCGTCGCATAGCTACCATGCAAGCGCCATGTCAGCGCAGCAGACACCGGCAGCGAGTCGGAAGGAATCAACGAACGACGAGGTTCGGCGCCTCGCCCGCAACCTCCAGGGGGAAATCGACGGCGGCGCGCTCTACCGCCTTCTGGCGTCCGTTGAGCCGGACCCGGCCCGGGCGCGCGTGTTCGAGGAGCTGGCGGAGGTGGAAGACCGCCACGCGTCCGTCTGGCGCGAGAAGCTCCGCGAGCTGGGCGTGACCGTCGCCCCGTCGGCCCCGAGTTTCCGTGTCCGCGCCATTGGTTGGCTGGCACGCCGCTTCGGTGTCGATGCCGTGCTTCCCATCGTCCGGACGATGGAGGCGACAGGGTATCAGGACTACATGTCCCAGGACGCCACGGCGCAGGCGCTCGCCCCCGACGAGCGCAAACACGCCCGGACGCTCGCGACGCTGAGCCGCACGGCGCCCGCGCCGCCCGAAGAGATCGCCGCCCGAGAGCCGTGGCATCGTCGAGGCACCAGCGGGACGCTCCGGGCCACGGTGTTCGGCGTGAGCGACGGGCTCGTGTCCAACACGTCGCTCGTCATGGGATTCGCCGGCGCCCAGACGGAAGGGAAGTTCGTGTTGCTCGCTGGTCTGGCCGGATTGCTCGCCGGGGCGTTCTCGATGGCGGCGGGCGAGTACGTCTCGATGCGCGCCCAGCGTGAGCTGTTCGAGCGCCAGATCGAGCTTGAACGCGACGAGCTCGCCGTGGCGCCCGAGGAGGAACGCCGCGAGCTCGCGCTCATCTACCGGGTGAAGGGCGTGCCGCAGGAGGAAGCGGAGGCGATGGCTGACCGCCTCATGGCGAGCCCCGAATCGGCGCTCGACACGATGGTCCGTGAGGAGCTGGGGCTCGATCCGGGCGAGCTCGGGTCGCCCTGGGGCGCGGCCATCGGGTCGTTCGTGGCGTTCGCGCTGGGGGCCCTCGTGCCGGTGATCCCGTTCTTCTTCGGCGCCAGCGCGAGCCTGCCGTTCGTGGTCGCCAGCGGCGTCCTGAGCGCCATCGCCGTGTTCGGCGTAGGGGCGGCGTTGTCTCTGTTCACCGGACGGAACGCGCTGGCCAGCGGCCTGCGCCAGCTCGGCATCGCAGCCGCGGCCGCCGCGCTGACGTTCGGGCTTGGGCGAGTCATCGGAGTGTCGACTGGTGTCTGACGGCGATCGCCACGCGGCGCGGCTCGACCTGCGATCGCTCATTCGCGACGTGCCGGATTTCCCCCAACCCGGGGTGCTCTTCCGGGACATCACCCCCTTGTTGCAGGACGCGGCGGCCTTCCGTCAGGTCATCGACGACTTCACCGCGTACCTCCGTCCCCGTCGGGTCGACGCCATCGTCGGGATCGAGTCTCGGGGCTTCATCTTCGGCGCGCCGCTGGCCTACAACATGCGCGTGCCGTTCGTACCGGTGCGCAAGGCCGGCAAGCTGCCAGCCGAGCGCATGTCGGTCGAATACGCGCTCGAATACGGTCAGGGTCAGCTCGACATTCACGTCGACGGCCTACGGCCGGGCCAGCGCGCGGCGCTGGTGGACGATCTGCTCGCGACGGGCGGCACAGCAGAAGCCGCTGCCCGCCTCATTGAGATGCTCGGCGCCGAGGTCGTCGCGATGCTCTTTCTTGTCGTGCTCGATGACCTCGGAGGCATGCAGCGGCTCACCCGCTGGGACGTCCACGCGCTCATCCACTACTAGTCCCCGCGCCGGAGGCGCGGCCCTAGCGCTCGGGGAGACCGAAGAGGGGCCTGGCAGTGGACACGTCCTCCGGCGTGTTCAGGTCCACCGTAACGACCGGGTCGTCGATGGGGACGAGACGCGTCTCCGTCGCGTGGGCGCGGAGGACGGCGCGCAGGCCGAGCGATTCGTCGGTGACCTGGCGGAGCTCGGCGAGAAGCGCGGCGCTGATCACGACCGGGTGGCCCCGGCGGCCGCGATACGCGGGCTGCGTGATGGGCGCCCCTGCTGCCTCGTGCTCCGCCAGCAGTCGGGCGATCACCTCGGAGGGGCGGGGTTGGTCCACATTGAGCACCACGACCGCTTCAGTCTCGTCCGGCACGGCCTGCGCCCCGGCGCGCAGCGACGAAGCCCGGCCCTCCGCGTAGCGCGGGTTGAAGACCACTTCTGCCGCCGGGTGAGACACGAAAGGCAGAATGGCGTCCGCATCGTGGCCCAGGACGACGATGATCGGGCGGCATCCTGCTGCGGCCAGCGCTGCGATCTGGTAAGCGATCAGCGGGCCGTCACCCCAGGGTAGGAGCGCCTTGGGCTGCTGCATCCGTTCGGAGCGGCCCGCCGCGAGCACGATGGCGGCGAATCGCACGATGACATCTCCCTCAGCCCGACCGGATGGCGACCGCGTCTGCTACGATGCGGGCGGTACGACATGGGCATCTACTACGAGCAGGAGCCACGATCGCGCGAGCCAGGTGGCTGCTCCCAGGTGCTGATCCTCACCTGGGCGGCGTTCACGATCCTGTTCTGGCCCATGTTGGCACTCGGCCTGCTCCTCGGTGTGCTGGCGTCCACCCTCATCTTGCTCGCCATTCACCCGGCGCTAGCGCTCATCCCGCTGGCGGCCGCTGCGGTCGGCGTATGGCTCTTCGCCAAGTGGGAGCGACGCCATTTCCGTTCACCCGGCGCACCGCCCGACCTCTAGGAGCCCGAGACGGGACCGGGCGTCCTGCCGTCCCTTCTATGGGCGAGGGCGCTGAGGGCCTCCAGCAGGACGCGATGCGCGACCTCCGCAGTCACACCTGCGGGTCCGTCGTATGGCGGTGCCACCTCGACCACGTCCATCGCCACGACGTTCGTTTCGAGGGCGATGCGCCGGATGGCGCGCAAGAGCTCCCGTGGCGTGAGGCCGCCCGGCTCGGGTGTTCCCGTGCCCGGCGCGAACCCCGGGTCGAGCGCGTCGATATCGACCGAGACGTAGATGCGGGAAGCGTGCTCGGCGAGCTCCGCCAGCGCACGGTCCAGCACGCGGTCCAGCCCCTCGCGCTCGATTTCCTCCATCAGGTGCCAGCGCATGCCCTGCTCGCGCATCCAGCGCCAGACGTCGTCCGGAGGCCAGTAGCCACGAAGGCCGATCTGCACGAAATTGGGGCCAGGCACGGCCCCGCTGGTGATGAGGCGCCGCATGGGCGTCCCGTGGCTGAGCGCGACCCCCCATGCCTCGTCGGCGGTATCCGCGTGCGCATCGAAATGAATGACGCCGACCGTCCCCGGACCCAGCGCTTCGGCGACGGCCGACGCTGATGGGTACGTGATGGAGTGATCGCCGCCGAGGACGATGGGAATGGCCCCGGCGTCGACGATTTCTCGTACCTTGCGCTTGATAGCCGCGTGGCTGCGCTCGATGTCCCCCGGCGCCATCTCCGCATCGCCGTAGTCAAACACGCGCAGCGTCTTGAACGGGTAAACCTCGAGGGCCAGGTGGTATGCGCCCCGGCGCAGGTTGGATGCCGTTCGGATCGCTTTCGGCCCGAAGCGGGCGCCGGGCCGGTGGGTCGTCGCCCAGTCGACGGGGGCGCCGACGACCACGACGTCGGGACGCGCGGCGCGGAGCTGGTCCGACGCGTCGATGCGGGGCACCCGCATGTACGTCTCGCCGCCCGTGGTGAACGCGGGTTGGTCGGACATGCGATCGTAGACCATGCACTGGGAGCTTAGCAGGAACGACGCCGTAACGTCGCGACCGTTGCGGCGCGTCCGGTACCATGAGGCATGCGTAGCGCTGCCAAAGGCCCCACGGCCGCGAACCGATGCTGACCAAGCGCGTCATTCCCTGCTTCGACGTCGACCGAGGGCGCGTCGTCAAGGGCGTGTCGTTCGTCGATCTGCGGGACGCCGGCGACCCTGTGGAACTGGCGTCGTTCTACGATGCGCAGGGGGCCGATGAGCTGGTGTTCCTCGACATCACGGCGTCGTCCGACGAACGGCAGACGGTGTACGACATGGTCGAGCGCACCGCGGACCAGGTCTTCATTCCCTTCACCGTAGGCGGCGGCGTGCGCTCGGCGGACGACGTGCGGCGACTGCTCGAACTGGGCGCGGACAAGGTATCGCTCAACACGGCGGCCGTCGCGGACCCCGGGCTCGTCGCCGAGTGCGCCGACCGCTTCGGGAGCCAGTGCATCGTCGTCGCCATCGACGCGAAGTCGGTGGGCCCGGGGAAGTGGGAGGTGTACACCCACGGGGGCCGTCGGCCGGCTGGTCTGGATGCTGTCGAGTGGGCGAAGCGGGTCGTGGAGCTCGGCGCTGGAGAGATCCTTCTCACGAGCATGGACGCCGACGGCCACCAGGACGGCTACGATCTCCCGTTGACACGCGCCGTGTCCGAGGCGGTCGAGGTGCCGGTCATCGCCAGCGGGGGTTGTGGACACCCGCAGCACATGGTGGACGCCGTGGTCGAGGGAAAGGCTGACGCCGTGCTCGCGGCGAGCGTCTTCCACTTCGGGACGTTTACCATCCGGGAGGCGAAGGAATACATGGCCGCTCGAGGTATCCCGGTGCGGCTCTGAAGCATCGACATCACAAGAAGGAGCGTGGCCCTTGCCGCTGAAGTTCGACGACCGTGGCCTGATTCCCGCGATCATCCAGGACGACGAGACGGGCGACGTCCTCATGCTCGGCTGGATGAACGAGGCGTCGCTCCAGGCGACGCGCGAGCGGGGACAGGTCGTGTTCTGGAGCCGCAGCCGTCAGGAGCTCTGGCACAAGGGCGCGACCTCGGGTGACTATCTCGAGGTGCGCTCCATCGCGGCCGACTGCGACGAGGACGCGTTGCTGGTGCGGGTCAAGATGCTGGGGAAGGGCGTCTGTCATACCGGCGCGCGGTCATGCTTCTTCAACCCCCTCGACTGACGCTCACAGCCGCCGTTCGCGCAACCGGGCGCGATAGCCTTGAATCGCTGCCAACGCCTCGGGCGCGGACAGCCCGAAGCGATGCAGCGAGTGCCGCGCAAGCTCGAGGGCGACCTCGTCGTCCGGCACCACCGCCTCGGTGACGCCGGCTTCGTACAGCTTTTCGGCCTCGGATGGGAGCGCCGCTCGCGCCACGACATCGATGTGGGGGTTGATGGCGCGCGCCCGCTCGACGAGCAGGCGCGTCGTGAAGGGGTCGGGCAGGGTCACGATCAACACCCGCGCGTTCCCGAGGTCCATCCGGTCGAGGACCGAGGGGCTCGCGGGCGGCCCTTCCAGCACCTGGAAGCCCCGCTGGCGGGCGTCGTTCGCCAGCCGCCGGTCCTCTTCGACGACCAGCGCCTGGAAGCGGTTGGCGAGAATGGTGGCGACGATCTGGCCGACCCGGCCGAAGCCGCAGATAACGGCCCTCCGGCCAATGCGTGCAGGGGGATCGACGGCCGCGGGCGCGGGAGGCGGAATCGCGCGCCACGCGCGGGTGACCCACTGGCGCGCGCCCCCGACCAACGCGGGGCTCACCACGATGGACAGGACGGAGGCCGCCAGCGCGACGCCAAACACCCGCTCGTCGATGACGTCTCGCTGGAGGCCATCACGCACGAGCACGAACGAGAACTCACCCGCCGGCACCAGGAGCGCGGCGGCGAGTACTCCTACGCTCGTGCTGCGTCCGGCTCCTCGCGTTAGGACGTACGTCACCCCGGGTTTCGCGAGCGCGATCGCCGCCGCCGTGAGCAGCACTAGCGGCCATTCGTCGACGATGACGCTCGGGTCGACCAGCATGCCGGCGGAGACGAAGAACAGGACGGCGAAGACGTCCCGCGTCGGGAGGAGGTCGCCTAGGACGCGGTACGAGAGGTCGGATTCGGAGACGACGATGCCGGCGAGAAACGCTCCCAACGCCAGCGATAGCCCCATGTAGTCGGAGGCGAGGGCCGTCCCAATGATCAGCGCGGCGATGGCGAGAAAGAACAGTTCGCGCGAACGCTCCGCGGCGATCTGGTCGAGGAACCACGGCACGACCCGTACGCCGACGAAGAGAACACCTACCACGAAGCCGACGGCCTTCAGCCCGGCGAAGGCCATCTGCCGTGTCAGGTCGAGCGCCCCTTCGCCCTCGGTGAGCGTGGCCAACATCGTGATGAGCACGACCACCGCGAGGTCCTGGACCACGGCCCAGCCGATGGCCACGCGGCCGTGTTCGGTCGCCGCTTCGCCCTCCCCCGACAGCATGCGGACGAGCACGACGCTGCTGCTGATGGAAACGGCGGCGCCGAGATACAAGGCTTCGTCGTTGGAAAGCCCGAAGGCTCGAAAGAGAGCCCAGCCCAGCACGAACATCGTCGCGACCTGCGCGCTCGCGGCGATGGCGAGCCGGGCCCCGAGCCGGGCGAGATCGGAGACGGAAAACTGCACACCGATGGAGAACAGCAGCAGCACCACGCCGATGTCGGCGATGAGGCGGAGGCGTTCGGCGTCGCCGACGAAGCCCGGCGTGAAGGGGGAGATGATGACGCCGGCGACGACGTAGCCGACGATGGACGAGAGTCGGAGGCGTGACGCGAGCCAGCCCGCGGACAGCGCGATGGCGAGGGCCACCGCCACATCGAGCAGGAGCCGGGGCTCTCGTTCCACGCCTCAGTGTACTGGCTCGCCGCGGGGCGAATCAGCGGGGCCCCAGGCCCGCGCGCGTCAGGAACGCATCCGGGGCAGGGGATTCGGCGCTGGCGGTGAGCCCGCGGCGATGGGTTGCGTAGTACAGCGCACCCATCGCGAATCCAGCGAGACACAGCGCTGCTTCGATGCTCACCGTTTCCGCGACGCCGAGGTGTTCAGCCATTCGTCCGGTCAGGTAGCCGCCGATGGGCGTGGAGCCTGTGAAGAGCAACATGTAAAGGGACATGACCCTGCCGCGCAGGTGATCGGGCGTGGAGAGCTGGAGGGTCGCGTTGGCCGTGGCCGTGAACAAGGTTCCTGCGATGCCGAGGGCGATCAGGAGGGCGATGGTCACAGGGAACCACCGGCTCATCGCCACGCCGCCCAGCGCGACGCCGAACGCCAGCGCGCCGCCGAGCATCGCCGCAGTCGAAGGGCGCCGCTGCGACGCCAACGTCAACGCCGCCAGCAGGGCGCCCATTCCCACAGCCGCGGTCATGAACCCCAGACCCACGGCGCCACTGTGGAGCACGTAGCGGTCGATCAACGGCAGAACGACGGTGAAGTTGTAGCCGAAGGTTCCGATGAAGGCGAGCAACAGCACCACCATCAGTGCCGGCGGCGTGCGCGAGACATAACGCAAGCCCTCGAGAACGGCCCCGACGGGATTCGAGCGATGAGGAGCCGTCGCACCGGACCTGTGCAGCGTCCGCGGATCGATGAGCAGCAATGCGACGATGACCGGCACGAAGCTGACGGCATTCGCCAGGAAGGCACCCCGGACGCCGACGATGGCGATGACGAACCCTCCCACGGCGGGGCCGACCAGGCGCGCTCCATTGAACAAGCCCGAATTGAGTGCGATCGCGTTCTGGAGATCGTCCTTCCCCACCATCTCCACGGCGAACGCCTGCCGCGTGGGCTGGTCAAAGGCGTTCGCGATTCCCAAAACGAGCGCGAGCGCGTACACGTGCCACAGCTCTACGTACCCGCTCCACACCAGCGCCGCGAGCGTCGCCGCCTGAGCTGCGGCCAGGGTCTGCGTGGCCACGAGGAATCGTTGCTTGGGCAATCGGTCCGCGATCACGCCTGCGAAGAGCACCAGCACCGTGATGGGGAGAAACTGGAGCATGGCGACAGTCCCGAGGGCCGCTTTGGAATCGGTGATCTGAAGCACGAGCCACGCCTGCGCGACCGTCTGCATCCAGGTGCCAGTGAGAGAAATGCTTTGCCCGATGAAGAACAGCCGGTAGTTGCGGTGTCGCAGGGCGCGAAAGATCTGAGGAAATCTCGCCTGTGCCGCGGCGAGGCCGGCGGTCTGATTCATGGCAGGACCATCATACGGCGTCGGCCGCTGCCGCGTCGCCGGCCTCACAGATGGCGAAGCGCCCCAATCCAGGGGCGCTCGCGCGCAATACGTTGTGTTGGGCTTAGGCCTTCTCGGCGGTCTGTTCCTCGGTCATGCCGTAGCGCCGCATGAAGCGCTCGACGCGGCCCGCCGTGTCGACGATGCGTTGCTGACCGGTGAAGTACGGATGGCAGGCGGAACACACCTCGACGTGGATGGATTTCTTCGTCGAGCGGGTGGTGAACGTGTTGCCGCACGCGCAGTGCACGGTGGCTTCGCCGTATTCGGGGTGAATCTTCGGCTTCATGGCGGGTCCTACGCTGTCACCGGGTAGACGCTCACCTGCTTACGCCGGCCCTTCGCGTACGGCTCGAACTTCACGGCGCCATGCACCAGCGCGTACAGCGTGTGGTCCCGGCCCACACCGACGTTCACGCCAGGGTGGATGCGCGTGCCCCGCTGCCGCACGATGATCGTGCCCGCCGGGATGATCTGGCCGTCGTAGCGCTTCACGCCGAGGCGCTTCGCGTTGCTATCGCGGCCGTTCTTGGTGCTCCCGCCACCCTTCTTGTGTGCCATGACTCACTCACCCCCTTCGGGGGATTCCTCCGTTTGCTTGGTGCGCGTCCGCTTTGGCCGTTCGGTGGCCGCACCCTCGGTCGACTCCGTCGCCGCCGCACGCGGCCTCCTGGTCCGGGGCTTCGGCGACGGGGCCTCGGCCGCCGGGGACTCCGCCACCTCTGCGACTGCCGCCTCCGGCGCGGGCTCAGCCGCTGTCCGGCGCTGGCGCTTCGGCGCGGCCTCTTCCAGCGTCTCGCCCGGCGCCAGGATGCGCTCGATACGCAGCTCGGTGAAGCGCTGGCGATGGCCCCGCGTCCTGCGGTAGCGGACCTTGGACTTGTACTTGAAGACCCTAATCTTGCGGTCGCGGCCCTGCGCCGTGACCTCGGCGATGACCCGCGCGCCTTCGACGGTCGGAGAACCAACGGTCACGTCGCCGCCGTCACGCGCGAGCAGGAGCACGTCGGGAAGTTCCACACGCGCGCCCTCCTCGGCCTCGATGCGCGGGACGCGAACCGTGCGGCCCTCCTCGACACGGAACTGTCGGCCTCCGGTGCGCAGGATCGCGTAAATGGCGCCACCTCGTGACAAAGAAATGCCGCCCTCCGGCGGAACGCGCTGCATTCTATCGACCGTTCGGTCCGTGGTCAACTCGCAGGGTGCGGCGCGTTCAACGTCCGTAGGTCCTCTTCCAAGAGGCGCCGATCTTCGTCGGTGAGGCGCGCCCGAGCGAGAAGGTCGGGCCTCCGCAGGGCCGTGCGCAAGACGCTCTGCCGGCGCCGCCAACGCGCGATTTCGGCGTGGTGGCCCGAACGCAGCACCTCGGGCACGCGGCGGCCCCGGAATTCGGGTGGGCGCGTGTAGTGCGGATACTCGAGCAAGCCCTGCGCGTGTGACTCCTCCGTAGCCGAATACTCGCCCCCCAGGGCGCCCGGAATCAGCCGGACGATGGCGTCGGTGAGGACGATGGCCGCCGGCTCTCCGCCGGAGAGCACGTAGTCACCGACGCTGATCTCGATGTCCGCGAGCCCCTCGCGCACCCGTTCGTCGAAGCCCTCGTAGTGTCCGCAGATCAAAAGCAGCCGGGAGCGAGCCGCCAGGTCGCGCACCAGGTCCTGCGTGAGCACGCGCCCCTGTGGGGTCAGGAGCAGGACCGTGCCCGAAGGTTCGGCCATGGCTTGCACCGCCTCCACCGCCGCGTAGATCGGCTCCGGCTTCAGCACCATGCCGGGGCCGCCGCCGTAGGGGTAGTCGTCGACGATGTGATGTCGGTCCGTTGCCCAGTCGCGGATGTTGTGGAAGGCGATGTCGACGAGCCCTTCCTGTCGCGCCCGTCCAACGATCGAGTGGTCAAAGGGGCCGGCGAACAGCTCGGGGAAGAGTGTCAGGATGTCGATGCGCATTCGGTCAACTCCGGTCGAGGCGGCGAAGGCTCGTGTGACGGGCTTCGGTCGTTCCGCTTCGAGGGCTGTCACTGTCAGGTCGACCCGTGCTCCGTGTGGCCGCGAAGCAGCTCGACGGCGTGCGGGAGCACGGGAAGCACGGCGGAGAGACTTTCCCGGACGCCCTTCTCGCTTCCCGGAAGGTTGACGATGAGGCACGGCCCGCGCGTCCCCGCCGTAGCTCGGCTGAGCATCGCCATCGGCGTGTGACGCAGCCCTTCCGCTCGCATGGCTTCGGCGATGCCGGGCGCCTCACGGTCCACCACGTCCCGCGTCGCGTCGGGCGTGACGTCGCGGGGGCCGAGTCCGGTGCCGCCGGTGGTGACGATGAGGTCGATGAGCCCCGAATCGGCCCACGCGCACAGGCGGTCGGCGATGACCTCGCGTTCGTCAGGCACGACTTCGTAGCGCACGACGGCGGCGCCGATGCCGGCGAGGAGCTCCCGGATGGCGAGGGCGCTGGTGTCTTCGCGTTCCCCGCGGCTGCCCCGGTCGCTCGTGGTCAGGATGGCGGCACGGATCTCCATCGGGGCCATCTTACCGCGCCGACGTGGTGAAGCGTCCGCGCGGATCGCGGAGTTTGTGCTCCCGCGGGGGCAGGCCGCCGGGAAGACTGGCATCGGCTCGAAGATACGTGGGGAATCGGTGGGGAAACCCCCTTGACAGACTGGCATCGAGTGGTAAGCTGTGGGAGCTTGTGGGAGAAAGTGGCGGGTTGGCCAGGGTCGAACACACACGGATGGTGAGTGGTGCCGTTCCTGGGGACCTTCGAGTACTCGATGGACGACCGGGGACGCGTTCCTGTCCCTCCGAGGTACAGAGACGCGTTCCGGCAAGGGGTCGTGCTGTCGCAGGGCTCACCCGATCGCTGTGTGAGGGTGTTCACCATGGCCGCCTTCGAGGAGCAGGCGCAAGTCTATCTGCAGGAGCCGGTGACCCGGCTGAAGGGACGCTTGGTGCGCCGGGCGGTCTTCTCGCGCTGCCATCAAGTCGAAGTCGATGCGCAGGGGCGGATTTTGATCCCGCCTGCGCTGCGCCGCTACGCAGGGCTCGAACGCGATGTCGTGGTGATCGGCGCGGGGGAGTGCCTCGAAATCTGGTCGCCCGAAGCGCTGGAGGCGTATCTGGCGCAGGCCGACGAGCAGTTGGAGCCGGTATTGGAGTCGCTCGAACCAAGGCAATGATGGCGACGATGACGGTCCTCCACACGCCGGTCATGGTCCAAGAAGTGCTGCAGGCGCTCAACGTGCAGCCCGGCGGACGCTACGTCGATTGTACGGTAGGCACGGGCGGACATGCAGAGGCCATCCTGCGCGCGTCGCAACCCGGCGGCGTTCTCCTGGGCATCGACATCGACCGGCAGGCGCTCGAGGTCGCCGCTGAGCGGCTCCGCGAGTTCGGCGACAGCGTGCGGTTGGTCGAAGGGAGCTACACCGAGGTGGAGCGCATCTGCCGAGAGCTCGACTTCGCGCCGGTGCACGGCGTCCTGTTCGACCTGGGGATTTCCAGCTTCCAGCTCGAAGAGGCCGAACGTGGCTTCAGCTTTCAGCGCGAGGGGCCGCTGGACATGCGTTTCAGTCCGGATCAGCGGCTCACCGCTGCCGACATCGTGAACACGTGGGACGAACGGGAGCTCACCGAGCTTCTGTGGAAATACGGTGAGGAGCCGGCGGCGCGGCGAATCGCGCGAGCGATCGTCCAGGCTCGCCCGCTCCACACCACTACCCAACTCGCCAAAGCCGTCGAGCAGGCCGTGGGAAGGAGAGCCGGAAGCAAAACCCACCCCGCCACCAGAACGTTTCAGGCTCTCCGTATTGCGGTAAACCAAGAGCTAGAGAATCTAGCTACCGCGCTTCCTCAGGCCCACGGCCTGCTCGGCTTTGGATCCCGGCTGGTGGTCATCAGTTACCACTCGCTCGAGGATCGTGTCGTCAAACAGTACATCCAGCGGGAGTCCCGGGATTGCATCTGTCCTCCCGGCCTTCCTGTCTGTACCTGCGGCCACGTCCGAACCCTGAGGCCCGTAGCCCGCGGACCCATCACTCCCCGCCCGGAGGAAGTGGCCGCTAACCCGCGCGCGCGCAGCGCCAAGCTGCGCGCGGCAGAAGTCATCGCGCTGCGGGCCGGACCGTAGCCCGCGGAGGGGGTCCGGCCCGTGGCGTCCATCTCCCGCCCGCTACCTGGCACCGTCCGAATCCCGGTCGTCGGCCCCCGGCTCCGTCCGCGAACGGTCGCCGTGGCCGCGCTGGCTACGCTGGTGCTCGCCAGTCTGTGGCAAGTACTGCAAACCAGCGACGCGACGACCACGGGATTCGAAATCCAGCGGCTCGAGCGCCAGCGCGAAGCGCTACAGGCCGAGGTGCACAGCCTCGAAGCCGACGTCGCCGAGCTCTCGTCCCTCGCCCGCATCGATCGAGAGGCCCGTGAGCGGCTGGGGCTGGTTCCCCCTGCGCGGACTGTGTACCTCGACGTGGAACAGCCCGTGCCCGAGCGCCAGGGGATTCCCACGCGGTACCAGCCGGCTCCCGTCGACGACCTCATGGGAACCACGTCCCGGGAGCCGTGGTGGCGCGGCGCGCTGCGCGCGCTGCTTCCGTTCTACTGACCGCAGCCGGGCGACGCCGGCGACGTGAGGAGGTGGGATGGCGAGGAACGGTCACCGGCTGAACTGGCGCCTCGCAGCGCTGGCACTCGCCCTCGCCGTCGGTGGTGTGGGCGTCGTGGCGCGGCTCGCCCAGATTCAGCTCATCGACCACGGCCAGTACCGGGCCGAAGCGCGCGATGAGCACGTGGGGCTGCTGCAGGTGCGTGCCCCGCGGGGGGCGATTCTTGATCGCAACGGGTACCCGCTGGCGACGACCATCGACGCCTTCGACCTGTACGTCGACCGCGCCACGTGGCAGGACGAGGCCGTGGCCCGGCGGTCCGCCTCCCTGCTGGCGTCCTACCTCGGGAGGCCCGCCGACGCGCTCGTCGCGGAGGTCCGGAAGGAAGCCGAAGGCGACTATCTCGTCGCGCGGGCCTTCGATTACGACAAGACGCTGGAGCTCCTGGACCAGCGTCCGCCCGGTGTGAAAGCCGTCCAGACATCGAAGCGGTTCTACCCCGAGGGCGACCTCGCGTCGGCGTTGCTCGGCTTCATCGGCAAGGACAACGTCGGGCTCACGGGCATCGAGGCGGATTACGACCGGGAGCTGGGGGGCGTGCCGGGCGCCTTGTCGTTCGAGCGTGACAGCCTGGGCAATCCGATCCCGTTCGGGCGGCGTACCGGCCAGGACCCGATTCCCGGTGGTGACGTGCGGTTGACCATCGACCGGTATATCCAGCGGCTGGTCGAACAGGAGCTCGACCGTCAGATCGCCGCGCACGGGGCTACGGGCGGGGCCATCATCGTGATGGATCCGAACACGGGCGAGGTCCTCGGCATGGCCAGCCGGCCCTCCTTCCGTCTGTCGACGCTCGACCTCGAAGGCGACGTGGACCAGTCGTTGTTCCGGAATCGGGCGGTGACCGACCTGTACGAGCCGGGTTCGGTGATGAAGACGGTGACGGCGGCGATCGCCCTCGATCTCGGCCGCGTGACGCCCGAGAGCACGTACGTCGACACCGGCGCTGTGTACGTGGGTGGACACCGCATCGCCAACTGGGACTTCAGTGCGAATGGCGTCACGACGGTGCGCCAGCTCCTACAGCGGAGCCTCAACACTGGCGCCGTGTGGCTCGCCGTGGACCTCATCGGACCGCATGACTTCTACGCGTATCTCGAGCGCTTCGGGTTCGGCCAGCCGGTGAACTCGGGGCTCAGCGGTGAAGCGCTGGCGCTCTACCGCACGCATCAGGACGAAGGCTGGTCGGAGTCGGACCTGGCGACCAACAGCTTCGGCCAAGGCATCGCGGTGACGCCGCTCCAGATGATCACGGTCATCGCCTCGCTCATCAATGGCGGGAACCTTATGCAGCCGCACGTGGTCAAGGAGGTCCATGGCCCTGACGGCGACCGCATATTCGAGCCCGTGGTGGTTCGCCGGGTCATCAGCGAGGCGACGTCGCGCACCATGCGTCAACTCATGAACGACGTGGTCGAGGGAGTGCCGTATCACCTGGCGCGAGTCGACGGATACCACGTGGGGGGAAAGACGGGGACGACACTGGTATCGATTCCGACGGGGTACGCGCTCGACTCGACCATCGCGTCCTTCGTCGGCTTCGCCCCGGTCGATGACCCCCGTATGATTATGTTGATCAAGTTGGACCAGCCCACGGACAGCGAGTTCGGCGGCACGGTGGCAGCGCCCATCTTCGCCGACCTCGCTCCACGCGTGCTCTCGTACCTCGGGGTCGAGCCCGACGCGCCGCGGCTCGCGCAGGCCGAGCCGGCCCGGTGAAGTCGATGGCGAGCGCTTGACAGGTGTATTGAGTAAGTGATATGACACTTGATCGAGATTTTCTGGCGGGGAAGCGGGTGACCGTTCTCGGGCTCGGGATCGAGGGGGTCGACCTCGTGCGGTTTCTCGTGGCGCACGGGGCCCAGGTGACCGCCTCGGACACGAAGACCGCTGACCGCCTCCGGACCGCTCTCGAGCGACTCGAGGGCTTGCCGGTTCGTTACAGCCTCGGCGCCAATCGTCCCGAGGATGTAGCGACCGCGGACTACCTCTTCGTCTCGCAGAGCGTGCCGTTGAACATCCCCGCTGTCCAGGAGGCGCGGCGCCGCGGGATCCCCGTCAGCAGCATGACGCGGCTCTTCATGGCGCTCTGTCCCGCGCCTATCGTGGGCATCACCGGCAGCAGTGGTAAGACCACGACGACGTCCCTCGTCGGGGCCATGTTCGCCGTTACCGGCCACCCCCACGTCGTCGGGGGCAACATCGGCGTCGGGTTGCTCGACCTTCTCGACCGCATCACCCCCGACATGACGGTGGTGCTGGAGCTCAGCCACACGCAGCTTCAGCTCGCGGATCGCAGCCCTCACGTCGCGTGCGTCCTCAACGTGACGCCGAACCATCTCGACCGCTTCTCGTGGGACGAGTACCGCGGCCTGAAACGCCGTATCCTCGCGTACCAGACCTCCGAGGATATCGCCGTGCTCAATCGGGACGACGCCGAATCCGCGGCGATGGCGAGCGTCGCCAGGGGCGCCGTGCACTGGTTCAGCGCGCAGGGCGAGATCGAGGGGGACGGCGCGTTCGTGCGCGACGGCATCGTCACGCTTCGGCGGCGCGGCGCCGAGGAGCCAGTGGTACCGGTGAGCGCGATTCCGCTCCGCGGCGAGCACAACGTGGCTAACGTCGTGGCTGCGGCGGCGGTGAGCGCCGCCTGTGGGCTGCCAGCGGACGCCATGGAACGCGCCGTCCGCGGCTTCCAGCCCGTGCCCCATCGGCTCGAGTTCGTCGCCGAGGTCGACGGCGTCGAGTACTACAACGACAGCATCGCCACGACGCCCGAGCGCACCCGCGCCGGTATGCGCTCGTTCGAGGAGCCGCTGGTGCTGCTGCTCGGCGGGCGGGAGAAGCATCTGCCGCTGGACGACCTGGTGCGCGACGCTCTCGAGCGCTGCCATGCAGTGATCCTGTTCGGTGAGGCGGCGCCGGTGCTCGAGGCGGCGTTCGAGGCCGGTCTCGCGCAGGTGGCGTACGAAGCGCGGCCTATCGTCAGGCGGGTGACGACGCTGGAGGATGCTGTCGAAGCAGCCCGTGCGGAAGCGGCCCCCGGCGATGTCGTGCTGCTGTCCCCGGCCTGCACGAGCTTCGACGCGTACGAGAACTTCGAGCAGCGCGGCGACCACTTCCGACGCCTGGTGCGCGCGATGGTTGCGAGGGAGGCGTAGCCATGGCCATCCGGAGCGCGCGCGTGCACGCCGGAAGCCCAGACCTGTGGGTCATGGGCGCGGTCGGCGCCCTCCTGGTGGTCGGGCTCCTCGTGGTGTATTCGTCGAGCTTCACGACGGGCCTCCTCGAATTCAACGACGCCAACTACTTCATCGTTCGCCAGGTTATCTGGGCGGCCCTCGGGCTGGGCGCGATGGTGGTCCTGATGCGGACGGACTATCACTTGTTGCGCCTTCTGAGCCCGCTACTGATGTTCGTGGCGCTGGCCGCGCTGGTCCTGGTACTCGTGCCCGGTATCGGCGTCGAGCGGAACGGCGCCCAGCGATGGATCGCGATCGGGCCGCTGCCAGCGATTCAGCCCAGCGAGTTCGCGAAGCTGGCGCTCATCATCTACGTGTCCGCGTGGCTCGCGGGCAAGCGGCAGACCATCCAGAGCCTGGCGCTCAGCACCATCCCCTTCGTCGTGCTGGTCGGCTTCGTCGCGGCCCTCGTCCTACTGCAGCCGGACACCGGCACAGCAGCGGTCATCGTGGTCACGACGCTGACCTTGTTCTTCCTCGCGGGGGCCTCGCTGAGCCACCTCGGCGCGCTGGCAGCGATCGGTTCCGTGACAGCGGTCGTGCTCTTGCTAGCCGGCGGCGGATACCGCATGGAGCGCATCCTCGCGTTCACGTCGGCAGAGCAGGACCCCGCGGGCCGCGGGTACCAGACGCTCCAGTTGCTCATCGCGCTGGGCAGCGGCGGATGGAGCGGACTCGGACTCGGGGCGAGCCGGCAGAAGTTCTTCTACCTCCCCGGTGCGCACACCGACGGGGCGTTCGCCATCCTCGGCGAAGAGTTGGGGTTCATCGGAGCGGTGGCGGTCGTCGCCCTGTTCGTTGTGTTGCTGGCCCGCGGCTTCAGGATCGTCGTTCGTGCGCGCGACGACTTCGGGGCGCTCATGGCCGCCGGTATCGTCACCTGGTTCGGCTTTCAGACGCTGATCAACCTGGGCGGCATCACACGGTCGATTCCGCTCACAGGCATCCCGGTGCCATTCCTGAGCTACGGCGGTTCGGCACTGGCGGCTGCGCTGGCAGGCGTGGGTGTGCTGTTGAGCGTGTCGCGCTACGCCACGGGGACGGCTCCCAAAAAGGAGACGCCGAAGGTCGAGCCGTTCCGGCCGAGTCGGGCGACCTCCGCACGGCTGCGGCCGCGGCGCCCGGACGGGCGGAGAGGAGCGGATTGAAGGTGGTGCTCTCGGGCGGTGGAACCGGCGGCCACGTTTACCCTGGCCTCGCCGTGGGACGGGCGCTGCAAGGGATGGCGGCCGAGCCGGTCGAGCTGCTGTACATCGGCGTGAAGGGACGCATCGACGAACAGATCGTTCCCGCCGAGGGCGTGCCGTTCAAAGCGGTCGCTGGCGGTCAGGTGCGTGTGGGGCTCCTCGGCGGCGTGGTGGGCCTGGCGAAGCTCGCGCTGGGGTCGTTCCAGGCGCTGGCGATCCTGCGGCGCGAGCGTCCGAACGTGGTCTTCGCGACCGGTGGGTACGCCAGCGTGCCCGTGGGGGTGGCGGCGCGCCTCCTCCGGCTGCCGCTCGTCGTCTTTCTTCCCGACGTTCGCCCCGGGTGGGCGGTGCGCCTCCTGTCACGCCTCGCGACTCGGATGGCCACGGCCTCCGACGCCGCGCTCGCCTATCTGCCTTCGGCGAAAACCCAGGTCGTGGGGTATCCCGTGCGTCAGGAGTTCTGGTCGGTCGAGCGCGATGAGGCGAGGCATCGGCTGGGCGTGGCGCCCGATGCTCGTGTCCTGCTCGTGTACGGCGGGAGCCTGGGCGCGCACGCGATCAACGAAGCCGTGTTCGCGCAACTCCCTCGCCTCGTCGAGCGCTGCGTCGTCGTTCACGTGACGGGGCGGGCGGACGAGCCGCTGGCCGCGGAGGCGCGCGCCGCGCTGCCCGCCGAACTGCGCGATCGTTACCGTCCGGTTCCGTACCTGCAGGAGCTCCCTGTGGCGATGAAGGCGGCGGACCTGGCCGTGACGCGCGCGGGCGCGGCGGTGCTGGGCGAGCTGCCCGCCGCCGGGTTGCCGGCCGTCTTGGTGCCAGGCGTGTTCGACGGCCACGACCAGACGCCCAACGCCGAATACCTGGCCTCGAAGGGCGCCGCCGTTGTCCTTCCCCAGGGGCGGCTGAGCGAGCTCGCCGATTGCGTACTCTCGTTGCTCGACGATGCGGATCGCCTCGCTGCCATGGCGGAGGCGGCGCGCGCCCTGGCGTGCCCCGACGCAGCGGCAGCACTCGCGACGCTCTTGCTGGAGGTGGCGGCGTGAGCGCAGGCATCCCGAAGCGCGTGCACCTGGTCGGCGTCGGTGGCGCGCACATGTCGGCCATCGCGCGAATCCTGCTAGCCCGCGGGCACCAGGTGAGCGGCTCCGACCTCAAGCGCTCGCCCGTGATCGACGCGCTGCAGTCCCTTGGACTCGCAGCCTACGAGGGCCATGACGCGGCCCATGTGGGCGACGCGCAGCTCGTCGTCGCCACGTCGGCGGCCCACGAGGACAATCCCGAGCTCGCGGAGGCTCGCCGTCGCGGAATCCCTGTGCTCAAGCGCGCGGAAATGGTCGCGCGCCTCATGGAAGGCCGGACCAGCGTCGCTGTGGCCGGCACGCACGGTAAGACCACGACCACGGGGCTCGTCGCGTACATGCTGGTCCGCGCAGGTCTCGCGCCTACGTACCTGGTTGGCGGCGACGTGCGCGATCTGGGCTCGAACGCGGCGCCCGGCGAAGGACCCCACATCGTGGTGGAAGCCGACGAATACGACTCCGCGTTCCTGAACTACCGGCCCGACATCGCCATCGTGACGAACATCGAGCCCGACCATCTCGAATATTTCGGCTCGTTCGAGCGGCTGGTCGATGAATTCGCGCAGTTCATGGCGGCGGTGCCCGAAGGAGGGTGTCTCATCGCCTGCGTGGACAGCGCGCCAGTGGCGGAACTGGTCGCGTCGGCGGGCGCGCAGGCGCACCCGTTCCGCGTGAAGCGGATCGAGACCTATGGCCTTCGCTCATCGGCCATGTGGTCGGCGCGCGCGCTCGAGCCCAACGAGGACGGCGGGTTCGACTTCCGCGTCGTCCGCGAGGAGACCGAATTGGGCCTCTTCAGGACGCGCATCCCTGGCGAACACAACGTGAGCAACGCGCTCGCTGCCATCATCGCCGGCGTCGCGCTCGGGCTTGCGCCTGACCGCATCCGCGACGCGGTCGCCGAATACAGAGGCGTCCACCGAAGGTTCGAGATCGTCGGCGAGGCCGCGGGCGTCACCGTTGTGGACGACTTCGCCCACCATCCGACGGAGGTCCGGGCGACGGTGGCGGCGGCGCGGCTTCGCTTTCCAGGGCGGCGGATCGTGGCGATCTTCCAGCCCCACACCTATACGCGCACGAGGTATTTGCTGGACGGCTTCCGGGCATGTTTCGCCGACGTCGACCGGCTGTTCGTCCTCGAGACGTACGCCGCCCGTGAGCGACCCGACGAGGGACTCACGGGGCGGGACCTCGCGCACGCCATCAGCGACCCGGTGGCGACCTACGTGGCGACGTTCGAGGAGGCTGCGGAGCGGATCGCGGCGGAACTACGTCCGGGGGATGTACTCATGACCATCGGCGCGGGCGACGTGGACCGGGTCGGGCCGATGGTGCTGGAACGGTTGGGCTCAGTCGCAGGCGCAGGGAATCACGGATGACGGCGGTCGAGAAGTTGGCGGCGGCGCTGGAACGCGCCGGCATGGAGGTCCGCCGGCAGGAGCCACTCGCGCGCCACACCACGTTTGGCATTGGCGGGCCCGCCGATGTCTTCGTCGTTTGCCGTTCGGCGGCCGAGCTGCGGTCCGCCGTCGTCGCCGCCCGCGACGCGGGCCTTCCGTGGTTCGTCCTGGGGTCGGGTTCGAACATTCTGGTGGGCGACGGCGGCGTACGCGGGGTGACGATCGCGAACGAGGCGCGACGTGTGACGCCGCCAGAGGATGTGGGTGACGGGCGTGTCGCGGTGACGGCCGAGTCTGGCGTGAGCTTCGCAGCCCTCGCCCGCACCTTGGCACGCCAAGGCTTCGCCGGCCTGGAGTGGGCGAGTGGCATACCGGGCACCGTCGGAGGCGCGGTGGTCTACAACGCCGGCGCCTATGGCGGGTGCTTGGCCGACGCCTTGCGAGAGGTGACGCTCGTCAACGGCTCGGACCGCCCCGAGCGCGTGCCTGCTGAGGACCTCGACCTCGTGTATCGGGGCAGCGCGTTCACCCGAGGTGTGTTCCGCGACCGGCTGGTGCTCGATGCCACCCTGGTGTTGTGGCGAGCCGACGCTGCATCCCTGGAGCGGCGCATCGCCGAGCTGGACGCAAGGCGTCTCGCCGCTCAACCGCGGGGCCGGAACGCCGGGTCCATCTTCAAGAACCCACCGGACCGCCCGGCGTGGAAGCTCATCGACGCGGTGGGACTCAGAGGGTACCGCATCGGCGACGCGCAGATTTCCGAGAAGCACTGCAACTTCTTCGTCAATCTGGGCCGGGCGCGGGCAGCCGACGTGTACGGGCTCATCCGCCTCGCGCAGGAGCGCGTGCGGGAGCAATTCGGCGTGGAGCTCGAACTCGAGGTGACGCTCGTCGGGGAGGGCTTCGATGGCTAACGCGCGCCGTGTCTCGAGACCCGTCGCACCGACCTACGGGACGTACGCACGCGCGACGACGGGGCGCCGCAGCGCTGCCCGGAATGCCCAGGCGCGCGACTGGCGCGTCCCCGTCCCTGGGATTCGTGGGCTGCTCCTGCTGGCGACGCTCGCCGCCGTCGCGGGCGCACTCGTGTGGCTCGCGAGGTCGCCCTACTTCACGGTCACGGAAGTCCGCGTCGTCGGGGCGAAGACGCTGGATCCTGCGGCGGTGCGCAACGCATCGGGGCTTTTGGGCCAGAACGTGTTCGACCTGGACATCGCGAGCGCACGTGCGCGCGTCCTCGCCCTGCCCAACGTCGAGGACGTGCAGGTGCAGCGAGTGGGACTGAACGCCGTCCGTGTGCGCATCACGGAGCGGGAGGCATGGGCGCTGTGGCAGGTGCAGGGTCGACGGTACGCCATCGACTCCCGCGGGTACGTGCTCGACCGCACGCTGCCCGACGACGGCGCGCCCGTCATCGTGAACACGGACGCGGTCGAGGCGCCGAAGCCCGGTGAGCGCGTGGACCCCGGCGCGGTCGAGCTCGTGCGGGCGCTGACGGAGCGTGCCGGAGCGCTCGGGGCGAATGTCCGGCGCTGGGAATACCGCCAGCGCGACGGGCTGACGGCGGTGCTCGACGGCGGCCTGCGCGTCACGCTCGGTGACGCTCGCGACATGGAGTACAAGCTCGCGGCGCTGGAGGCGCTGTTGGCCGAGACGGAGCGCGAGGGGATGCGGGTCCAGGCCGTGGACCTGCGCTTCGGAGACAGGCTCTCGTTCCGATGAGGGGAGGTCGAACCGCGTGAAGGGTGGCACCTACGCCGCGATCGATGTGGGCACGACGAAGGTCGTCACCGTCGTGGGTGAGGTGACGGGCGACGCGGAGCTTCGCATCCTCGGGGTCGGCATCGCGACGTCCGCCGGCCTCAGCAAGGGGATGGTGGAGAACATCCGCGACGCGACCGACGCCATTCGCGTCTCGGTGGAGAAGGCCCAACGATCCTCGGGCACGCGCATTCTGTCGGCCCACGTCGGCATCGCGGGAAGCCACATCGGCTGTCTGAACAATCGCGGCATCGTCGCCATCCCCGACCGGGCGCGGCCCATCACCGCAGACGACATCGCGCGCGCCATCGATGGTGCGCGCATCGTCAGTATCCCCACGAACCGCCAGATCCTGCACGTGGTGCCCCGGTACTACGTGGTCGATGGCCAGGACCATGTGACCGATCCCCTGGGCATGTACGGCCAGCGGTTGGACGTGGAGACGCACATCGTCACTGGTCTCGAGACGGCGATGCAGAACCTCACCCAGTGCGTGGAGAACGTGGGCGTGCAGGTCGATGCGCTCGTCCTCGAGCCGTTGGCGGCGGCCGAGGCCGTGCTCCAGCAGGAGGAGAAGGAAGAAGGCGTCGTCTTGGTCGACATCGGGGGCGGCACGACGGACATCGCGCTCTTCCTGGAGGGCAGCGTCTATCACGTAGCCGTGTTGCCCGTGGGCGGCAACCACATCACGCGCGACCTCGTCGTCGGTCTGCGCTGTCCGTACCAGTCAGCCGAACTGGCCAAGGAAACGTACGGTCACTGCATCCCGAGCTCGGTGGAGCCGGACGAGGAGGTCGAGCTGGCGGCGTTCGGGAGCGAATCGCAGAAGCGCGTCTCGCGGCGGCGCATCTGCGAGGTCATTCAGGCGCGGGTCGAGGAGATCATCGAAATGGTGATGACCGAGGTCAAACGGGCGGTGCACGACGACATCGTATCCGCTGGCCTCGTGCTGACCGGCGGCACCGCCAAGCTCGCTGGCATCGAGAAGCTGGCCGAGCAGGTCACCGGGCTACCCGCGCGCATCGGCGTGCCGAGGAACCTGCACGGCCTTACGGACACACTCACCGACCCGGCGTATGCCACGAGCGTCGGACTACTGCAGTGGGTGGTGCGAGAGGAGGAAGCGATGGCCTGGTCCCATCGCCGCCGGCCGGCGTTCATGGCGAGCGGCTGGTGGCGTCGTTTCAGCACCTGGGCGCGCATCCTCTTGCCGGAATAGGGGAGCGGAGCAATGAGCCGGAAACGCGGAACAAGGACGGTGGTGGGATGGCGGACGGGCGTGCGTGACGCCCGCATGCCGCACGAGGCGGATTCCCTGTTCCAGTCGTCTTGTTCCTCGACATTCGCGAGGAGGAACGCATGACGCAGCGGAAACACGAAACGGACGGGCTGCCTCCGATCAAGGTGGTCGGAGTCGGCGGCGGCGGCTGCAACGCCGTGAACCGCATGATCGCGGAGCACATCCCGGGCGTCGAGTTCGTCGCCGTCAACACGGACCTGCAGGCGCTGGCCCACTGCGAGGCTGACGTGCGCATTCGCATCGGCGACCGCCTGACCCGTGGTCTGGGGGTGGGCGGCGACCCGCAGAAGGGCGAGCGCGCGGCCGAGGAGAACCGCGAAGAGCTTCTCGAAGCCGTTCGCGGCGCGGAGATGGTGTTCGTCACCGCGGGGATGGGTGGAGGGACCGGCACCGGCGCGTCGCCCATCGTCGCTGAGGTGGCGCGCGAGGCCGGCGCCCTGACCATCGGCGTCGTCACGAAGCCTTTCTCGTTCGAAGGCGCCAAGCGCCGCCGTCAGGCCGAAGAAGGCATCCAACGCCTTCAGGAGAAGGTCGACACCCTCATCGTCATCCCTAACGACCGGCTGCTCGCGCTGTGCGACCCTTCGGTCACGGTCGAGCAGGCGTTCCGTATGGCCGACGACATTCTTCTGCAAGGCATCCGGGGTATTTCGGACATCATTACGCTGCCCGGGGAGATCAACCTCGACTTCGCGGATGTGCGGAAGATCATGAGCTGCGCCGGGCCGGCGCTCCTGGCCATCGGGCGCGGCCGGGGCGAGCACCGCGCCGCCGACGCGGCGCGCGCCGCCATCCAGAGCCCACTGCTCGATGTGAACATCGCGGGCGCCAAGGGCGTGCTCTTCAACGTGACGGGCGCGAAGAACCTAACGCTTCAGGAGCTGAACCAGGCGGCGCAAGCGATCCACGAGGTGGTCGACCCGGAGGCGGAGATCATCTTCGGCACCGCCGTCGATCCCGAGCTCGGCGACGAGGTGAAGGTGACGGTCATCGCGACCGGATTCGCCCGGCCGCAGCTCGTGACCGCGCGGGACGATGACGCCGTCGCCCAGGCGCGGCCCTCGGTCGGGGATGCCATCGAGCGGCTTCCCGACCCGCATGACACCGAGCTGCCTACCTTCCTACGGCGCACGGTCGCCGCGCGCTGAGGGAGCGGTGGCAAATCTGAGCAGAAAGGAGGTGCCTGTCTAGCCGAACGCGTCCCTCCCGAGAGGGAGGGACATCCCCGCCACGGGGACAGACAGCCGCGGGCGGCGTGTGGGAGATGGCGCCGCCCGCGGCCCCGATACGAAAGGGCCCGACCCGGTGACTCATCTGTGGGCAGTCCAGATGTGGTCTCCGGGAGCTTGGGCCCTCGCCGCGTAGGATACCATAATCTCGCGCTGTCCAGAACCCCGACCGGAGCTGGCCACGACTGGAGGTGACCCGTGCAGCACGAGCCTGCCGTTCTCTACCAGGCCGATGGGCCCATTGCCCGCCTCGTCCTCAACCGGCCGGAACGCCTCAACGCCATCAACGGACGCATGATCGTGGACCTCGAAGAGGGCGTCCGAAAGGCGAATGACGATCCGAATGTCCGTGTCATCGTCCTTTCCGGCGGCGGACGCGCGTTCTGCGCGGGTTACGACCTCGAAAGCGGAACGCGCGCCGAAGCGCAAGTCCAGGAGCGGCGAGGCGGTCTCTGGGATCCCATCGAGGATTACCGCATGATGTCGCGGAACGTGCGGGCGTTCATGAGCTTGTGGCAGAGTCCCAAGCCGGTCATTGCGCAGGTTCACGGGTGGTGCGTCGGCGGCGGCACCGACATGGCGCTGTGCTCGGACCTCATCTTCATGGCGGATGATTCGTACATTGGGTACCCGCCGGCCCGCATCTGGGGAACGCCGACGACGGTCATGTGGGTGTACCGCCTCGGTCTGGAGCACGCGAAGCGCTACATGCTGACCGGCGACGCCATCGACGCACGCACGGCGGAGCGCATCGGTCTGGTGAGCGCGGCTGTCCCCGCGGAGAGCCTGGCGGCGGAGGTGGAGGCGTTCGCCAGGCGGCTCGCCGAGATCCCGGTGAATCAGCTCGTGATGAACAAGCTCCTGGTCAACCAGGCGTACGAAAATATGGGACTCCGCACGTCCCAGCTCATCGGGACGGTGTTCGATGGCATCGCGCGGCACACGCCCGAGGGCATCGCCTGGCGCGACCTCGCGATGCGAGAGGGCTTCCGTGAGGCGGTCCGGCGGCGCGACCGGCCGCACGGCGACTACGGCGAGCGACCCAGGTCGTGATCGGTCGGCGGGCGCGAGAACAGCGTCACCGCCCGTCGCAGCGCCATCGCCATGGAGGGCGTTCGTTCCCGAATACGGTACGACCGCTCGTCGACCACGAAGACCTCGATGGGCTCAGCGGAGGCCGCCTCGATCGCGCGGACGACCGCGGCTTCCGCTTTCCGGTCTCGATGCCCGACGACGACGATCCACTGAATAGGAGCGCGACCGCTCGCGTCCTTGGGTTCCGCGCGGAGCGCGAGGAGGCGGGTCACCGAGGGATGCGCGTCGCCCACCGCGGCGGCGATGGATCGGAGCTGCTCGATAGCTGCGCCCGTCATTGCGATAACATCCTAGCGCGTGGAAGGCGGTACCCGCGTCATCGTGCGATTTGACAGTCTGGGACTGGGAAACTACAATCCCCGCGACTCTGAGAGGCTGACGCCGCCCCGCCCGGCGGACATGCCGGGCACCGGGGCGTCGCGCGAACCCGAGGTCGACATGGCGAACAAGTCGCCGACGCTGGAGCGGACGTCGCTCCGCGCGCCGGACGACCTCCGTCGCCCCTTGCTCGACCGGACGATCCCCGAACCGGGGCGCGTGCCGGTTCTCGCCCTCGCCTACGCGGCTGGCATGGGCCTCTTCCTCGCCGTCGAGCCCACCCAGCCGTGGGTCCTCCTGGCGCTCGTAGGGCTGATGGGGCTCGGCGTCGACGGAATCGTTCGAGCGCATCCTCGAGGCGAATTCCGCAACCCGGCCGATACGGCCCCGTTCTTGTTCATCCCTGTGCTCTTCACGCTGGCCTCGGGCCTGTTCTTCGAGGAGCTCGTGGAAGGGTACTGGAACGCGCTCGCCGTGCTGGCGGCGACGGTGTTGTTCGGCGTGGCTGTGCAGGCCGTGTACGTTTCGGTCGACACCCAGGCGCCCTCTCACGCCGCGGCCCGGTTCGTGCTGAACATCCTCACGTATCTGACGGCCTTCGCCTTCTTCAGCGTCGTCTACAGCTTCGACGTCGCCCTCCTGCCGTCGGCGTTGGCCGTAGGCCTCGTGAGTCTCTTGCTCGCCGTCGAGGTGTTCCGCGAGGCAGAGGCCGACCCGGTGCGCACGCTCGTGTTCGCCACCGCGACGGGGCTGATCGTCGGCGAGATGCGCTGGATGCTCTACTTCGTCCCGCTGGAAGGGTTCCTCGCTGCGGTGGTTCTGCTACTCGCCTTCTACCTAACGAGCGGCCTCATTCATCACCATCTCATCGGCCATCTCAATCGGACTGTGGCGATCGAGTTCACCTTGGTGATGCTCGCCGGCCTGGGGATCGTCATTCTGGGCGGCGCGAGCGTCTAGGACCCCGTTTGGCCTGCGGCCGATACTCCGTGCTAGTATGCTGATGTGGTGCGCGTCCTCTCGCCAGAGGACGCAATTCTGGTCGGGGCGTGGCGCAGCCTGGTAGCGCACTTGACTGGGGGTCAAGAGGTCGCTGGTTCAAGTCCAGTCGCCCCGACCACTCTTTTTCTTCTTCTCGGCCGGCCCGGTGAAACGAGGAGGGACGCATGCTCGGCGCCATTGCTGGCGACATCATTGGGTCGGTGTACGAGTTCAGCCCCATCAAGGACAAGAGCTTCGCGCCCCTGTTCCATCGGGGAGCGTTCTTCACTGACGACACAGTGCTCACGGTGGCCGTCGCAGACGCGCTCATCCGCGGCCGCCACCCGGTCGATGCGTTCAAGGACTGGGGTTGGCGCTACCCCGACTCCGGATGGGGCACCAGGTTCGCAGAGTGGCTCTTCTCTGACGAGACGGGGCCCTACGGGAGCTTCGGTAACGGCGCCGCGATGCGCGTCTCCCCCGCTGGCTTTCTCGCGAGCTCGCTCGACGAGGCGCTGGATCTGGCGGACGCTGTGACCTCGGTGACACACGATCATCCGGAGGGGCTGAAAGGCGCCCGGGCTACCGTCGCGGCGATCTTCCTGTTCCGCCAGGGGATGGATCCCGAAACGGTGCGCGAGGAGATCGCTGCGATGTTTGGCTACCATCTGAGTCGAACCGTGGACCAAATCCGGCAGACGTACAAGTTCAATGAAACGTGTCAGGGCACGGTGCCGGAGGCCATCGTGTGCGCGCTGGTGGCGACCGGGTTCGAGGACGCCATTCGCAACGCTATCTCACTGGGTGGGGACGCGGACACCTTGGGGGCGATTTGCGGCGGCATCGCCGAAGCGCGCTTCGGTATTCCGGCCCACATTGCAGACGAAGCGTGGGCCCGCCTTCCAGACGACATGCGTGAGGTACTCACGGAGGCGTATGAGCGGGCGGGCATGCCGCTTCCCGCTTCGGGCGGGTTGCACTCGAAACCGTAGTGCTCCGGTTCCACGTCGAGACGCCCGTGCTCCCGGCGAAAACCCCCGACGACGATTCGCTCGCACCGCGACGGCGCGTCATTGGTGACCGCCGGCGTCCCCGCTGCATCCTCGCCGCGAGTCTGCCAGGCTTCGGTGCGCTTGACATCGCACGTACAATCGCAGCGGAGTCGTGGGCGGTCGCGGCGCAACGGCGTCGGACCGCTTCGCTGGTGTCGTCGCCATCCCGGGGGAGCGCGCGTGGCCACATCGCTGTCAGAGGCCGACCTCGATTGGGAGATTGAAGAAGACATCCCACCGGCGGCATTTCATCACCGCGATAGCCGCTTCGTGTTTCGGCGTGTCCCGGAGCTCACCGCCCGTCTGCTCGGCGAGGGTGACGGCTCCGACGCGCTCGATGTCGCGAGCGGCTTCGGCGACCAGATCGCGTTGCTGCGTGCGCGTGGCTGGCGAGCCTGCGGTCTCGACGCTTCGGCCGCTCTCGCGCGCTACTGTCGAACGCGCTTCGCTGCGGACGCCGACGTCCGGGTCGTGTGCGCGCTGGCTGAGGCGTTCCCGTTCCGCGACGCCAGCTTCGGCCGCGTGCTGTGTCAAGGCTCCTTCGACCACTTCGCTGAGCCGCGGGCGTTCCTACGTGAGGCTGCGCGCATCCTGCGGCCGGATGGGCTGGCCGTCATCGTCGTGTCGAATTACGACAGCCTATCCTGCCGGGTAGGCCGGGCGCTCTATGGCGTGAGGCGTCGGCTCGGTTTGCCCGTGCTGTCGGGGCGCCCATACTGGGAGATTCCGCCCAATCACACCTTCCGCTGCACGTACCGAACTCTGAGGCGCATGGCGGAGCCCTACTTCGAGCTGGTGGAGTGCAGGGGTGCGTCCCTCTTCTGGCTGTTCGGAGGATGGTATCGGCTGCTGGACGCTCTTCCCGAAGACCTCGCGATGGCGCTCCTGCGTGCGGCCGACCGCGTCGCCTACCGGGTTCCCGCCCTCGCCGACTTCATCGTGTCCGTGTGGCGCCCCAGGAAGGCCACGTAGTAGGGCGCGCGGTTTCCCCCGAGGGTGCTGTGTGATACGGTACGGGCGCCGCCATGCGACGCCTCATCTTGGTGCTCTTGGTTTCGGCCGCGCTCGCTGTCGGATGCGGCGACGCCGCCGATGTCCGTTGGGTGTACTTCTACTCGAATCGCACCGGAAACGACGAAGTGTACGCGCTGCGCAGCGACGGGACGGGGCTACGCCAGCTCACGCACCACCCCGCGCGCGATTACGAGCCGCGCGTCTCGCCGGACGGCCAGCGCATCGTCTTCGTGTCGACTCGTGACGGCTCCACGCAGCTCTACACCATGAACGCCGACGGCTCGGACCAGCGTCGGCTCACGTTCAGCGGTCAGCGCGACGAGCGCATCGTCGATGACTACGCGTACTGGTCTCCAGAGGGGAAACGCATCGTATTTCAGCGCTCGGAGCCGCTGCCCGACGGCGATGCGATGCAGGCGGACATCTGGGTGATCGACCTGGAAACGGGCCGGGAGACGAGGCTCACCGATGAGCCCTCGTGGGACAGCACGCCATCGTGGACGGCCGACGGGCAATACATCCTCTTCGAGAGCAATCGCGTGGACCCCGAGGCGACGGAGCTGGGCGAATTCCACGTGTGGCGCATGCGACCGGACGGCTCGAATCCCGAGCAACTGATGCAGACCGAAGGGCGTGCGATCGAGCCGAAACCTGCGCCCGATGGCCGCGTCGCGTTCACGATGAAGGTGGATGACAACGAGGACCTGTACGTCGCCGACGCTGATGGGCAGAACATTCGCCGCATCACGACGCACCCAGCGCGCGACAGGTGCCCCATGTGGCTGAGCGACGATCTCATCGCCTTTTTCTCGGATCGGGACGGCAACAACGAGATCTACGTTGTGCGTCCCGACGGCTCCGACCTGCGTAGGCTTACCCACGACCCCGGCAACGACGAGTTGTGTTGACTGGCTGCAGACATTCGCCCGTAGGTCTACGGGCAGGCGGCCGACGGCCATCCGGTCTACAGCGTTCCATCGGTGTGGCGACCTTTCGAGACGCGCTCATCTCCTGGGCCGATGCCGCGATGTACGCGGAGAAACACGCCAAAGGCGGCTCGAGCGCCTGTCGACTTGCGCCGTGGTTGTCTCTCTGGGTGCCCGTCCGTATACTGGCGCTGACGACGGTTTGAGAAGCCGGCGCTTCGCAAATTCGCCGCGAGCGCCAGCTCGGAGGTGCCTGTGGCTTACACCATCACCGAGACCTGCATCGGCTGTACCGCCTGCACCAAGCGCTGTCCGACGGGCGCCATCAGCGGCGAGCGCAACCAGCTTCACGTAATCGACCCTACCTTGTGCATCGACTGCGGCGCATGTGGCGTCGTCTGCCCGCCCGAGGCCATCCTCGATGACATGGGGGACGTGTGCAAGACGTTCCCACGCAAGGAGTGGCCGAAGGCGATCGTCATCGAGGACAACTGCATCGGATCGGGTTGCGAGCTCTGCATTCAGATCTGTCCATTCGAAGCGCTGAGCCTCGGCGAGCCGGAGCGGCAGGTGGGTGACTTCTTCGGGGTCGCCGTGCTGAACGAGCGGAAGTGCACGGGCTGTCGCCTCTGCGAGGAAGCGTGCGGCTGGGGCGCCATCTACATCGACCCTCCGCGCGAGATGCTCAAGAAGCGGGCGTGGCCCGAAGAGGAAGCCGTCGCCGCCGAGCCTGTCACCGCCTGACCCGCGGCCATGCCTGCGGGCGAGCCGTCCCCTTCCATTCGCGTCGTCCGCCTCCGGCCGGGGGCCCGCTTGCCCTCGCGCGCGACCCCCGGGTCCACGGGACTCGACCTTCATGCATGCCTCCCTGAGCCGGGCTTCCTCGATATCGGCTCGGACCCGGTGCTCGTGCCCACGGGCCTCGCTATCGAAGTCCCACGGGGATACGACGCGCAGATTCGGCCTCGTTCGGGCCTGAGCGCCCGTGGCGTCTTGGCGACGTTCGGCACGCTGGACAGCGACTACCGGGGCGAGGTGTTCGTCACCATGTATTGCGTGGGGTCGGCAGCGCCGTATCGGGTGTGCGACGGCGATCGCATCGCGCAGCTCGTCGTCGCCGCCATCGCCGACCTTCCCGTGATCGAGGTCGACCGGCTCACGGACACGGATCGCGGCGTCGGCGGGCACGGATCCACAGGGCGTTGAGCGGACGTACGCTTGACAGGGGACGCCGCGACGCCTAGAATCGCGCGCGTCATCGGCTGAGAAGCCTATCCGTTTGATCCAAAAGGACGGAGGTGCAGCATGGCTGCGGGAGCGCCGACGTTGCGAAGCCAGCTCCACGCGAGCAACATCATCCCTGAAGGGACGCTCGCCGAGTGGATCAGGCCGCTCGTGGCCGAGTTCATCGGGCCGTTCGCGCTCGTGTTCATGGGTGCGGGCTCCATCCTGACCACGGCGGCATTCGGGCTCGACGGGCCGGGACAGATCGTCGCCGTCGCCCTCGCTCACGGCCTCGGGATCGGGCTCATGATCGCGGCGGCGGGACACATTTCAGGCGGCGTCTACAATCCCGCCATCTCGGTAGGACTGTGGGTCGCGGGGAAGCTCGGCACCGCCAAGACGGCGGCGTACATCCTCGCCCAACTCGCGGGCGCCGTGGTGGCGGCGCTGGCGCTGCGCTATATCTTTCAGAGCGAACTGTCGGACCAACTTCACTTGGGAACGCCGACCATCGCCAAGGCCGGCGAGGCCGCCTTCATCGTGGGTCGGGCCCGCGGGTTCGTGACCGAGGTCGTTCTGACCTTCTTCCTGATGTACGTCATCTACGGCTCGGCTGTGGACCGGCGGGGCCCCACGGGCATCGCGCCGCTGGCCATCGGGCTGACCATCACGATGGACATCCTAATGGGCGGTCCACTGACGGGAGCTGCGATGAATCCCGCCCGAGCCTTCGGTCCGGCGCTCGTGGCGAACTTCTGGGCCGACCACTGGATCTACTGGGTCGCGCCCATCATCGGCGCGTCGCTCGCCGCGGCGCTGTTCGCGTACGTGATGACGCCCCGAGAACAAGAGCCGTAACTGGCGCCGCAAGCAGCGAGACGGTATGTTGGGACGGATACAAACGGCGATGGGGCTCGCCGGCCCGTCCCAAGAGACGGGTGAACCGCGCACAGCGCTGATGGCTCCTGCTCAGGCGGGAGCCATCGTTCGTTGTTCGAAGCATGATCGTGATCTACTTGGCCGTCGGTGGCGCCGTCGGCGCCATCGCCCGTTACTACCTCCAGGGTTGGGTTGTGGACCTCGTGGGTCCTGCTCCCTGGGGCACGGCCGTCGTGAACGTGGTCGGCGCGTTCCTGCTCGGCTTCTTTCTGACCCTGACGGAGGAGCGCGTGCTCGTACCGTCCGTGTATCGGACGTTCGTCGCCGTCGGCTTCATCGGTTCGTTCACCACCTTCTCCACGCTGATGTGGGAGAGCCAGCAACTCCTCAGTGTCGGTGACGTGCCCTTGGCCTTGGTCAATCTGCTGGGAAGCGTCGTCGTCGGTCTCGCCTCCGTGTATCTCGGCGTGGCGGCAGGCAGGCTGGTGTGAGGAGTATGATGAGCGACAGCACGATGAAAATCGAGGGCCCAGGGAAGCTGCTGACCGTCTACATCGGCGAGTCCGACCGGTGGCGCGGCAAACCTCTCGCCACCGCCATCGTCGAGCGCCTCCGCGAACTAGGCCTGGCAGGGGCGACGGTGGTGCGGGGCTTCGAGGGGTTCGGCGCTCGCAGCCGCATCCACACGACGCATATCCTGCGGCTCTCCGAGGACCTGCCGGTGGTGATCCAGGTTGTGGATCGGGCGGACCGCATTGAGCTGGCGCGCCGCGCCCTCGACGAGATGGTCACCGAAGGGCTCATCACCATCAGCGACGTCGAGATTGTCCTCTATCGTCATGGCGCGCCCC
>FWWM01001348.1_pt1 | contig 74230 bp, 55 predicted proteins | sample 2228351 | NCBI WGS metagenome assembly FWWM01 (sample SAMEA103939774, study PRJEB20133) | metagenome | reverse complement strand
AGAAGGCTATGGAAATTAAAATTCCCCGAAGAATTCCTCTAATCCTTATTGTTTATTCCTCCCTATTTATCAAGTCTTCAGTGACTCGCTAATCCCGCTACCTCACGGTCAGGACGAACGATACCACATTTTCCTAACCTTGTCAAGGGCTCTAGTGGGCGTCCCCATAAAACAAACCCTGTGGCTAATCCCGCCAACATTGGCACAGCTGGCGCACTCCACACATCCACTACCGAAGGTAGCTCAAGAACTCTTCGTGGGTAATCTCCAAGTCGTGCTTGATGATGTCCGCAACTAATCCGCGCGGTAGGTCTCTACCCTTGTGAAAAGGAATGGTGGTTCTCCTTCCATCTTGATGTTCGTAGACCCTATGGCTACCCTTTTGGTGGACGCGCTGGAAACCCATTTTAAGGAGGGTCTGCTCAAGTTCCGCTGCACTTCAAGCTGGTAGACGGGTCAGGATTACACCTCAATAAGGAGAGTTTTGGGGACGGGCTCGCCTATGGACATCATATATTCAAGGTGGGCGGTGATGGCTTCCTTGATGTTCTCAAGGGCTTCCTCCAGCGTTTCGCCACTTGTCACACAGCCTTTGAGCGCGGGACAGCGCAGAATGAACGCACCATCCTCATCCCTGGAAATAGTCAGCTGAAATTGATAGCTCACGTAACTATTATACCCCGAGGCAATGAACGAGTTCAGCGTTTGGCGTTGCGCCTTAGACGTTTCGCCACTCCGAACGCGGGCAAGCTTCTAGCGTTCGCGATTAGCACGCTTCCTGAGGTATACTATAGATTGTGATGCGTAAGTTCAAGGTCATCGTTGAAAAGCACGCAGATTGCTTCGTCGCCTACCCCATCGGCATGAAGGGCGTGGTCGTCGGCGAGGGGGACACCTATGAGGAGGCGGTTGCGGATGTTCAATCCGCTATTCGTTTTCATATTGAGACGTTCGGCGAGGAGACCATCATTCTCGAGGCTGAAAGTATTGACGCGTTCTTTGCAGAGGTAACTGCGTAGGAATTGGACAGGTTCCCACGAGATGCCCCTATAGCTAGAGTCCTGAAGGCGCTGAAGTCCCTTGGCTTTACCGTCGTAAGAAAAGGTGCGCACATCTCGCTCGTTCGCGAGAATCCCGACGGAAGCTCAACTCCTGTGACTATTCCGAATCACCCTCGCCTCAAGGGCTCAACTCTGAGGACGATTTGCACTCAGGCTGGCGTAACAAGAGAGGACTTCATTAAGGCTTACGAAAGAGCGAGATAGACTCCTAGTAGTGGTAGTGGGCACATCCCCAAAAAGCCTGGCATGACCTACCAGCCCGAGGCTGGTAAAGTCGCAATAGGCGACCAAGCTTGCTAGCCTTGGGATAGCTCTCCAGGGGGCTTGTGCGCCTCGGGCGCATTGCCCGTCCCACAATAACAAAAAGCCTGGCGCTGACCTACTCTCCCAGGGGGTTGCCCTCCCAAGTACCATCGGCCCTGGCGGGCTTAACTTCCGTGTTCGGGATGGGAACGGGTGTTTCCCCGCCGGTATGAGCACCAGGATTACTTATTATATACCTCAGTATCCCCCTGTCAAGTCTATGGGGTTAACCGTCATTCAATGCATCCTCGTTTCACGAGCTTATGCTTCACGATCTTACCACTTTCAGCCCCAGCTTCCACCGCCAGCTAACTCGCCTAAGGACAGGCTTCATTGAGGCCAGTGGTTATTCACGCTCCATTTGCCTCCCGTATCGTTCGTGGGAGATTGCCCAAAAACCGCCCGCACGCTTTCTTCATAATCTTAACAGTCGGGTTATAATAAGGGCGGGACGGAAAAATGGGAGTTTGTTATGATATTGCGGACTTATCTGACCTTATCAATCATCCTTCTAGTTTTAGGCGGGCTACTTCTTTCCAGTTGTAGCGGGAAGAGTGTTCTAACCAAGAGCCAATCACTAGAAAGTTATAGAGAAGCTGGCATTGAGCTTAGCATGGATCTCAATTCGGTTATAGCTGAGATTGAGGGTGCGGAGACGCCCGCGGGCGTCAGCGTTGAAGTTTATGAGAAGCTGAAGTCTGCCCTGGTTTCGCGACTACTATCAAATCCGAGCAATCGGATAACGTTGGGCGCGCCAAAGAACGCTGGCAGTAAGGTTACCGATCTTGTCCTTTTCCTTGAGGTTGACGGTCGCGTTCACTTTGATTGGACCTACGCTCATTCCGGCGATTATAACCAGGACGGGGTCGTGAACATCCAGGACATTACTCCTCTTGCGGAGAACTTTCAGAAAACCGTTCAGGGAAGCGAAGAACCTGCCATTGTCAGGTGGATTGATGGCGATGGCAATGGTGTAATCGGAATCAGCGATATAACGCCTATAGCGGAGAACTTCTTCACGGAGGTTTTCTCCTACGCACTTGAGGGAAGCGACGATACGGAAACAGGCTTTTCCACCGTGGCGACAGTTGCCTTTGCGGACGCCATTGAGGAGACGGGAAAGGTTAAGCGCTTTACCCTGGATGTTGCCACCCTTGATTATTCTTTTTACCGCGTCGTCCCGTTGGACAGAGACGGGGACGTTGGGATAACGAGCAACGTTGTTTCGTCCACCGCTGAACCGCCGACCATTTCGGGCGTATCTCCCTCACCACTTGAGGGTGAGACGGGGCAGGAGGTTACATTCAGTGCCAATGTGCTCGGAACCGGACCCTTTACTTACGCCTGGGATTTCGGGGGAGGTGCGGTGCCTAATACCTCTGAGGACCCGGAGCCAACCGTGGTGCTGGCTAGTCAAGGTCAGTACGATGGAAACCTCAGGGTAACGAACGTGGCGGGGAGTGCGGAGTTTCAGTTTTCGTATTCGGTGATTGACCTTTCTGGTATTCCATTGATAATCCGCGTGAACGTGCCATCTGGTTACACTGGAGAGAACGTAACCTTCTCCGCCAACGTTACGGGCAACCCCACCCCTAGTTACTCTTGGGATTTTGGGTCGGGTGCCGATCCCAGCACGTCCACTGAGCAGGCGCCCACGGTAGTTTTGCTTGCGCCGGGAAATTACGAGGGAAATCTAGTCGTCACCAACGAAAAGGGGAGCGACTCTCGCTCATTCGCCTATACGGTTGACGAGGAGCCACCTCCACCTCCTGCGCCGGTTATACTGTCCGTGAGCCCTGTGGAGGGTGCCCAGTTGTCCAGGGTTCAATTCTCGGCGGATGTTGAATCCAGCGGAACTACGCTTACGTATCAGTGGGAGTTTGGTGCCCTAGGCTATCCATCCAGTTCAACTGAGCCATCCCCGACCGTCCTCCTTGGTGGGACAGGAACCTACCCAGTGGAACTATCTGTTCAGGACGAAAATGGGACAGACACCCACCAGTTTGATTTCACAGTTACAGAGGGAGATTGGATAAAGACTTCAGTGGCCGCTGGGTTGAATTCTGTGTCACTACAATTAGTTGGCGGGCGCCCTGCGGTTGCCTACCAATTCTCCGAGGGGGTAGGGCAGGACGTGAAGCTATTCGCGGGCTACGCGATAAGCCCGTCCCCGGATGGAAGCGGTACGTGGACTACTAAGAAAATCGTTAACGCGGATACCACTGGCTTCTACATTTCGCTTTCCGTGATTGACGGAAGACCCGCTGTCGCCTACCAGCGAAGTGGGCAGTATGGCGATTTGGTTTACGCGATCTCGGCGACCGCTGACGGTTTAGGTTCCTGGACTACCAGTATGGTTGAGGATGGGAGCCAAACCGGTTTTTACCCAACGCTTCTCCCGGTTGACGGTAATCCCGGAATTGCCTACTTTGACTTTTCCACTGGATTTATACGTTTCGCGCGGAACACTCAGGCGGACGGGTTAGGAACTTGGGAGGCATTAACGGTAGATTCCACTGGTGGAAACTACCCGTCAATGGCAATATTGGCTGGAAGACCAGCCTGCGCCTATCAGAGACCCATAAACAACTGGCTTCGCTTTAGCATAGCGGATTCTCCCGATGGGTCGTCATGGACGACGAAGAGAACCGTTGACTATGGAGAGGCGGAGGCGGACGTAGGGGCACTAACCTCCATCGCGAACATAGGAGGTATCCCTGGCATAAGTTACTATGACATTACCAACGGTGATCTGATGTTCGCGCTCGCATCCTCACCCACTGGAGGTGGGGATTGGTCAATTGTTAGAATCCACTCCGAAGGCTACATTGGTGGAAACACTTCGCTGGCGGTTGTTGGCGGTTATCCAATGATAAGCTACTCCGATTTTAACGTTGGTGGAGGGGCACTCTGGCTTGCGGTTAACACTGAAACCGACGGAACTGGCGCCTGGGTCTACGCAAGGATTGATAGAAGGACTGGTGTCGCGTTGGGAGAGACGTCTCTCATAGATATAGGTGGACGTCCCGCTGTGGGATATGTAGGACAGACAGGAGGCTCGGTCAGGTTCATTCTGAAGAACTACTAATAGGCGTGGTGCTTGAAAACTCGTTTAAGCTCTTGCCTTGCCAACCTTAGTAAGGCGCTTTTTGGCGTATCTTCCGTCCAATACTATGTTATAATGTTCACTAGCTGAATGAACCGCTAAACTCAATAGCGACCGAGCCTAGGTAAACTCTTTGGGATGAAGGACTTCATATGCCTACCCTAAATCTTAGTAAGGATGAACTTGTTGAAAAGGCGCGATGGATCAGGCACGACATCCTTATCAGCGTCTGCACCGCGAAGAGTGGCCACCCTGGAGGTCCGCTCTCCGCCGCGGATTACCATACCGCTCTTTGGATGAACTACCTTAACGTTGACCCCAAGAACCCCTACTGGCAGGAGCGGGACAGGTACCTCCTAAGTAACGGTCACTGTTCAGCGCTTAACTACGCGGTTATGGCGCACAGAGGATTCTTTTCAAGAGGTTACCTGTTGACTTTTCGGGATCTGAAGTCCAGGCTTCAGGGGCATCCAAGTAGCGTGAAGCTACCAGGCATTGAGGTGGGCACGGGCTCACTTGGCCAGGGTTTGTCTGTAGCTCACGGAATGGCTCTGGGCGCAAGGATGCGCGGTCGGTCGGACATTATTTCTTTCTGCAACTGTGGGGATGGCGAACTTCAAGAGGGAAACATTTGGGAGGCGATAATGCACGCGGGGCATAGGCGAACCGATAACTTGGTGGTTAGCGTGGACTGGAACAACGTTCAAATTGACGGTTACGTTGAGAACGTCAAGGGAATTGAACCGCTCGTGGATAAGTTTGAGGCATTCAGGTGGCGCGTCCTTGTGGCGGATGGGCATGATATGGATGACGTGATACGCGCTTGGGAGTGGGCGCTTGACGGAACCCCGAGAAGGGGTAAGGGATGTGGGAAGCCTTCAGTGATACTCTTCAGAACAGTTATGATGAAGGGGTGCCCAACCTTTGAGAACCTTCCAGGTTGGCACGGCAGACCTCCCAAGGAAGATGAGCTGATGACAATGCTTAAGGAGCTAGGTTTCAATTACGGAAGCGCGGAAGAGGCAAGAGCTTCCCTTGGTCAACCCATTTACGATGGTTATGGAGCCGGTGATGAACATTAAAACAACCACCAGTATCAAGTATCAGTGGGGAATTCTACCCAGTAGCGAGTGGAAGATGGAGCTAACGAGGAAGGCTTACGGTGAGATGCTTATTGAGCTTGGAGAAAAGTACCCGGAGGTTGTAGTTCTGGATGGGGACTTGGCGGAATCTACTTACACAAAGTTCTTCCGCGAGAGGTTCCCGGAACGCTTCATTGAATGTGGTATTTCAGAACAGGATATGATGAATACCGCAGCAGGGCTTGCAACTTGGGGGTTTATTCCGTTTCTTTCAAGTTACGCTATATTCCTGACCGGTCGCGCGTGGGACCAGCTCCGCAACACGGTCGATTATTCCAACCTTAACGTGAAAGTGGCGGCGGCGCACGGTGGCATTTCCGTGGGGAAGGACGGTTGTTCGCATCAGGGAATGGAGGATTTGGGGAATACTCTGAGCTTGGTTAATACCACGGTTGTCGTGCCCGCAGACTATTGGGAAACCAGGCGGGTAATGGAGTGGATACCCACCCATAAGGGTCCCCTTTACATGAGGCTTGGAAGGGAGATGGTTCCAATGGTCACAACGGAGGAAACGCCTTTCATCCCCGGCAAGGCGGTTGAGGTCGTGGAGGGCAATGACGGGACTTTTATTAGCTTCGGGATGATGCTGAGCAGGGCGGTAATGGCTGCGGAGATACTTGCGCAGGAAGGTATTTACTCCAGGGTTCTAAATATGCCTGTGCTTAAGCCAATTGACGAAGACGCAATACTAAAAGCAGCGGATGAAACTGGAGCTATCGTTACGATAGAGGAACACTCAGTCTACGGTGGTCTTGGCTCCATCGTCGCCAGGATTCTCATTGAGAGCAGGCATAGGGTTCCTACTAGGATAATTGGTATTCCTGATATTTACTTACGGAGTGGAGATCCGGAGGAACTTCTTGAGATTGCAGGATTGACCGCTAAGAACGCGGTTGAGAAAATGAAATCTGCGTTGGCGGAAGCAAAGTAAGCCTTACACGTCCTGGCTTATCACCTCTTGGGGACAAGCTTTGCTTATCACCTCTTGGGGACAAGCTTTGCTTATAATCTTTTCTGTGCCGAAGAAACCAAGTAATAAAGCAGGAACTCCTCTGAGGCTGAAGACTAACGTTCTAGCCTTTATCGGCGTCTTGCTCTTGTTGGTTATATCCTCCATTTACCTCTATCTGCCCGCGGATAAGGGTGAATCTCCCGGGGAAAGCAAATTCTACACTCCCCATCTCCTTACAACCTATGAAAAAAGCTACCGCGAGGCAGTTGGCCAGCTTTCAGCCGGACTTAGCTCCGAGGATGATTACATCGTTAGCTTGTCAGCTAGTTCCCTGCCATATCTTGCAATCCCTGATCTCAGGGATGAGATGATAAGGTTAAAAGAAAGGGCAGATCCGGAGAATTACATACGGGTGCTTCCCGAGCTTTTCGCTCTCGGCGAACCTCAAGCCCTTGAGGATATGAAGGGTTATCTACTTTCCACCGACTTTGGAACTACCGTAGTTGCTCTTGAGCAATTGGAAAGATTTCCGCCCCTCACCGTAACTGAGGAACTACTCAGAAACCTTGAAATCCCACACGACCAGATGGCTTACTATGTAGGGAAGGTACTTAGAAAATGGGGTAAGGGCACGAAAGAGCTACTTGAGCAGTTCGCTAAGATATGCGAAGTTAGCTATTCCCCCGATGCTCGGTTTTACTCCGCCATTACGTTGATTGCCCTCGGTTCCGCGGAGGAGGAGACGAAGGCGTGGAAAACCATCCGCGAGCTTGCGGAGAACGCGGATTACGAGACCGCTGAAAGGATCTCGCTCTTTCTTGGCGAGAATGTGTCAGACGAGGGGTACGAGATTCTGCTCAGCCTACTAAAAAGAGAGGAATCCAGGTTGCCTGCGATGAAAGCTTTAGTCCGTTACGATAAGGAGGGGAAGGCTGATGTGGTCAATAACTACCGATTAACCGGTAACGACTATCAGGAGTATCTCGTGCTAGTGAATCTAGCGAGCGCGGGTGAGCCGGAGGCTCTGGAAGAAGAGTTCAACCGCGCCATAGAGTTCCCTGCTGGATATTGGTCAAACCTGATTCAAGCCTTGAGGGAGTGGAGAAACGTTCGGGCACTGCCATTATATCGTAGAATCGTTGAAAGGGACCCTTCACGGATCGTAAGGCTGGAGATTTCCCGAAACCTGCGAGTTTTTCCCTTGAACCCCGTCGCAATCCGCATACTCAGAGACTTAATAGCTATGGAGAAGGACGAGAGAGAGCTTGCTACCCATATGAAAACGCTAGGACTGATTGGAACTAGGCGCGAGATCCCCTTGGCTTTGAGGGTTCTAAGGACGTCCAGCGAGGCTACGACCAGAATCACCGCGGGATGGGCTATTCTGAATATCCAAGCCGGGCTTCCCATCAACACTCCTTCCGAGCTTTCGTTATGAGTTGAAAGGATTCTCAGCTAATCAGTCCACTTGATACCGAAAAGAGATGATTAAAGAGGCAACAATTTCAAGGCATATGGAAAGAACTAGTGTGTCTCATTGTCACCCAATTTGCGGTGATGGGGAGGAAAGATAATGGACCTGCACGGAGCATCAGTTTTTCTAGTAATCATAATTCTGGCGGGGCTAGTAGCCGCAGGCGGAGACCGAATAGGCAGGATCGCCGCCAAGAGAAGGCTTCACTTTATGGGTTTGCGACCGCGTCTAGCAGCCAGCTGGATTGCTGTTTTTACCGGCGTTTTGATAGCCCTCGGTACCTTCTCCGCCCTGGCGATTGCTTCGCGGACAGTGAGGGAAATGTTGTTTCACTATGATGAGCTGAAGGCGGATTTGAAAGAACTTGACGAGCGTGTTGACGTTTTAGGTTCAGAAATCGGAAGTTTGGAAAAACAAAGAAACAGAGTGACTGAGGAGCTTAACGAGACGTTAAGAATCGTTGAGGAGCGTGGGCGCGAGGTGGACTCGCTGACACAAACGATTGCCAGCAACAATGAGCGATTGACGTTTTTGAGGTCAGAGTTGAATGAGACGTCGTCGGCGTTGATGAGTGCCAAGAATCAGCTTAAAGAATCCGAGCGTAGGCTTGAAGATGTCAGGTTTGACTTAAAGCAGGCTGAGGATACAAATGCCAAGCTTAGGGAGGAGGGGAAATTACTTAAGGAGGAGAACCGCAGGCTGGAGGAAACCAGAAAACAGCTCTTTTCAGCCGCGAAGGAGCTGGAAGAAAAAGTTATGGCTCTAAGGGAGGGGCAGATCAGGTTATTGGTGAATCAGCCACTTCTTTACGTGAGATTGCCCTCAGAGCTTAATCTACCGCAGGTGCGGGAAGTTATTCTAAACGCCCTGAAAGAGCTGGAAACTAATCTGCGTGGCAGAGGCTTGGAACTTGAGAAACTCTCTTCGGAGGAGTTCAACGAGCTACTCAATTCGCTCAGTATGGTGAGTCAGGACGTAATTCTCATAATTTACTCCGCAAAGAACGTTCTGCCCGGTGAAAACGTAGAACTGGACTTTGAAATCGCCATATACAGGCTAATTTTCCGGCAGGGTGAGGTAATCGCGAGCGTCACAATTCCGCCCGACATTAAAGGCAAGGACTTGCCAAAAATACTGCCCGCCATTCTCAGGGTTATCCGAGGTATAGCCATTGATAGACGACTCCTTCCTGATATTGCTACTGGAGAAGTAGGCACGCTTGCTTCCAATGACGTTGACAAGCTTAGGGGGCTTCTGGATAAAACATCGGGCACGAGAAAGCTTGAAATAATCTCCGGCAAGGATACCTATACGACCGACAGGCTAGATGAATTCGTCTTTAAGGTGTATCCTTTGGAGGGCGGAGGTAGTTCCGATGCTTCCGGCTAAGGTTGTCATCACGATCAATTTCGCAGGTTATTCGTTATAGGTTAATTGCCTTTGGGTTCGCCTCGAAGGATCCTAAAGCGGGTAGCCCCCAGGTTACGCATTGGCAGGGGATTGGATTGGATGAAAGCTAGGAGGTTACGAGCGTTCCCACTTTTTCACCCTTGACAGCTCTAGCGAGCGCTCCGCGCTCAAAAATGTTAAAAACTATCACGGGTAGGTTGTTATCCCTGCACAGCGTGAACGCTGTCTGGTCAAGGATTTCCAGTTTTTCTTCAATCGCCTGGTCAAAAGTGACCCTTTCGCAGAATCTTGCGTCAGCAAACTTTTCTGGATCCTTGGTGAAAACTCCCCTAACTCTAGTGCCCTTAAGCACAACCTCTGCGCCAATCTCCAGTGCTCGGTGAACGGACGCGGTATCCGTTGAAAAGAATGGTCTTCCAAGCCCCGATGCAAGGATAACGAGTCTTCCCTTGTCAAGATGACGTATGCACCTTCGCCTGATGTAGGGTTCCGCTACTTCGTCCATTCTAAGGGAAGATACAAGGCGTCCGTCAATTCCCTTCCGCTGAATAGTATCTAGCAGTGCTAGACTGTTTAGAGCTGTTGCAAGCATACCCATATAATCGCCAGTTGAACGATCAATGCCAAGTTTTTCAAGCTCCTGACCGCGGAAGAAGTTACCACCGCCAACGAGCACCGCTATCTGAATCCCTAGCTTGCAGGCTGACGCGATTTCGTCCGCAAAGTAATCAACGGTTTCGTGGGAGATACCGAACCCCGCATCACCCGCAAAAGCCTCCCCGGATAATTTTAGAAGAACGCGCCTGTATCCCATTATGCGTTAGATTCTAGCAGAACAGTTTCACGCCCTAAAAAGTGGGCTTATGTGAACTAGCCCAGGGCGATGGCTATAATGTTTCACTATGTCTGTTGGAATGAAGCGGATTCAGACTAAGCCCTTCTCCGCAGGGGAATTTAGAGATGGCGTTGAGGCTTGTCCGGTCAGAAACCCATGGGACGGTTCCACCGTTGCAGAGGTGGAACTTGCGGGGGATGATCAAATCCGAGAAAGCCTCGCGTCCGCCACTAACGCCCACCCCATACTAGTATCCCTCCCGCCTTTTGAACGAGCCAATCTCCTTGAAAAAATTTCTGGAGGGATTTCGCGGAAAGCGGATTACCTCGCAGAGCTCATAACTGAGGAGGTTGGAAAACCCATTTCCCTTTCCAGAGCGGAAGTAGCGCGCGCGGTAAACACGTTCAAAATTTCCGCTGATGAGGCGAGAAGACTTGAAGGTAGATTGCACTTTCAAGAGGGGTATACGAAGACTGGCGGGGAATACGCTCTTCTTAGAAGGTTTCCGGTGTCCACGATGCTTGCGATTACTCCGTTCAACTTCCCGCTAAACCTGCCTGCCCACAAGCTCGCTCCGGCGCTTGCGGTAGGAACTGCGGTTATTCATAAGCCGTCGCGCTACTGCCCGCTAACCGCGCTGGCGCTTGCAGAAATTTACCAGGAGTGCGACGTTCCAAAGGGAGCATTAAACGTTATTCCGTGTGCACCCAACGCACTTGACGCTCTAATCGCCGGTGACGAGGTGAAGAAAATTTCGTTTACTGGAAGCGCGGAAGTGGGCTGGGGGCTGAAACAAGATTGCGGAAAGAAGAAAATCACCTTGGAGTTAGGCGGTAACGCCGCGGTGGTAGTAGAGGAAGCGGAGGACTTGGTTTCCGTTGCGGGAAGAATAGCGAAGGCGTCCTTCGCATACGCGGGGCAGATTTGCATAAGCGTCCAAAGAGTGCTTGTGAAGGATAGCCTCTATGACGAATTCTTGACAACGCTCGTGGATTTCACGAAGTCAAAAGTTAAAAGCGGTAACCCGATGGATGAAGCGGTGCTGAATGGACCAATGATTAGCGAGAACGACCTGAAGCGGATTGAACGCTGGGATCTAGAGGCGCGCGCTCTGGGGGCGCAGGTGCTCACGGGCGGTCATAGGGAAGGCTTCATCTACCTACCGACGATAATCAGGGATGTGCCCAAGGATGCTAAGGTGTGGCGCGAAGAGGCATTCGCGCCCATCGTGTGCGTCCGCCCTTACGAGACCTTCGAGGAGGCGGTGGAGGAAGTGAACGACAGTCGGTTCGGACTTCAGGCGGGATACTACGTGAAGGACGCGGACAAGGTCTTCTACGCCTATGACAACACGGTGGCGGGCGCAGTCCTCATAAACGAAGTGCCAATGGCGCGAATTGACGAGCTTCCATACGGCGGAGTGAAGGATTCTGGTTTTGGGCGGGAAGGTGTCAGAAGTGCGATGGACGAAATGACCGAGCCCCGCCTGCTCGTCATCAAACCGGGGATTTAGGCGTTGAGAAGAACCGGATGTGCCCTTAGTGCCTGGTTCCTCGTTTAGGGCGTTAGGCAATCCCTGCCTCGCCTACTTCCTTTCCAGGAAGGATTTAGCTTCCTCCGCGGTGTAGAGGGGCTTTTTTTCGTGGTAGAAGTAGTGGTAGTGCCAACCCTCATCAAAGGCACGCTTTAGAAACGCCTTCTTGGTTTCCAGCGTGGTCAACGGGTGAGTATCCACGCCCGCAATCCACGCAGGCTTCAAGTGCGCAACAAACGGCATTAGGTCACCCCAGTAGATCAGGTGCTGTCCCTCGCTCTGGATCAGGACTGATGAGTGGCTTGGAGTGTGCCCCGGCGTTTTTAAATAGGTGAAACCTGGAAAGAAATTCTCCCCATTCCGCACCCGCCTCAGACGCCCGCTCGCCACAACAGGGTCAAACCAGTCCGTCTTGTAACTAGGCTTCGTTCTCTCGTTGAGGTCCTGCATAAACTCCCACTCCTCCCAAGGAATAAAGTGCTCCGCGTTCGGGAATGTCAATCGTGCGACTCCGCCTTCATCCACATAGGTTGAACCACCCGCGTGGTCAAAGTGCAGGTGCGTGTAAATCACGTGGGTGATATCGGATGGCTCATAGCCAGCATCTTTGAGACTTGAGATGAGCTGTTTTCTCTCCCGAACGATGCTGTAGATTCGGGCGAACTTTTCATCGTACCTATCCCCAATTCCCGTCTCCACCAATACTCTCATATCTCCCGTATCAACGAGGAGAGGGCGCAGGTATAGTGGAATTCTATTCGCTTCATCCGAGGTAAATTCCTTCTCCCACATAACCTTTGGAATAACGCCAAGTATCTGCCCGGCGTCAAGGTAGAAAGCCCCGTCAGTAAGCGGAAAAACCTTGTATGCTCCCAGGTTAATCACGTTATTCCCTCCAGTTTCTTATTCCTTCCACAATTCTACTAAAAAGCGATACCAGGAACCCGTGATCAATTCGGATGAACCGCGGGACTCTGAACTCTGGGCTAATCAGGGCTTTGCCCATCCTCTTTTACTGAGAGTTCTTCCAGATACCTGAGGTTTTCTTCGTTATCAATATCGTAGGCGAGCCTGGGGAGTGGCAGGACTATCCCCCTAGCGTTAGCGTCCGCAATGGCACCAACTCTTCTCTCCACATCTGAAATTCTCACCCTTCCGAGGACAAACCCGAGGAGAAGTGGGAAACCGAGCAACAACCCAAGCTTGAGAATATTCTTCCTAACCCTATACGCGTCCCTGCCTAGTCCGAGGTTTTTCTTGATAACCGCTCCCACAATATAAAAGGCACTGCCCATCGTAACGTAACCATCAGAAGTTTTTGCGAACCTGTTCTTTGCGTTCGGAAACATATCTAGAAAGGATTCCCTTGGGATAATCGGAACCGCAATTTCCGCATCCACTGGGATTGCGCGTAAGAAGGTGTCAAGGTCCCCGGCGGTTAGGAGGGGAAGATCAGGGGATAGAAGAAGGAAGTTGTTTTCCCAGCCCAGAAACTCCGCTCCGCGCTCTATGTTATCCATAATTCCCGCGCCTTCCAGAAGCCACACAGCGTCACCCGAAAAGGCTGAAACTTCCGCCTGAATATCTTGAGGTCCTACTACCGCAACGGGCTTTTCAACCCTGTCCACTTGGACAACCGCTTCAAGCGCAATTCTCAAGAGCGTGCGCCCGCGGTATGGAATTTGAGACTTTACTGATACGCCAAATCTGTCGCGCAGTCCTCCGTTCAGCCTACCGCCCGAAAGAACTATTGCCCGAAGCTTGCTCACCACTCATCAATAATAGCAAAGCCATGACTTACCGGGGATCCTTTGAGCGATTCATCCCGCTGAACTTACATCCCATCGCCGACGTGCCTATGTCCCGGAAACGTTCAGCTGGAGGTAATCCGTTCAATCCGACAGCTTCTTCCGCCTAACCTCGTAAGCCTCCGTTTCAATGAAGCCGTCGTAAAGCTCCGCTACCAATCTCTGGGCGGGCACAACTTCATGAGCTCTCCTATAAACCTTTTTCATTTCTTCATCCCAGATGAGCGCGTATCCCCTCTTCAGGATGTCCCTCGGGTCAAGGAGGCTAAGCTTCTCATGAACGTTTCCAATCCTCTTCATCCGCTCTTCAATACTTTGAGCGGTAACTTGCGCCAATCTGGCGGATGTCTCATCCAGCCCCTGAACTGCTGACTTTAATTTTCCGAGAACTCTCCTAGCTCCTATTAGGACGACGCTACTGGTGAGGGTTTTTCTGCGTTCGCTGGTCTTAAGCATAATCTGGCGCGCTAGTTTCTCCCCAAGTTCTCTAAGATTCTCTTCATAGGCTTCGAACCTCCTCAAAGCGTCCTTAACGAATCTAGCCACGCCTAGACTTGAGAGATGGTATTCCGCTTGCTTAAGTGAGCGCAGGACGCTTGAGGCAAGCTCATCAGCGCTACCTGCTAGGGCATCAGCCAGGTCAGTGATTGACGGCGCGACCAATTCGGCGGCTGCGGAGGGCGTTTCCGCCCGGACATCCGCAACGAAGTCTGCGATGGTGAAATCAATTTCGTGTCCAATCCCTGCAATTACTGGTTTCTTCAGTTTGTAGATGGTCCTTGCAAGCGATTCGTCATTGAAACAAAACAGGTCCTCCAGGGAGCCTCCGCCCCGGACGAGGAGTATAACTTCCACCTCCTTGAGCTTTTCAGCCCGCTTGAGAGCGGATATAATCGTGGGTGGGGCGGATTCGCCCTGAACCTGCGCCTCAAATAATACTACGCGTAGATAGGGAGCCCTTCTTCCAAGGATATTTAGCACATCCCGCCAGGCTGCCGACTGCGAGCTGGTAACAACCCCAACGACCTTTGGCATTGTCGGCGGAGTTAGCTTATGTTCCTCGGCAAATAAACCCTCCTCAAACAGCTTACGTTTCAACTTCTCGAATTCCTGCGCGAGGAGCCCTTCACCCTTCAAGAGTATGTCCTGTATCTGGATTTGATATTGGCTTCTCTTCTCGTAAATGCGGACGTCACCGAACACAAGAACCGCAGTTCCATCAACGGGCTTTACCTTTCTCGCCGACGCGAAAGCGAAGAATACGCATTCCACTTGTGAGAACTCATCCTTAAGAGTGAAGTAAAGGTGTCCAGCGGAGGAAACTCGGACGTTGCTGACCTCACCTTGAACCCAAACACCTTTAAGCAGGGGTTCATCCTCAATGACAACCCTTATTATCTGCGTAAGCTCACTTACAGATAAAGCCTTCAGGGGAGAGTCTTCAGCTTTTTTCAGCTCAGGCATTTATCTAATCCTAGCTCACCACACTCCTTTTATGAAGTACCTTAAGGATCTCTTTAACAGCGGTTGTGAGGGGGGCTTCCTTGCATATGACTTTCTTCAGCTTTCCAAGTTCTTCCCGCAACGAAACCATCCTGGACGAGTCCTCAAGCAACTCCTTAGCGGCGTTCGCGATTCTTTCCCCCCTGCAGGATGAGCGAACCAGTTCCGGGACCACTTCCCTGCCAGCAATTAGATTGGTGAAGCCGTAGTGCGGAAGGCGAAAGCGGGTGAACACTGAATATACGAAATCATGAACCGGGGGTATTCTGTAGGCTATGATGTGCGGTTTTTCCATTACCGCGCATTCGTGAACTGCGGTGCCGGATTTGCATAGAACCAGCTCCGAGTGTTTAATCACGTCGTAGCGCAGGTCAGCTTCCAGAAGATTCGCGCAGACTCCGCGCTTTTCAAAGAGCCTTTCAACAATTTCCTTTAGTGCTGGGTGCGCAAGGGGCACCGCAAACCTAACGTTTCCTATCTTTTCCTTTAGTATCCTTCCCGCTTCAGCGAGTTCCGCTCCAATTAACTTCACTTCCTGCGAACGCGAACCCGGCATAATCCCTATTACACGCTCACCTGAAGAACCAAGAAGAGTCATAAACTCTTCCCTTTCAAGCTTTGACTTGGCAATCTCGCAGAGGGGATGACCGATGTATACGTGTGGAACTTGAAAGTAATCAAGCAACTCCAGCCCAACTGGGTAAATTGCGATGGAAAGGTCGCAGAACTCCCGAAGAATCCTATAACGAAACGAAGTTTTCCCGATGAAACTCTTGGGCGCTTTCTCAATACTCCTGTATCTTTCATCGTAGGCGGACTGCCAGAGCGTTGGAACTACGTAATAAATCATCGCCCCCCGATACCCCATTTGACGTAGCGTCCTTGCAAGGTGAAGGTTAAAGTGCCTGTAATCAACCAAAATGACGCAATTCACGCCCGTGGAAAGGATAAAGCTAACAGCGGTGTTAAATCGCTTCAGCGCGTGGTGCAAGTGGGGGATGTTGGCAAGGACGCCTAGGTAAGAGAGTTGGGAAGAGTCGTATAGGAGCTGTGCGCCTTCTTTTTCAAGATGCCTTGATCCGCCTGCACTAAGTTCAAATGCAGGGAACCCTTCCACCTCCCTCATCCGCCTCACGAGGGCGCTCGCGTGCATATCACCCGAAATTTCTCCCGTGCTTATGAATATCTTAAGGTTGTGGGTGCCTGAGTGCTTATTCCCCATCTCAGGTTGGGAAGATGTCTCCTTCAAAATGTTCGGAAAACTCAACCGCCTTGCCTTCCTTAGCGGACTTAATCGCGGAGAGCGCCACGCTTAGGGTGTATGTTGAGTCTTGTCCTCCAACTTCTGGGGGCAAGTCCTGTTCAATTGAGTTGAGCACGCTTTCCAGTTCAATTCTAAGAGGCTCCCTAGCCTCTGCCTTCTCCATCTTCGCCCAGCTATTTCCGTCGTAAATGATTATCGTTCTTTCAACTAAGTCAACCAGCCCAAAGTGAAGGGAGCCGGTTATGAACATCTTCCTCACTTTGTAAGGCGTTAGCCAGGAAAGCTCAATGTAACCTGCCTCATTATCTGAAAACCTCAAAGCTATTGATGCTTGATCCTCCCCCGCATCTCCGCTCAGATCTGCAGTCGCAAAAACTGATTTCACTTTTTTGCCGAAGAGAAAGGAAATTATGTCAATATCGTGAGTTCCCAAATCAAGGATAATTCCAGTGTCCCTGTTCACCGCCTTGTAACGCCCAACTCGGAGGTTTGCAATGGACTGAACTTTTCCGAACCTTCCGCTTGCAACGAGGTCCTTCAATGTCCTTACTACGGGATTGAACCGTTCAATATGCCCCACGAATAGTTTTAGTCCCAGTTCTTCCGCAAGGCGAACGAGTTTATTGGCGTCCTCAAGTTTATCCGCTATGGGTTTCTCCACGAGCACGTGGGAACGGTTTCTTAAGACGTCCGTGGCTACCTCAACGTGTTGAGTGGTCGGCACCGCCACTACCACGAGTTGTGGCTTGGCTTCAAGAAGCCTTTCTCGTTCAAGAAAGAAGTCAACCGCGTAATCACTTACCTTTGCCTCCACGCTTCCGTCAATGTCAACGACTCCGACGAGCTTCACCCTTTCCATCTGGGAGAGCACGCGGATATGGTGCATACCCATTGAGCCCGCTCCAATTACTCCCACGCGAATTGACATAGGCAAAAAACTAAGTTTGCGCTCTTCCAGGGTTTGATTCTTCCGTTTTTGTGCATTCCTCGGTGCGCAATTCAATCATCGCTTGGCGTAGTGCAGTTATAGCGTCATTAAGTTCTCCATTGAAGGTGTAACCCGAAGCGGATACGTGCCCACCGCCTCCAAATTTGCGGGCAAGCATAGCAGAGTCAAAGCCTTCTCTTGACCTAACGCTTACCCTGATGAAGTCTTCCTCGTACTGCTTAAAGAGCACGCAAACGTTTGGAGTCTTCAAGAGTTTTAGAACGTCCATAACCCATTCAGAATCTCCGAGTTCCACACCGCAGGTTTTAAGCATTTTGAGGTCAATGTAGGAGTAGTAGAATCCAAGTTCCTGCTCCACCCTAAGATTCTCAAGGACGCGCCCTAAGAGCTTCAAATCTTCTTCTCCAAGGGTGTAGTAAAGATCGCGAACGATTTCCGAAGGCTCTACGCCAAGCCTCACAAGTTCAAGGGCGGATTCAATTGTGCTGAGATTCGTATTACTGTACGAGAACCGTCCAGTATCGGTGATCAGTCCCGCGTAAAGGCTCTTCGCGCAAACCGTGGGCACGGGTTGAATCAGCTCCTTAATCATTTGGAGGCTAATTTCCGCAACCGCAGAAACTTCCGGGAGAACAATGTTAAGGTCGCCGTAATGCTCGTTATCCTTGTGGTGGTCTATATTGATAATCCTTGTCCCTGAAGCGGAATGCCTCCCTTCATAAGCGGGGAATATGCCAAGCCGACCAAGGTCGTTACTGTACGCCTTTCCAAACCGCTTAAACGTAGCGTTATCACAGGCGATTATCAGGTTAGGTGGTTGAGCGGGCAAATTGCTTACGACCTCTATGCATTCCACTCCACAGATTCCCGCGTACATTCTTGGGACAGGTTCGTGGAGGTACGTGTGAACATTCTTGCCCAGCTTTTTCAGAGCGTAATGAAAGGCAATCGCGCTGCCTATTGCGTCCCCGTCTGGATTCTCGTGGGTAAGATTCCAGATCTCTTCGGATTCCCTAATCAACTTAAGAGCTCTCTCAAATTCTGATCGGGGAATCTTAACCATAGACCGAAACCATCGCCTGGGAAAAGTTAGCAGTCAGCGTCCTCATTATTCTCCCCATCTTTAGGGACTGCGCACCTATCTGCGCTAGACAACTTATTCAGCAGTTCGGTTACGCGAGTGCTGTAGACGATGCCCAAATCCGCAACGAACTTGAGGGTAGGAACTCGCCTAAGACTTAGACGCGCGCCGAGCTCCCTGCGGATATACGCGGAAGCATGATTAAGCGCGGGAAGGGCGTGTTCGGTAACGTCCTCTCCACCGCTCCTGGCCCGCACCAGCACAACAGCGCTTGACAAGTCCTTAGCGAGACGCACCTCCCCTATGACTACGCCAACGCACCTTGGGTCCTTGATGTCCTCCAATAGCATATCGCTTATTTCTGCAAGCAGCAGGGATTCAAGCTTATGCTGTCTTCTTTGTTTTCTTTCGTTGGGCAACATTTTCGTCCAATCAAAATGCCAGGCTCAAGGCAATCATTCAAGACTATTACTGGTCGTTATTCAAGCCCTTTATCGTATACGTTCCGTCCTTCTCCTCAATATACTTTTCTATTCGGAGCTTCGCGGATTTCAGGAACTCCGAACAGTCTCTGATAAGTTTCACTCCTTCCTCAAACTTCCTTACCACATCTTCCAAGGGAGTATCCTCGCGCTCTAGAGCCTGGATTATGGATTGCAGACGTGAATAGGATTCCTCAAACCCTAACGACCCTGCCTTGAGTTTGTCCTCAGTCTCGCCCTTTCTCCCGCGGGGCTTGGGACCCTTGGCGGTGGATTCGGTGTTTGCTCCCGATGCATCTTCAGTTTTTTCGCCGAACAGCTTTTCAAGCATTAAACTCGTATTTTATCATCTATAACCTATCCCAAGTCTACTTTCCGAGTGAAAGAGGGACAACCGCCAAGACGTTCGCCACCGCCCTCGGCGCTCCTCCGCTGGGACGGTTCACGACGCGGTTCTCAATGTACATAGTTGAGCTCCCTCCTCCGTCAAACCCCATAAGGTTCGTTAGGTTGAGAAGATCCTGCCCGACTATGCCAAGCTGTTCCCACGTCGCGCCAACGGAGTATCCCTTGTCGCCCCTGTCCACGACAATGAGCAGTATTTTCCCGCCCCTCGTATTCCCAACCGCGGTTCTAGCGGCAGGTCTGTTAAGTGACTTTGAGAACTTTTCAGTCCTATAATCTAGGACTACTTTTCCATCTTTCAGGATCATCGGACCACCGCCAAGCAAGTGAGGGAATCTTTCCCACCCCTCAGGCAATATGGTGTATATTTCCGCCTCAGCCCCGGGATAAATGTGGATATTGGCATTCCTTATGGTCTTCAAAGCGTTTGAATGAAATGAAACTACAATGCCGTCTTCCGGTATCGCGGTGTTACCCGTTCCCTCGCCGATAATCAGATAGTCTTCTCCTAGTACATTCTCCTTGGACTTCTGCGGAACCCGGGGAGATATGCGCTTTAAGATGATCTCCTTGCCCCATGGGTTCGTGTTGGTTCTATCCCCGAATTGCCTCCCGTATGCGATAATGTCGCCTTCTTTCCTCTTGCGGTTGTATCCATTTATGGGGATGGCGCTTTGGTACTCACTCAGGCGAAGAAAGGACCGCAGGGCAAAAGTCTCAAAATGTACCCTTCCATAGGCATCTATCCCGAGCACCGGTCTCGGCAGGAACTGCTCAAAAATAGTCTCGTAGTCAATCTTGATAAGTCCAACTGGGAGGTGCGCTCCCTGAGTATCAAAAAAACCGCCGTTGATGGCTGCGATTGCGCCGAATCTTTTAGCCAGGCTATCCACCTGCTCTAATTCGCCAATTCTGTCCTTGGCAATAACCGGACGGATGCCATAGCCCGCGGAGGGGTCAAGCTCAAGAACGTAGAGGTGAACTGGTCCATCATTGAAGTTCAGGCGAAAATGGTAATAGGTTACCCCGTCGTTTATGATCTTGGTCCACTGCTGGTCAAGTTTCCAAGCGGACGCGGTTCCACCGAAAGTAACTACGCTTGCGAGTACGATGAAAATTCTCAAACAAAACCTTTTCATAAATAATTAGGGTTACTCCAGCGCTTCCGCTTTCGGCGGATGCGGACTTCCCACATTGTAACAAAGTAAAATCTGTGATAATATTGGTTTTATAGGTTTGCAGACTAACCTAGAGGAAATTATGGTGGAAACGATTGACCGTGAAAAGGCTATTGAACAGGCTACAAAGCAAATAGAAAGGCAGTTTGGCAAGGGAGCCATTATGCGTCTCGGCGAGAGTCCTGGAAGGGCGGAGTATGGAGTTGTTTCAACTGGCTCCCTTGGGCTTGATATTGCCCTTGGAATAGGCGGAATTCCACGAGGAAGGATAACGGAAATCTACGGACCGGAAGCCTCCGGCAAGACCACCTTAGGCTTGCACCTAATTGCGGAAGCTCAAAAAGCCGGTGGATATGCTGCTGTAATAGATGCGGAACACGCGGTTGACCCGCAGTACGCGCGGGCAGTTGGGGTGAACGTGGATGACCTTTTCATAAGCCAGCCTGACAGCGGCGAACAGGCTTTGGAAATCGCGGAAACCCTTGTCCGCTCATCCGCCATTGACATTGTAGTTATTGATTCGGTTGCTGCCTTGGTTCCCAAGGCTGAGCTTGAGGGCGAAATGGGAGATACCCATATGGGACTTCAGGCAAGGCTGATGAGCCAGGCACTCAGGAAGCTGACTGGCATTGTCGCCAAGTCTAAGACTGCACTTGTATTTATCAATCAGATCAGAGAAAAAATTGGGGTCCTCTTCGGAAATCCTGAGACGACCCCTGGCGGTAGAGCTCTGAAGTTCTACGCGTCCGTCCGCATTGAAGTGCGGAGGAGCGATACTCTGAAGGATGGAAACGAAATCGTCGGAAATTCGGTAGTTGCCAAAGTTGTGAAAAACAAGCTCGCTCCACCCTTCAGACGTGCGACCTTTGACATTCTGTTCGGAAAGGGGATCAGTAAAATCGGCGAAACTTTGGACATCGGAGTCGACTTGGGAGTTATCACCAAGTCCGGTGCTTGGTATGCATACCGAGATACTAAACTTGGGCAAGGAAAGGAAGCGGCAAGGCTATTCTTGGAGTCTGAACCCAAGATTGCCGCTGAAATCCAGGACAAGATACTCACTGACGTAAATCGGAGCTATGGCCGCTCCACCGGAGACGATACTGCCTCTAATTCCGGGATGGAAGGCACCTAATTATTAAAACCTCCGATTAGGTACTGCCCTACCAAAGCAAGATTCCACGCGCTGATGCTTACGCACCCCGTTCCGTCGCGTCCATCAAAGTCTAAAACTCAAAGCGAGGTGAACATCAGTGGAACTGATACTGTTTGTAGTAGGGTTACCGTTAACTCTTGCGGTTGGAATAGCGGTTGGATATGCGGTAGTTCCTGCTATCTACACTAAGAGAATTGACCAACTGCGAGATGAGCTGAGAAAGTTAAAAGAGGAGGAGTTTGGCAAAGCAGAGAAAGAGGCAAAATTGATCGTTGACTCGGCGAAGGCTGAGGCGACCGCCATTCTGAGGGATGCTGATAGAACCTTCCGGGATCGCCAACGGGAAGTTGAGCGTCGGGAGAAGAGCATCCTGAGAATGGAGGAGAAACTCGCCCAGAGGCTGGAAAGCATTGACCGCAAACAAAGCGAATTGGAGAAGGTTAAGGCTTCTCTTACCGCGAAGGAAGAAGAGTGGGGAAGGAAATCAAAGGAGCTGGATGCGGAGATCTTACGTCTGTCCTCCCTAACTCGGGAAGAGGCAAGGCAGATGCTTTTTGAACGAGTGGAGCAAGAGATGGAGTACGAGCTGGATAAGAGGCGGAGGGAGCTTGCACTTCAGGCGGAGCAGGATGCCCAGACGCAGGCAAGAAAGGTTATCGTTAATGCGCTTTCCAGATGCAGTTTTGACCATTATTCCGACGCTATCATAACTACCGTAGATATAAAAAAGGAGGATATGAAGGGTAGGATTATAGGGCGCGAAGGGAGAAACATCCGAACCCTTGAGCAATTGACGGGAGTTGACGTGATCATAGACGATACCCCGAACGTGGTTGTTCTTTCCAGCTTTGATCCGATTCGTCGGGAGGTTGCGCGATTAACACTTGAGAGGCTAATCACCGATGGTAGGATTCATCCTGCGAAGATTGAGGAAATGGTGGAAAAGTCAAAGGACGAGCTTGAGGAGCTCATCTGGCAGGCTGGACAAGAGGCAGCTTTCAGGACGGGCATTACCGGCATTCATCCCGAGCTTATAAAGCTCCTGGGCAGGCTAAAGTTCAGGACGAGCTTCGGCCAGAACATCCTGTCCCACTCAATTGAGGTTGCCCACCTATCCTCTGCTATAGCGCTGGAGCTTGGGATTGATCCGAAAAACGCTAAGCGTGGCGGGCTCCTCCACGATATTGGAAAGGCGGTGGATTCCCAGATTGAAGGAACCCATCAGGCAATCGGCATGGAACTAGCGAAGAAGTACGGGGAGAACCCCGTAGTATGCAACGTCATTGGCGCGCATCACGGCGATATTGAGCAAACGTTAGAGGCTGCGATAGTTCAGAGCGCGGATGCGGTTTCCGCAAGCAGACCAGGTGCTCGAGGAGAAGCCCTTGAAACCTATCTAAAGCGCCTAGAAAGCCTGGAAGCAATCGGGAGTAGCTTCCCGGGAGTAGAAAAGTGTTACGCAATCCAGGCGGGAAGAGAGCTAAGGGTCTTCGTGGAACCGGATGTTATTGACGACGTGGTTGCCTTCAACATCTGTAGAAAAATAACTAAGCGTATCCAGGAAGAGCTGGATTACCCGGGAATGATTAAAGTGACCGTCATCCGCGAAGTTAGGGAAACGGACTACGCTAAGTGAGAATGTTGGCTAACCTTTTGGGATTCCGCGCGGGACCTTAAACTCCGTGGTGCCTAGCTGGTTCTGACGCGTGCTCCACCAGGGGGTATGTTCTCGGTACTTTGGCACCTTTGCCCACCCGACTTCGTCAGCCACTACCAAACAGTTTCAAAATTCAGTTTTCCCGCGGGAACTTCTTGGACTTTTTAAGCATCATTTAAAATGTGGCTAGTGGTTGATGATTGGGAACGGGTTTCTTGGCTAGGTAATCTGAATTCTGGAAGAGGTAGGAGCACTACCTGATGCTCTTCATTCCTGTGGAGCTTTTTAGAAGGTGCAGGAACTGCGAGGAATCCGCGTGGGCAGAACTTCTTAGCCTCACCGGAGATTATCTTATGAGAATTGCAATCGCAAATCTCCAGGACCATCGGCATGCGGAAGACGTGGTTCAGGAAACCTATCTAATCGCCTTTCGCAAGATTTCTAACGTTCGTAATGAGGGCACGTTCGGTGCCTGGCTAACGAGGGTTCTTATCAATGAGTGCAGGGCGCTTCAAAGGGCAAGGAAGTCTCTTAAGAAGTTGGACGCATTGGACGTGGACCTTTCCCTCCTCGCGTCAAGGGCAGGGGCGGATAGCGGTTTCGCATTTGAGGAGACCGTTATGGAACTTCTAAGGAGAATTCCTCCGATTTTCCGCGAACCTCTCATCCTAAGAGAGATGGAAGACCTTGACTACGCGGAGATTTCAAAGGTTCTCGGCGTGCCAATTGGGACGGTGCGCTCTAGGATTGCAAGGGGACGGAAATTGTGGCAAGAACTGCTTAAGGCAAATTATGGTGGAGCTGAGAATAACGTTTCACCTATATTGGGAGGTAGAAGTGCGGTTCCTTAGACGATTAACCCAAGCCTTTCCCGTTTTCAGCTTAAAAACGGGTGCATACTTGGCGCGAATTGAAGCTGAATGTTTGCCAGCGTTAATTAGATCGGGCGGAGCGCCAGGGGATCCGACCGCCCCCGGTTTTGTTCTCACGAGAGCGTTTTCCTCGGTTAAGCTTCCTGATGTTGTTCGTCATCGCGTTCTCCGACAAATAATACTTACTAGGCGTCCCATAAGAACGTGGGAATCCTTCTTTGAAGCTACCCTTAAATTGTCGCCGTCCACGGTTCTTGCGCTCGTGGTAACTTCACTCCTCATCTACTCTGTACTCGTGGACTACGAACCTTCGTTATTCAGGCTAACTGAGACCACAAAGGCAAGCATCGCGAGTCTGGAAACCCAAATCCACGAAAAAGCCACCACCTATTTCATTGACGCTATATCGTCCGTCGCAGGCGCGTTTCTAGGACTGAGCGTCGTGAGCCAGGATGAAGGAAGCGAACCAGACCTTGAAGGTAACGGGGAAGAATTGCAAGAACCCGTGGATACTCTCGGTGCCGGTGGTAGTCTTCACAACCTAGGGTTGGTCTACGGGATATTGTCGCATCGCGTTCATACGATAAAGGGCACATATCCTACGTACTCATCTCACGTTCACCCTGTTACTCTCATCAACTTGAAGGTGGTGGACTATGCCTGAGTGTTACTTTCATGCCAAGGTTGAATCTGTTGGGCAGTGCGAAGTATGCGGGAAGCCCCTTTGCGGGGATTGCATCAGTACCGCAGAGGGCGGTTTTAGGTGCTTTGAATGCCTAAATACGGGCGATAAACCACACCCTCAGGGATCCTTGAGCTCGCGGACATACGTTCCCCACTTTCTGGGTTTGGTACTGCCGGGGCTCGCGCAGGTACTGAGGGGTGAACCGTATAAGGGCGTTTTCCTTCTTGTTTACTTCATTGTTTCCGCGAGCGCGGGAATAGGACTGTTGATTTACCTAAGCTACGTGGTGAGCGTGTGGGACTACTTTTTTCCGCTCATTCCGGAAAGCCCCAGTGAATTCGGCAGGATTAACCCCAGAAACTTCTTCGGCTCAATTCTAATCGTTACTGGGGGAGTACTCCTTCTAGTCAACGGATTGGAAAACCAAGTTTCTGAAAATACCCTTAAAGTCCTCGCTTCCGCGCTCACGATCGTCTTTGGTGTAATAATTGTATGGGCTAGTAACGTCAAGGATACGAGGCAAACCGAAAGGTGAAAAGACGTGAAGTAGTGATTCTGCTGTTGCTCCTGATACTTGGCTTTATCCTCAACCGTTGCGGCGCTTTCAAGGACGCCCGCGACAGCCTATGGGGCGTAGCTCTAAATGGGGAGCGGATCGCTTATTCGCACTTTGCTTCTCAGTTTCCGCAGGACGAGAGTCCTGTGATTTGCTCACCCGCCAGAGGAATGAAGATCTTGGGAGTTTCCGCTGAATTTTGGATACCGAGGAGAGCTTCTCACAACGAATCTCTTTTCAGCTTAGCTACCGCTTTCCAGCGGAAATCTCGAGCCCCCGTTGAATTCCGCGAATGGAGGTTGGACGAATGGCAGGGCGTATAGCTGGAATCATTCTCATAGTTCTAGGGTTTGCGCTTCTAGGAGGCGAGCTTCTGGGCTCAACCGCGATAGTTTTCCTATTCTGGCCTCTGGGAATTATGGTTTGGGGAGTCTTTAAGTTGAAGGAGGGCGAAAACGTTCTTGGTTACGGTTTAGTCGCGGTAGGGGGAATCCTCCTACTGGACAACGTTCTTCCGCGTCAGCTGATCGGTAACCTAACCGATTGGTGGCCTGTCCTCCTGGTATTCCTAGGAATTCTAATAATTCTCGGCACTTTTGAGGAGGAGTACCGCCCTGCCTACCGCGTTGAAAGGGCGCGCGGAGGGGAAGAAAAAGGCGCACAGTTTCAGGTAGAGTTTGACGTAAGAGGGGATGCGGAGCCGAATAAAGAGGAGGCTATCCCCGCTAGACTTCACCAGGCAGTATTGGCGGAGAAAACAAATGAAGCGCGGGAGTCAGGGGCAACCGCCAGCGACGAACCGGCGACTTACCCAATTCCAGAAGGAGTGTCCGCCCTTAGCGTTGAGGTGGATGTAGTTGCGGGAAACTTCAGGATGAGGGAGGCGGAGGGCAACGCGATTGAAGTTTTCTCTACTACTCCCTTCTTTACACCAAGGCTGACTCTTGAAAAGGGTAAAAGGGGGGAGGAGGACGTCGCATTCGTGAAAGTCTACAGGAGCATTAGCGGGACTTCCGCTTCCCTCCCGACCTTCGGAGATTGGGAACTCAGGGTTCCTCGTGGTTTTGCCCTTGAGGTTGATGCGGATGTCTCCGCTGGACGCTTCTCACTGGAAGCGCAGAACCTAGACCTTCAGGAGCTAAGGCTGTCAAATTCCGCGGGATTCACGGAGGTTAAGTTTGGTGAACTTGAAGAGTTTGTCAGGCTGAAAGCGCAGAATAACGCGGGGAAGTTGGCTATTCTCCTTCCCAGAACTTTTGGGATTGATATTGAACTTGATAATAACGTAGCGGTCCACAACCTGGATGATCTTGGCTTAAAACGCGTGGAGGATAGGTACATCTCCGAGAACCTTGATGCCTGCACGAGGAAGCTCAAGGGTTCAGTTGAAAACAACGCGGGGAGCTTTGAACTGAAATATGCGTAGGCAAACCCCATCACTTGCAATTGTCGCTTTCGCATCACCCAATCGGCTTGGGAGCTTATCCGCGCTCCCAGCATCGGACTTCCTTTCCAAACGGGGAAAGGGTGTGTTTCGCCTGCGTAACTGCCAAACGCAAAGGAGCAAATACAATGCATAACCGTTTGAAAGCTAATGTGAACAACCTATTTTGGGGAACCTTGCTGATTCTATTAGGCTTGTGCTTCTTGGGGGTAAACCTTGGATATATTGATAGTAAAGTTTGGGGAACACTTCTTGACCTTTGGCCTATCCTTCTCATAGTCTGGGGAATAAACATCCTGGTGAAGAATACGCCCCTCTGGCCGATCGCTTACCTTACCCCAATTATTCTTGTCGCCGGGTTCGGCTACGCTGTCTTCTATCCGGGTAACGGTGGTTGGTTATCAAGGCACGTATTCATTGATGATAACCGCATTGAGAAGAGAGCGTTTTCGGAGGAGAGTTACTCCTACTCCTTTGATTCCGTTGAAGCTGAGAGCATTGCGCTTGAGCTTACAGTCGCTTCCGCCAGTCTAAAGGTTGGACATTTAGAGGGGCAAGACGCGGTTATCGTTGATGTAAAGAGCGATCGCGGTGAACCCTCAGTTCGCGCTGAAACTTCCGATGCGGAGCTTTCCGTTTACGCAAGAACATCCAGACTGGAAGAGGGGCTCCTTCGCCCAAAGGAATCGTGGCGAATAGGCTTGCCGGTGGGCAAGAAAGTGGAGCTAAGTTTTGAAGGTGCGGCGAATACTTCAGAGATTGACCTCAGGGAAATGGATGTTTCCGAGGTGGGTATTAGCGCCGCTGTTTCCAAACTTGATATTTGGCTTCCAGAGCCTATTGAGGAATCCACCGACGTGCGCATTGAATCTGCAATTACCTCCTTTAGGCTACACGTTCCTGGGAACGCGCAGGTTAAGATAACGTCAGAAAGCGCCCTGTCAGTCGTGGAAAGTGACGGGATTGAACTTAAGAAGGAAGGACAAAACTGGTACACGGAGGGATTTAACCGCGAATTACCTTATATTGGCGTTAGGCTTGAATCGGCTCTGAGCAGTTTGAGCGTGATCGCCTGGGAAAGGTCGGACACAGAGGACTGACTGGGGTCCACTTGCCGACAAGAACCAATGTAAAGACGTCCATTAGCCCGGCAGGCTAAGCTACTCCAAGCTCTGTAATCAGGCAGAATATTTGTTATAATTCAGCTCAGGTCGGCAAGAAAGGGCAAATATGGGTCTTCTGAAGATATTTAAGACTGCGAGGGCTGAAGAAAGACTTCTTAAGCGCGCGGAAACCCTGCTTGTTAACGGGAAAATCAAACAAGCGGAACGAACTCTTTCGCGGATAGCGGACAAGTTCGCCTCTGAGCCTGCCACGGATGATGAAAGAAAGGAACACGGTGTTTATCATACCCTCCTGGCAAAAACCCTTCTTCAGAACAGAGATGCGAGCGCAATCCCACACGTCCTTACCGCCTACAGATACACAGGTGACGAATCCCTGCTTAGGGAAGGAGCCTTTCTGATTGAGCGGCTTGGGCTGATAGAGCCAGATGCAACGAGGCTTATTCTTACACTTAGCGAGGAAACCACCGGCGAACGGGGATTCCTCTTAACGTATGCAAAACGCATAGTTGAGAAGAAAAAAACCAACCTAACTCCCGAGGAACACGAAGTCGTCCTCTCCGCAACTAAAGCTTTCACTTTATGGAAGGGCGGAAGCGACCTTCTGGCGGAGGAATTCTTGTCAGCGGAGAGGGAGGACGCAGAGGCGATTTCAGTCTACAGAATCGCTTATCCAAACCGAAAGGACGATAAGCGTTTGGTTGATAAGTTGATAAAACACCTCGTTGAACTGGAGGAGAGGTCTGATTTCTCAGCGCAAGTTTACGAGGATTACCTGGCAGGAGGCGAGGAAGATAAGGGCGTCTTGAAACTACTCGTTGAATACTATATTGAGAAGAAGGAGGTTACCCCTCAGACTATCAGCTTCATAGAGGGCGCGGTCAAGCAGGGACTTCTGGATAGGGAACACATGGAGGCGTTATCCGCTTACATTCTAAGGACGCGAAAAGAATTCTTGAACAAGAAGGCGCTTCTTCTAGATATTTACCGTTCCGGATATTACAACAAGAATATCCTTGCGTTTCTTGCAATGGCTTTCGCGGAAGAGGGTAACTTCACGGATGAAGCTCTGAAGGCTTACGAGGATGCCCTAAAGAACAACCTGCTAACTAAGCGGATCACTCTTCTCTTGGCGGAGCATTTCCTGAATGAGGATAGAAGCGATGAATTCGCCTGTAGAGTTTACGAGCATTACCTCAGTTCCTGGCCGGAACGCAGGCAACCTAGGATTTACCTTTTGCTTTCAAGAAATTATGCGGGAAAGAAGCGCACCGATGAACAGGCTCAGAAAATATATGAGGACGCGCTGGCGCATTTCCCAGAGTACACTGATGTACTTCCTTATCTAGCCGCCAGTTACCTAACCTACGAAACGCGTCAGCCAAAGGCTTTTGCGGTTTACGAAAAAGCCTATCCCATATTGGAAGATGAGTATCTAAAGAGGCAGGTTGCGCTTATCCTCGCTGAGGAGCGCCTAGAAAGCTCTAATTTTGACAGAAGGACTCTTGAATACATTGAAACCGCGCTCCCTTTGGCTTCTGAGCGCAGGAGAGCAAGGCTTATAGACGCCAGGACGAAGTGCTACCTCGCCCTAGAAAGGCGCGACCCACAGGCGTTAAAGATATACCTTGAGCTTTATCAGAAGAATCCTGAGGAAAGCGCGGAGAATCTACGCCTAATCAGCATCCTCTCTGACGCCCTCCTTAACGTTGACAAGGAACTTGAGGTACCCGAAGAACTCCGTATGCAGATAATATACAAGCGGTTTGAGCTAGAAAAGTATGGATGTCCAGAGAAAGTAGCTTTTTTCTTGCTAAAGGACGTTCTTCATAATAACTCTGGTTACAAGTACACTCTTCCTCTTGTCGTCCGCTGTTTTGAAGTTAATGCTGAACGTGCTGCGGAAGAGCTTCACGAGGCGGATAGGATAGACCTCTTGAAAGATGTGGGAACTTTCTACCTGGAAAGATACAACTACTCCCTCTCAGCCCAGGCATTCGCAATAAGAAACCGATACGAGCCTTCCGAGGAGAACACCTACCACCTAGCAAAGATAATCCTTTACGACGGGAATGTCGCGGAAGCTAGAAAGATGCTTTCCTCCGTAAAAACACCTACCCTGAAGCCCAATGTAATCTACTGGCAGGTTGCTGCGCTTCAGCAGGAAAATAAGCCAAAGGAGGCTGAGAGATTTATCTCGCTACTTCGGGAAAACGTGGATTCAATTCCGCGCTTCCTTGTTAACATCCGCGAAGGCATAAATGCGGAGTTGAATGGAGATTACGACAACGCCATTTCCGCTTACAATTCAGCTTTGGAGGACGATGGGAGCAAAGCCTTTAGGCGATGGCTTCAGATTGAGATTGGGCTCGCGCGCTTCCGCAAGGGGGACGTGGAGCAAGCGGTTAAGAATTTCTCCGCGCTATATCGCAGTAATCCTAACGGCAGGGCGGAACAGAAGAACTACTCATACGTTCTCCTTTACCATGCGCACCTTAAAATGAGGGAGGGAAAATGGGATGAGGCCCTTCAGGCCGTGCAGGAGTGTGCGGATGTAAATAGGAACGATAGACTTCTCCGTAGCGTAGCGGTGGACCTTCTCCTTCATTGGGGAAAGTATTTCTTCTTCAGGCGCGATTACAAAATGACCACGAAGATTCTGGAGGTTGCCCACCAAATCCTACCAAGGGATCTCACGGTCAAGACTTACCTCGCATACTCTTACCACTTGATGCATAACTATCAGCAGGCGCTCATTTACTACCGCGATATTACTTGGAGCGATGACGCGCCGATGTTGGAAAAATCTCAGGCTTACTGCTATATGTCCAACGGTCAAACAGGAAAGGCGTGGAGGGTGTTTCTAGACTTGAAGAAAAGGGGCACCCTGTCCGCGGATGAGATTCCACTTCTCATTACCGCGTTTCTATCTGACAGGGAGGCGGAGGGAGGAAAGGTGTTTAAGGACTTGGAGTTTCCAGAAGATTTAAATGCGCCTGTGCTCTTCTCCGCCTTCTACATCCACGACGGACTATACGATCGCGCTTTAAGCCTTCTAGCGAAAACTAAGAAGACCCAGACGCAGGAGCTTCAAAAGCTGTGGTTTATGGGTAAGGCTTCTGCTCTCAAGGGTGATAGGAAGCTTGCTGTAGCCTACTGGCAGGAGCTCCTGAATAAGTGCATTGAAAGGGAAACTCATACTGAAACTAAAATAAGCCAGCTTCTTGAAATTGGTCTTGCTTTTCTTAAGGCGGGATACGCTCAAGAGGCGATGCAAACTTGGGAGAAGCTCAAAGAACTAAGTCCCGATTACGTGCACATTCAAAGGCTATACGCCTACACGCTGGATTTGAACGCCTATTTACTTGCCCAAAAGGGTAACCTTAAACTGGCAATTGGCGAATGGGAGAAATCCACTAGCTACGATCCTACCAACACTAGCATTCTCCACAATCTGGCTATCGCTTATATGATGGCAGATGATTTTGATTTATCCGCAATCCATTGGCGCAAGGTTACTTCAAGGTGGCAGGTAATGGTTGACCGCAATCCACAAGCCTACGCCCATCTCTCCGTTGCGATTGGCGAAGTTGAGCGTTTGCTTTCGGATGTGTTTGTCGCGAGGAGACGATTGGAGGAAGATGCCTACATCGCCAAGACTGAGGAAATGGTCGATTACTTTCAACGGGCGAATCAGTTCTACTGGATACTGGGGTTGGATAAGAGGGCGACGCGGGGGCAAATTGAGAAGAGCTACTTCAGGCTAATCAAGATATTCGACCCCGAACGGCATCCGGCGGACTTTATGCTTCTGGAGGAAGCGTATGCTAGTCTCACCGACGAAACCAGACGTGAGAAGGTGGATCTCTTCGTGTTTAACCCGGTAGACGTGGATAGGCTTCATCAAATTACCTTTGGCACGGAGGATACCGCGTCAATATTTGAAGAGCTTGGGCTAACCGCACATATCCCGGGTCCGAACTACACCCAGCTTTCTCCCGACGAAAGGAACCCTGAGGAAATAATCTCACAGCTAACCAACACGTTGGGAATATACTTTAGGCTGGGTGACCAGGCAGTCGTTTGAATGAGGAGAAAAAGAAGGTCTAAATTGCTTAAGAAACTCCGGGAGGAGGTTGACTTCAATTCTGAGCGGTACTTCAGTCTGCGCTACAGGCTCGGTGAACGGGGTTCGCCTCCTCAATTAGTCACCGCCGGGGACTTTCAGTCCTTCAGCCTTCTTATGTATCAGACTGAGCTTAACAGACTTAGAATTGAGCTTTACCGAATCCAGAGAAACGTTGAGAATTTGAGACTCCCCAGTCTTGAGGTAGTGGGACTTACGCAAGTAGCTGATGAGATGAAGTCGTTGAAAAGTTATCTGGACAAACTTGCTGAGACGGTTAAGAAGCTTACCGACCTTCAGCCGATTGTTGCGAATCTGCGCGGACTTCTGGATGTTGCGGATTCCTGCGATAGGGTGATTAGATTTGCGGAGGGTGGGAACGTTCCGCCTACGATCTTGGTAGGCATCAAGGGTATTCAGGCTCAGCTTCTTTCCGCCTTGGAGAGATTTGGTATCGTGGGGATTGAGGTTAAACCGGGAGATAAGTTTGACCCCGCAAGGCACCAGGCGGTTGGGACAATTAAGGACGATGGCAAAACGGAGGGTGAAATCGCGGAGGTTCATCTTGCCGGTTACCTCTTTCAGGGCAAGCCATTTAGGCCCGCGCAGGTCGTCGTGGTAAAGAATTCCTAAACTTGAGAAAATGCGTTAAAATACAGATTTGCACGTGAATAACGGAATTATGGAGAAATAATTATGGCTCAGATTGTAGGGATAGATCTCGGAACCACAAACTCCCTAGTAGCTGCCATCGTTGAAGGCAAGCCTGCTCTCATTCCGAATGAGAGAGGTAAGTTCTTGACCCCTTCAGTCGTCGGTTTTACGGAGACCGGTGAGTTGCTCGTTGGCGAGCCGGCGAAGAATCAAGCGGTTGCCAACCCGGAAAGGACTGTAACTAGTGTCAAGCGCCTAATGGGGACGGACAGACGCATTGTAATCGGCGAGAAGGAATACACGCCCCAAGAGATCTCCGCGGTCATACTTAAGAAGCTTAAGCTGGACGCTGAAACGTATCTCGGTACAGTTGTTGATGAGGCGATAGTCACGGTTCCCGCGTATTTCACGGACGCGCAGAGGCAGGCAACGAAGGACGCAGGGGAAATAGCTGGTTTCAAGGTTGAGCGTATCATCAACGAGCCTACCGCCGCGGCCCTTGCTTATGGTTTTGATAAGGCGGAAGAGGCAAAGACCATCCTAGTTTATGACCTTGGAGGTGGCACCTTTGATGTCTCAATTATTCGGCTCGTAGAGGGAGCGTTCAAAGTTCTTGCAACCACAGGAAATAACAACCTAGGCGGGGATGATTTTGATTACCGGATTGTGGATTACCTAGTTCAACGTTTCAAGGAAAAGGAGAAGGTTGACCTGCGTAACATACCCGATGTCTCGCAACAACGGGCTATTATGCAGAGGCTGAAGGAAGCTGCTGAGACAGCGAAGATAGACCTATCATCTCTCCTTGAAACCGAGATTAACCTGCCATTCATATACACTGAGGGTGAGGAACCTTTGCACCTTCACGAAACGCTCACCAGGGCAAAGTATGAGGAGCTCGTGAAAGATTTGGTTCAGCAGACGGAGGGTCCTCTTAAGCTCGCCCTTTCCGACGCAAACCTCACATCTGAGAAGATTGACTCAGTGATCCTCGTCGGGGGAATGACCAGAACTCCACTGGTGCAGAGACTAGTGCGGGAGATTCTGGAGAAAGAGCCGTTAAAGGACATTAATCCCGAAGAGTGCGTCGCTATAGGTGCCTCTATTCAGGCCGGAATTAAGAGGGGAGCGCTCGAGGAATTTGTGGTAGTAGACGTGGCGCCCTTTACCCTTGGAATTGAAACCGAGGGCGGAAAGTTCAGCGCCATCATTCCGAGGAACACCGCGATCCCAACCACTAGAAAAAGCCTTTACCGCACGACTGTTGATTACCAAACTGAAGCTCTCATTCACGTTCTTCAAGGGGAGAGTCAGGTTGCGTCCGAGAATGAATCTCTTGGTGAGTTCATCCTCTCGGGTATCACCGCGGCGCCCAAGGGAGAATCTCTCGTTGAGGTTTTGTTTGACTACGATGTGAATGGAATTGTAAAGGTAACCGCGAAGGACCGCAAGACTGGAGCCAGCAAGTCCATCACAATCAAAGCGTCCAAGAAGCGATTGTCAGCGGAAGAAGTCTCCGTTGCCCAGCAGGACGTGAGCAGATACACGGGTCAGCTAATGAAGCAAAGGGAAAAGAGCAGGTTGCTCCTTGAGGGCGAGAATACGCGTAAGGACTTGGTAAGTATTATCAAGAGCGTGGAAAAGGGCGAAAGGAAGATAGACGATCTTGAGCTTTCCCGCCTGAGAGACCTGATGGGACAACTTGACGATTATCTGAAGGCGGAAGACCTTTCCAAATTGGCTGACGTCATTGAGAGGGCAACCGCGGTGATTGCGGATTACTCATACTAGTGAATGTTTAATCCTAAGTCACTTTCTGAGTGTCCCGTATGTAGGGTGGTATTGCCTCTGCCCCTTAAAGGCGAAACCTGTCCGTCCTGCCAGTCAAACTTAGCCCCTTATCTTGCCCTTTATGAGGAGGCAAACGAACTCTATTACGGAGCTCTTGAGGCTTTGTCCAAGCGTGAGTTTGAAAGGTCGGCTGAGTTTGCGCGAAGGATGTTTGAGGTAAGTTCCGCCTTTGAGGATGAGTTGAAGATTCTGACCGCGCTTAGCGAAGCTTACCAGCATCGCTATGAATTGGCATACGAAACCGCTTTATCCATATCAGCGAGTCACCCCGAGCGAACCAAGGTACTTGAAGAAATAGAGGATGGCTACCAAACGGAGCTAAAGGGCAAACAACACTTCAACCTTGCCCTTAGCTCTGCCAGGAAGGGGTACTGGACGGACGCGAACTTTCACGTGGAAAAAGCTCTCAAACTAGTTCCTTACCTGGCGGAGCCTTGGAGGTTGGCGGTGAAGATTGCAACCGCCACTGAAGATTACGATCTGGCTGGAAGACGCGCATCCTGCGCTATGGCATTTGTGCCAGAGGACGCGTTTATCCGATATGCCTCGGAAGTGCTCTGCGTTGGCTTGAATAAGCAGGGCTGAAGGCTCTTGAAGCACGCCTCACCGGCAACTTACACTTAACCGAATAAACAAAGTCTAGACGGAGGAACTCCGCTTACTAGTCCTGCGATGCTCTCCAGTCTTCCAAATAGTACTCCATCAATCCAGTGGAGTAGGAGGGTGAACCTTCTGTGTCTCCACCGCTTACTCCTCCATAGATCCAAATTGTATCCTCTGGATAAGTTACCGCAGTACCGAATCTTGTAGAGGGGAAAGACGCTGTTCCGACGAACCCGAGCGGTCCAAGGGGAAGAGGGGCGCTTCTGCTCCAGGTCTTAAGGTCCGGATTTAGAATTTCCACCGTATCAACGTAAGTGGGCTCTCCGAAGCCTCCCGCAGGATAGATGGCCCCGCCGAAAACGTAGATCTTGCCATCAATGACCTTAGCGGATGCTCCCGCACGTGGAACCAGCATATCAGGCAGGGCTTCCCAAGCTTTTGAGCCTGGTCCTGCAAAATCAAACTTTAATCTTTCCACTGTGTTGAGGCTGGTGCCATCGTTCGCGCGTCCACCCATAACGTAAATGTACTTGTCTCCATCCGGCTCCCTGATAAACACGCTCGCAAAGTCGTACCTGGGCGTGGGCATTGGCGCTGGATCCCCAAATGCAGAGGACCAAAAGCTGAAGTCCGGGAAGTAAGTCCAAACCGTAGATGAAACCGAGCCCAGTCTTGCTTGACCTTCAAGTCCGCCCATTACGAAAACAACGGGCACCTCCTGGAGATCCCCGTCAACGTAGGCGAGAATGCTAGCTGAAGTAGCGCCTGCGAGTCGGTTATGGACGTCACTGTTGCCAAAGGTGCCAACGGTGCCCCACGGCTCGGTGGCGTCAGTGGGAGTGCCGTCAATTGCCGGCAGGCGCTCAACGGTGGATAAGACCCCACCGGTGTTGTTGAATCCGCCCATTGCATAGATGTATTGAAAGCCTGTCAAGGGGCTGGGGCTTGCGAACGCCATCTGCCCCACAGCTTCAAGGAGCGGGAGTCTGTCCGTGAGAAGATAATAGTCAACAAAGCCAGTAAAGTCGTTGGGAGCCGATGTTTCCCAAGGTTGGAATATCATCTGAACGCTGCGGAGGGCAACGTTGTCACTCATACCGCCAATGATGTAGGCACGTCTGCCTTCGGAGGTCGTAACGCCAACGAAGCCGAAGTGGTCCCTCCCGATGGGTGTCTCGCTATCCTCGCTAAACGTTCTGGTTCGTGTTACCAACAGGCTGACGGGCAATTCAACTATTTCCGTTGATGTGGGTAGTCCTCGGTCATAAGCCACGACCTTAACCCGAATGGCCTTGAAACCTGGCAAAAACGCGGTTCGGAAAGTACCCTGAGTCTCGGGGGGGTCAAGTCCGCCCAAGTAGTTTATGGTGAATATAACGCCTCCCCCCTCCGCTGAATCAACCTTTCCTTCAATGGTTTCACCGTTTGCGTCAAAGTCCAGGACGTTCCCCGGAGCAATAGGAGCGGTGGGGTCCCAATTCAGCAAACTATCACCGTCCGGGTCGTGGGCCCAAGAACCATTTCCGAAGGGATCTATGAAGTATTCATAATCGCCGGTTGAACCGGTTGCTCTAACCTTCACCTTCACTGGGTAAGGCAGAAGAAATCTGTTCCCATCAGCATCGGTGCGAAAATCCTCCACCTGCGCGTCTGTAAGGACTTTAAACTGCTGTTCTTCAATGGGAGTATTCGGGTCAACGTTGAACTCCGCGTCCCCGTCAAGGTCAACGAGCGCTTCAACCTGCACTGGATTTATCTGCCCGACAAAGGCGGTATCGCTAACGATAACTGTGAAGGTTCTCGTTTCCATATAACCCCCGGCGTCGGTGAACGAGAAGACGAGGGTAAACTCGCGGGTAGGAGCACCGCTAATCTTGTAAGGATTCACTACCTGATTGTGGCTTGGGTCAAAGTAAGGGACCGAGGCGTGGGGAGTGGTAGCGTCAACCCTACCATCGCCAGTGAAGTCCCAGCGGAAGTTGTAGGGAGGTGTACCAGGCCTCGCGAGCCTCACCGAAGCCGCAACGCCCAGTCTCGGTTCCTGGGTTTCAGGATCGTCACTATTGGAGTTGTAAGTTATTCTGATAACGTCGCCAATATCAGCTGGCGGAGAAGTATTCACGATGACTTCAGGGGTTCCAGGCTGAGCGGGAATTACCTCACGCAGTATCACGTAGGGATAACTGGGGTCAGTGGAAGGGACATCCGGTTGCCACACCACTTTCATCCCAAGCGAATCCATAACTGTCAAGCTTGGAGCAAATTTTCTCTCAACCTCATCGCCTACCAGCGTAAAGGTGTACTGTGGGTTCTGAAGCGAGGAATCCGCTCTGCCATCACCATCAAAATCCCAAGAGAAGGTGTAGGGACCTGTTTCTGGCCCTGTTCCAATGTGCTGGACCAATGCTCTGAAGTAAACGGGCTGTCCCGACAAATACATAAAGACCACTTCAGGTTCCCCTCCAGTGGGCGATGCCCTGAAGTCAACGAAATCGCTGGTTATGCTTACCTCTAGTGAGAAATTAGGAGCATCCGTAACGGTCACCGTTATGGGAGTGCTTGTAATTGACCTACCATTGTCGTCAACGATCTTAACCGTGGCTTCATAGGTGGATACTTTTATCTGTGCGTCTTCCGCCTTTAGCTGGTATGAATGATATGCGGTGGCGGTCCTGCTCCCCGAAGGAGGAGTGGTCATATCAAAAGCGCCATCGTTGTTGAAGTCCCAATAGTAGGTTACAGGAAGCGTTCCACCAGAAACGGTCGCGGTAAAGGTTACCCCAAGGGGTGATGGACCCGTAATGGGGGAAGCAACGTAGGATACAATAGCAAGGGGAGGAACGAATTCTCCATCGGTTGGTGTACCGGGGGTGGTTCCGTTTCCTCCGCCTCCTCCGCAGGAAGCAAGTGTAATTGCGCCTGCAAGGATTAACGCAGTCCTCTTTAGCAAGTTAATACTCATATTTCAAGGACCTCCTAATTTTGACCAACTTTATAGAAGGGAGTGGGCTCGAGGATGAATCCTGAGCCCACGTCCCCTGCATCAATATTCACTTCCGCAACCAAAATCTATGGCCTGTAACGCTCAATTACGGTCGTCATGCCCTGCTCGGTTGTGCCGGAGATAACGTAGTAATCAGGGTCGTATCCGATCTGCCCAAACGAAGCCCACGACCTCGGAAGCAACGTCTCAGGAGCGTAGGACATAGAACCGCTATCGGTTATTTCAATGACGCTACCAGTGTAGCCGTCCACGTTTTTACCGACAAATTGCCTGTAAACAAAACCGCGTCCGGGCGATTCAAACTCCCAACCCGCTCCCGGAGCGACCGTAGCTTCCGGAAGAACGCCTATGGTCTGCCAGCTGCCGGTTGTAGGATTCTTCACGCTGTTAAACGTGAACTTATCCACCTGGGCAATGTAATTACCGTTTCTGTCGTATCCGCCGAACACCACAACCTGCCACGGTCGATTGCTGACGAGGTCTGGCGGGATTACTATCGCCTTATGGTAGGCTCGTTCAATCGGCATATCAACAACCACTGAATAATCCCCGGGACGAGGGTCTTGACCCTCCTGCCTGTCAGGAGGAGCCTGACGCGTATTAAACCAGCGCATAGTGGCAACCACGTGCTCTTCTCCGGTGTCGGTATTGTACTCAATTCCCCCGAAGAGGAATACGTAGGAGAAGTGGCTCTCCGGAAAAACGGGGTTCAGGAGACCGTAGGATTCAACCGTTACCGCCGATGCACCATAAAGCGGTCTCGGTAGCAGATTTAGGAGTACCGCTCCACCAGCTCCGCCTCCGCCTCTCCTATTGATAGGTGGGCGGTCGGGAACAATCGGTGGATTTACCTGATCTCCCATCTGCGGCCATAGGTCGCGATCCATAAACTGGAACCTGTCGCTCCAGACGTCTGCTTGGTTGTTTGTAACTTGCGCGTCGGGGTCCCCACCATCAACGTCTGTATCTATAGGCAGGGCTTCCGTTCCAAAACCTACGGGGTAATACTTCTGAACGGTATCAAGAATATCCCCACGACTATCTCTACCGCCAAACACGTATATCACGGGCACCCCTCGCATATTGTCGGGGATACCACCTTCTCCACCGTAACCAACCGGTGGATTTGTATCAACCGGTTCGTGAACAAACGCTGCGGCGGCAGACCCGCGTCCATACTGCCAGAATGGTTCGCATTTAATGAACGCTCTCGCCATAATGGGGTCAGCGGAATAAGGGGGATCATAAGGGTCAGGGTTGGGAACAGTCTGTGTCCCGTCAGGCCATTCAGGGTAGGGGAATAGATCCAATACGTTCATCTGGGTCCATCCGCCGTTTGCGTATCCAAGCCCGTTATCGGGGTCGCCTATATCCTCTCCGCTAAGGTTGAGAGCCCAGGCGGAATCGGTTTGAGGAACCACGCTCAAAAACTCCCCGGTTTGTGAGAGGATTTCTCCACCAATCAGGAACACCACTCCGCTATCGTGCGCCACAGTTGCAGCGTTAGCCCTTGCGGTGAAGGTTGGGCTCCATCCCTGAGAGTAAATCGTATCTCCAACCTTAGGTGCTCTAACCGCTTGGTATAGAGTATCCGGCTCAGGTGCAAGAGGGGTAATTCTGATCAAGTTGCTTACCGCCTCAACTCCGTTTGCATCCTTAACCACGAGTCTCACCACGTAGGGAGCTCCGTTGCCCCCGTTGCCGTCAGTGTCCATAAGCATTTGCTGACCCACGTAAGTGCCGAACACCATTGTGGGGGCGGTGTCGTTGGACAACGAGGGAACCACGATGGCGTCCGAATCCAAGAACGGCTGAGGAACACTTGGCAGTGCCACGATTGTCGGTTCCTGAAGAGAAGGCGTTAGGTCGGTGAAAACCTCCCATCTATAGGATATAGGCTGACGTCCACCTTCAACGAGGGCATTCAATTCAACCTTGAAGGGAACGGAACCAGCGGTTTCATCCGCGGTGATAGTCACCTTGAACGAGGGTTCGGGAAGCACGGTAATTACCGCAGCGCCACTAACTTCTTCTACGTTTTGGTTATCTCGCACCGTTACCCGCGCGTGGAACTCGCCGGTTGATTCGTAGATGTGCTCCATAAACGACGTAAACGACCAATCGGTAGTAGTGCCATCACCAAAGTCCCACTTGAACCGGTAGGGTGGCTCTCCGCCAGAGGCGCCCGCGGAAAAGTCAACCGGTAGTGGCGCCTGACCAACGATGGGATTCGCCCTAATTGATGGAGAGAGGATCCCTCTTGGCATAACGTTGATGATGACGCGCCAATCGGGCTGACCGTCCCCGTTAGTGTCGTCTATCGTGGACCGCTGGATACCGCGATTGTCGGTGACCGTTAGGCTCGGGAAGTAGTAGAACTGGGTTGGAAGTCCCTCAACTGGCGTAGGCTTTCCTGGTGAAGTATAGGTCCAAACGACTTTCTGCGAGAAGCTGTCCATTTCTCCATCTCCATCCAGGTCCCAAGCGTAAATGTAGGGTGGACTTCCTCCAGTGACCAAAGCTTCAAAGGTAACCTGTAAAGGAGCGGTTCCCGCGGTTACAGAGCTTGTGAATGTTACGTTCAGAGGAGGAGTCAGATCCGTGGGTTCACTTGCGGTAATGGTAATTGACCGACGAGCTTCTACAACCCTATTATTGGAATCGGTGACTCTTAGTAAAACGGACGTAGAAGACGCAAACGTGAAGAAGGGGTTAGTTTCCGTGGAATCGGTAATGCGGTCGCCGTTAAAATCCCACTCAAACTGGTATGGCGCGGTTCCACCGAAAGCGTAAGCGGAAAAAGCAACCGTTAAAGGTGATGGTCCCTGTTCAGGCTCTGCGGTTAACACAACCGAAAAGGCGGGACCCGTTCCGCCGTCTTGCGGAGGTGGCGTTGTAGTTCCGTTTCCACCTCCACCGCAGGAAGCCAGAAGCAGAATCATCGCCAATCCGAATGTCTTTGTGAATTCTCTTTTCATTTCAGCCTACCTCACACGCGATTGTTAAGTTTATCGCCTGCCGGTGTATTTTACCCAAAAATTTGGTTTTTGAGAAATTCTGCGGATAAAACCGGGGGGTGGGCTAACTAGCTATTCGCGCTTTACGCGCTCTACGTAAGTTAGCGTCCTAGTATCAATCTTCACGAATTCCCCTACATTTACAAATAAAGGTACCTGAATGGTCACTCCTCCTTGGACGACCGCGGGCTTGGTTGCTGATGTGGCGGTATCCCCTTTTACCCAAGGTTCCGCGTGGATAACCTCCACTACAACATTGGCTGGAAGATAGGCGTCAATGATGTTCTCCTCACAAACCTCAATGTAAACCGTCTGCCCCTCGCCGAGAAGCTTCGCCTGTTGCCCGAGAAGTTCGTTTGGTAGTGAGTATTGGTCGTAAGTCTCACTGTCCATTACGACGACCATCTCTCCCTCTTTGTAAAGGTAGGTGGTTTCGCGCCTTTCAACCCTGATGTCCTTTAATTTCTCCTCGGTGCGGAACGTTTCATCCGTTATCGCCCCGGTCTTAAGATTCTGGATCTTGGCGCGAACAAATGCTGGACCCTTTCCAGGTTTCACGTGCAAGAACTCCAGCACCCGGAAGTACTGACCATCCCTCTCAAAAGTAGTCCCGTTTCTAAAGTCATTCGGCGTAATCATACGTATTGCACCTCAGGAAATAACTAAAAGGTCTGCGGGAAGGTTATTCAACCGCCTTAAACCTTTTTTCTCAACCAGATACATATCTTCAATTCTGAGTCCACCCTGCTTGCTCAGATATATACCAGGCTCAATGGTGATAATTGACCCTTCCTTTAGGACCTGCTTGCTCGTTTTTGAAATCCTGGGGCTTTCGTGGACCTCAATACCGACTCCGTGCCCAAGCCCGTGTCCGAAGGCATCACCATAGCCCTGTCCTTCAATGACCGCCCTCGCGCTTCTATCTAGGTCGGCGCAACTGGTGCCCGCCTTTCCAAAATCTGCGGCTACCTCTTTAGCCTCGCGTACAATGAAGTGAATTCTTTCCCAGCCTTCGGAAGTCCCTCCGAGAAACACAGTTCTCGTCAAATCACTGCAGTATCCGCAGTAAGATACTCCCAAGTCAAACGTCAGCGGAACTCCGGGAATAACTTCCTGGGTTGAGTATCTGGCATGGGGTTTGGCGGAATTGGGGCCAAACGCGACTATAGGCGAGAAACTTGCCTGCTTAACGTTCTTCTTCCTAATTCTGTACTCAAACTCCGCAGCGAGCTCAATCTCCGTTACTCCAACTTTCACCACGGATATCAGCTCTTGGAAAACTTGTTCAACGAGGCGCACCGCTTCGGATATGAGTGCCACTTCTTCCTCATCTTTTACTTCACGGAACTCCTCAATTAAGGTACTCTGGGGTAAAGTGACGAATTCCGAACTAGCCTTCAACTCCTCAACTTGGCTGTAGGGGAGGAAGCCAGCTTCAACCCCGAGCTTCTTATAGTTATACTTCTTGGAGAGCCCTGCGAGCTTTTCCGAAAGACTCTCGTTGTAGAAGTCAATTAGCTCATATCCGCTCGCCACCTCCTCATAGAACTGTTCGCGATAACGAAAGTCTGTGAGGAAGAGCGCGTTCTCCTCCGTAATTACCACATGGGCGGTGCTTCCGGTAAAACCGGATAGATAAAATATGTTCGCAAGCTTGCTCACGAGGAGGGCGTCAAGATTCCTCTTCCTGAGTGCCTCCCTTACGCGAGCGATTCTTTTATCAAATTGCATCTATATTACTTCCTAGTTCAGATTACTCCGAGCCCGTAATTTTAAGAGAAACTTATACCTTTTCGCAAGTCAGTGTAGAGGTTCATAGTTAGTGTCAGGTTAGCTCCGCCAAACGCGGAGTTGAGGGTTTGTATGGTGAAGAGAAGATACTCCGTATGGCGGTTTGTAGGGAGTGCTGAATGCAGTCTCTCATTTTTGTAATGGTGCATATACTCCACAGTCATCTTTACCAAGCTCTCGGTCTTTGCTCAGGCGAATCCCAGCGAAGCTCCCTTGCCTCCCTCACCGTCCGCATAAGTTTCTCCACCATCCCGTACTGCTTTATGTATTTCACCCGTGAATGAGCAATGCGGTAAAGAAAGCTCCTTTCCAGAAACGCTCGGCAATTGATATTACTCTGTAGGTTACTGACTCCGCTAGAATAGTTTACCAACGGGAGTAGATAAAGATTTGCGGATGAAGGATTCGACTGTTTCATTAGCGCACGGGAGCGGTGGAACTAAAACCCGGGAGCTCGTGGAGCTTTTCAAAGCGTTTTTTGAGAATCCGGTGCTGGATCCACTTGATGATTCCGCTATCCTCCACCTGGACAAATTCAAGGGCAAGACGCTGGCATTCACTACCGACTCCTACGTGGTAAGCCCCGTCTTCTTCGCTGGAGGAGACATTGGCAAGCTTTCAGTAACGGGCACCGTCAACGACCTTGCCTGCCTCGGAGCGGTTCCGCTTTATATTTCCGCTGGCTTTATCATTGAGGAGGGATTTGCTCTTGCGGAGCTTGAAAAAATCGTCTCCAGCATGGCGGAGGAAGCGAGAAAATGCAAGGTAACTATTGCCGCGGGAGATACTAAGGTAGTCGGTAGATCACAGGCGGACAAGCTCTTTATTACCACTACAGGAATAGGAGCTGTCCCGAAGGGTGTAAGGCTAGGGGCAAACCTGATTCAGCCAGGGGATAGAATCGTCCTCACGGGTAGCCTAGGCGACCACACCATCTCCATCGCCATTGCCAGAGACAAGCTCCCATTTAAGACCGACCTAGTGAGCGACTGCCAGGCTCTTCACAACCTCGTAGCCAATGCTATTTCAGTGGGTAAAAGCTCGGTTCACGCGATTAGGGACGTAACCCGTGGGGGGTTGTCAACCGTCCTAACAGAGCTTGCCCAAAGCTCACGCGTCCAGATGCTTATTGACGAGGCGAGAATTCCAGTAAACGACGCAGTTAGGGGAGCGTGTAGATTGCTTGGGTATGACGTCCTCCATCTCGCCAATGAGGGCAAGATGGTAATCTTCGTGGCTGAGGACGATGCTGAGAAAGTCCTTTTCAATATAAAGAAAATGAAGGAGGCGGAAAACGCGGAGATAATTGGCAGGGTATTGAGCGAGGAAGAATCATCAAGTATCGGGATGAATAGCGGAAGTTACATTCCAAGAGTGGTGATGAGAACAAGAGTAGGAGGGCTGAGAATAGTTGAACCCCCAAGCGGTGAGCTTTTGCCAAGGATCTGCTAAGGGAGTTCCGCGGGTAGGGTATCCCCGTGACCGCCCCACAGAGGACGCAACTAGCGCTACTTCTAAACTAACTATAGAGAAAAGGTGAAAGGCGGGTCTGCCATTCGGTCTGCCTGCCAGGTTAAACTCCCATCAGCCTTGGCTTTCCGTATCCTTCATCATTATGTTGATAACGTAAGTGTAGGATATAACTTGGTTCCTGCCATTTCTCTTGGCGAAGTAGAGGGCGGTATCCGCAAATTCTATAAACTGCGCAACGCTTCTTGGTCTATGGTCAAGGAACGATGCAACGCCAATACTCGCGGTAACCTTGATGAAGATATTCTCCGATGCAATGTAGAACGTGTGGCCAGCGATGAGCCGTCTCAAGCGGTTGGCAACCATCTCCGCCTCTCTCAGGTGCGTTTCTGGTAGGGCGAGAACGAACCTCTCTCCGGAGTAGCGTGAAATCAGGTCCGTGGTTCTATGATTGTCAATAATGATCCGGGAAATCTCCCTCAGTATGTTATCTCCCTCCTCAAATCCGTAAGTATCGTTAATGTCCTTAAAATGGTCTATGTCAACGAATAAGAGAGAAAACGGAACGTTGTAGCGCATTGACCGCTCAAATTCTCTCTCAAGCAGATAGTAGAAGTGACGCTGATTATATAATCCTGTCAGGTTATCCTGAAACTCCAGCTCCTGATTCGCCACCATCAGATAGTTCTTCTTCAAGTGCATTCCCAGGTGATGGCTCATTACTTTTACAAATTGCCTGGTTTCATCGGTGAAGTCAAAACTGGCTGGATTTACAATTCCTATTAACCCAAACAGGTTGTTATCCAGGTAAATTGGGAAGAACTCAACTTTATCACTGTCTTCGGGTTCACTGGCGCCCGTCTCTATTAGGAGTTCCTCGCCGGAAAGGATGGAGACGTCGGAAAGGCTTAGCGTAGTCTTTGCCATTTTCTTTGGCCATTCCTCCGTGAACCTTTCCACGAGCCACCTAACTTCATCCTCGCTGGTTCTTACCGCAAGGGAAACGATTACCTCCTCTCCCTTGTCCAACGGGTTAAATAGCATTCCCCAGAACTTGAATGGTATGGATTGCCTTACGAGTTGAGAGAAGGCGGAGACGATAGATTCCGTGTCAACAACCGAGTTAATAGTTTCAATGAACTCGTCAAGAAGCTCAAAGTACCTCCCGCGTTCTCCTATCCGGGGTCCATATCCTTCCTCCCTTTCTTCCTGAAGGAATTGCCAGTGGAACAGTAGCTGACCAATTTGCTCCGCGACCGCCTCAAATTCCAATCGCCTCCTTCTCAACTCTTCCGCCTGACTGCCGGATAGGTCGGATAGGCAGAGAATGCCGACGAGCTCATTCTGAAAGTTGATGGGAACAACCGCGCAGGCGGGCGTCCTGTAGTTCTTGTGAAAGGGAGAAAGGAGCTCCGGATACGCTTCTATGTCGTCTGTAATGAATGGCTCGCGTTCCCGTGCCACTTTTTCGACCACTAACTTGGAGACATTGAGGTCCTTGCCTCTTATCCTGAATCCGATGTTGCTAATGTTCGTTATTCTCTGGTGGATATGGTCGTATTCTACGATGGATATTCGCTTTACCTTTAGGTCAACCGCCAGTCTTCTAATGACCTGAACGGGAAGGTTCCGTACCTCGCCAAGGTTAATGGTGGCAATATGCTTCTGGAGAAGGCTAAGGTTGAAATGTCCTCTAACGCCGCCTGTTCTACTATGCAACGATGATTCCATACAAGTGCAAACCTAGGTAAAAGGTGCGCCAAAAGAAAGCAGAACTTCCAGCCCTTTTAGCAACTTATTGTAACGTAGATATGTCGTTTTGTGGGCAGTCGCGCGCAAATTTTTCCGCAGTGTTAGAATCGCAGAGAGTGGCAGAATCAACGATGAAACTGATTGACCGACCTCCTCCAGCCGATGGGGAGTTACTTCGCGTTAGAAATCTAGCGCTCCACTTCTACATCGTAAAAAGGCACGGATTTGCTTCAAAGCGGAAGATCGTAAAAGCGGTTGATAATGTTAGCTTCAATCTTGGGCGAAGGGAAATAATGGGGCTCGTTGGCGAATCCGGATGCGGTAAAACCACAACCGCTAGGCTAATCGCCGGGCTTCTGAAACCTCACTCCGGTTCGATCTTCTTGGACGGAGTGGACCTAGCGAAGCTCTCCGAGGGGGAGAAGAGAAAAGTAAGAAGAAGCGTCCAAGTCATATTTCAGGATCCGGTTTCATCCCTTAACCCGCGAATGAGAGTGGGTTCAATTATTGGAGAACCGCTATGGATACATGGAGAGCGAAGCGCCAAGGCTCGCTTAAACAGGATTCGTTCGCTCCTACGAGAGGTGGGGTTGCCCGAAGACGTCATCCATCGCTACCCTTATGAGCTAAGCGGAGGGCAGAGGCAAAGAGTGGGAATAGCCAGGGCACTTGCCCTTGAACCTGCGCTCGTCATAGCCGATGAGCCTGTGTCCGCCCTGGATGTATCAATCCAAGCTCAGGTTCTTAACTTGATTCAGGGTATCCACGAGAAGCGCGAGTTAGCCATTATTCTGATATCCCACGATCTTTCGGTCGTTAGGGCGGTTTGCCAAAAGCTCGCGATAATGTACATGGGAAGGATCGTTGAGATGGGTCCCACTGAACTGGTGCTTTCATCGCCAATGCACCCCTACACGCAGGCACTACTTTCCGCAGTTCCCATCCCGGATCCAGACGCCCGCGTTCAGGAACCTCCGTTAAGGGGAGAGGGAGGACTTGCGGAGGGGGTTGTGCCATCGGAAGAGAATGCGTGCGTTGGATGCGGGTTTTCGCCCAGGTGCCCCTTCAGGATGGACGTTTGCTCCGAAGTTTCGCCGGAACTGGCGCCTGTTCCGGAAGAGCCACAGCACCTGGTGAGTTGTTTCTTATACGATGACGGAGTGGGTTCCAAGAAAGATGGTTGAAATCAGGGAGCACAATCCCACGCTTAGGCTTGTCGTAAACATCATTATAACGTTGGTTTTTTTGGCCTACCTATCCACTTTCATCTATACCCTCGTAACGTCTCGGGAAGAAATCAAAAGGCTCTCAAAGGAGGTTAAGACCCTAGAAACCGACGTGTTGCGTAAGCAGAAGGAGTATGTTACCGCGGATACAGAGCTGAAATCCAGGAGACAGTTTATGAGCACGAGAGAATCAGTTGAGGCGTCAATAAGGATCCAGGAGCTATCACAACAGCTTACTTCCGCCCAAGAGGCGCTTTCTAGTAGGCAAGTGGCGCTGGATAGGAACCTTAAAGCATTTCAACGAGGAATCATCAGCATAATTGTCGCCTTTGTCTCTTTCGCGGTCATTATGTGGATTCACTACATACTGAATTACTGATAGCCTGCCCAACCTGCTCAGATTCGTCGCGATTCCCGCTTATTCTGGCTTTCTAGGTGGATTTAGCTTTAGCTCTTGCCTTTGCCTCGTCTAACCTCTTGAGCACCGAGTTAACGAACCTCGGGGGAAATCCCATCTTCTTTATCCTGCTTGGAGGGAACTTCTTGTCCACGCGAAGGTGAAGTACCACGTCAATCTTCTCAAATACTTCCCTCAGGGGGGCGTCAAGGGGACTTCTCCAGAAATCCATGCTGGGCTGGCGTATGCGGACCTGTTCCGGAAGGTTCAATAACTCCCCCATTTGAAACACATAAGACTTATACAGCTTAATTAGAGGCTTGGGGACGGGTGCGAAAAGCCCGCATTCCAGTCCCAGTCCAAGCAAGAGGTCGGTGCGATTGGCGTGAGAAAGAAGAAGCATTTGCTCCTGCTCAGAAATGTCCATAAGAATGAGTGCCCTGAGTCTATCAAGAATCTCCGACCGCCTGATCTGCGCCTCCTCTCCATGGAATGGCAATCTAAGCATATCCGCAAGCATTTCAACCGGTTCAGTAATGTCAAGGCGCTTAAACCTTATTCTCAGTTCCCTCGCCACTATCGCCGCGTCCTTAACTCTAAGCTCGTTATCTGTTGTGTAAGTGAGCTGGAGCGCGTAAACGTTATCCGCACCAATCGCTTCACAGCAAAGGGCGCAGAGCACCGCACTATCGATTCCGCCGGACAACCCGATTAGTATCCTATTCTTCTTAGAAAGCTTTGATAAACTCCTAATCTCCCTCTTCAGTCTCTCTATAAGCTTTTGAAGGTTGACCTTAGGAATACTGGCGCTCGCCCTGGGTTTTTTGTTGGAGCTTGCAGGCACTCGTTTGCGAGTTTTCAAGATGCACCCATTCTACCACATAATACGCGAAAATCCTAGTGTCAACGCCCCTTGTTATCTTTATTGACGATTTAGCAATACTAGCAAAACCATAAACGTAGGCTTGTCATCACTAGGTATACTTTGCTACGATTTCGGGGATAATCTTCTTGGCATCCTCCTTCCCTTTAATCTGGCCGTCGATATACCTCCACCATAGTTCCTCCTGAATCTTTCCAACAAGCGGACCCTCTTCAATCCCCATTTTTGCCAGCTCTTTCCCTGTAAGGATGTTGGTTTTCGGGCTATACTCCGCTAGATACCTGAAGACGTTGGATCTAAACGCCTCAGTCCCTCTTATGTGAAGGGAGTTAAATGCCGCAAAAAGCAGGGTCTTTCTTGGATACTCAATTAACACGCGGTATATCCTGGATGGGTTGAATCCGTGATGGTTCATCCTTTTCAGCAGATCGTCAAGTTTTAACCGTGCCTGCTCAAGGTGAAAAGAAATCTTTTGATATACGCCAAGTCTTCTAAGCGTTTCGCGAAAACCTTCAGCGCCCACGGTAAATAGGCACCAGTTTAGGCGAATCAAGTAAGGAGGTATAAATTCCGCAGTGATTATCCTATCCTGGGACCTAATGGCAAGCTCCAGAACCTCCGCAGATTCGCCACTCGCGGTGGGCAAGGTCGACCAGGTTGGGTGAATCGCCCGAAGAACGTCCAGATTGGCCAATGTCCAAAGCATTCCGAACCACATTTGTTCATTGAGGATGCACTCAAACTCGTATCTCACTCTTTCAGGAGAAAGAAAGTCAATGTAAGCTTCCTCAACCGCCTGATTAAAGAGCGCTGCGGTGTTTTCATCCAGCTTGTAATCAAGTCTAGTTGCGTATCTAATGGCGCGAAACAGCCTAGTGGGGTCGTCCAGAAATGATGCCGGATGAATAACCCGAATCTCCCGATTAAACAAGTCGCCCGCTCCGCCGGAGGGGTCAATGAACTCACCGAAGCTATCCTCGCACAACGACATCGCCATTGCGTTCACCGTGAAATCCCTGCGCAGAAGGTCCTCATAGATGTTCTCAGTAGGCATAATTGCGGGGAGAGCGCCCGGCGCTTCATAGTGCTCTATTCTTGCGGTGGTGAAGTCCACGACGTAGCCATCAGGCGTTGTTAACTTGGCAGTCAGAAAAGTGGGATTTACCTCCAGCATTCCGCCGAGCTCTTTCTTCGCGAGACGGGCTAGCTGGCTCGCATCGCCAATCGCACAGACATCAATATCAAATACGAAGTTTTCCAAAACGTCGGGCGCAATCTGCTCAATAAACGCTCGAATCAATTCGCGGGCTCCCCCGCCGACAAGGTACAAAGGCACTTTTTGCTCGTTCGCTATCGCGCGTAACCGCGAGATTATGCCACGCGCGTAGGTTGGGACGTGCGCTTCGTAAAAATCCCTAAGCTTGGCGAAATCCCATCTAGGCACGGTATGAGATTCTATCAGCTAGTCCGCTTTGAGGCGTTCCACCAGGTAAGCGAGCGGATAGCCCGAGGATGGGTAAGCTTGTGTGCGTCCTTTTCAGGGGCTCAGGCTAATTGTTTTGGTCTACCGTTGACCAAACCTAGGAGCCTAGTCCCCGTGTCCCTAAGAGGTTCGCCACTCTCGCACTTCTGATACGTCTAGCTCGCACGCGGTTTTCTCTACGACGTCTTGAACGCTCACCCCGGGCGCAGTCTCAAGAAGCTTTAACCCCTTGCCTTCCGGAAGAACTTCAATCACTGCCAAGTCGGTGATTATCGTATCAACACATCTAACTCCGGTAAGCGGTAGCGTGCATTTATCAACGATTTTGGGGTTTCCCTCCTTATCCGTATGGGTCATCGTGATTATCACACGTTTAGCGCCCGCGACTAAGTCCATTGCACCGCCCATTCCTTTCATCATTTTTCCTGGAACGGTCCAGTTAGCAAGGTCGCCTTCCTTAGAGACCTGAAGCGCGCCCAGGATCGTTACGTCCAAATGCCCGCCCCTAATCATCGCAAAACTGTCCGCGCTTGAGAAAAAGCTTGCTCCGGGCACAAAGGTCACCGTTTGCTTGCCCGCGTTTATCAGGTCAGGGTCCTCCTCGCCCTCGTAGGGGAACGGACCCATCCCGAGAAGCCCGTTCTCGCTCTCAAAGATAACGTTCACGCCCTCGGGGATGAAATTGGCAACTAGCGTGGGCATTCCTATGCCTAAATTGACGAAATATCCGTCCTTAAGCTCCAAAGCCGCCCGTCTTGGTATGAGTTCCCGAGACATTTTCTCCCTCCAAATTGTGGTTTAATCTAATTAATTTCTGATTTAGGCGCAATAGGCACAGACAGTTGGATGCGCGCATCCTCGCACTACGCCAATGCGCTCACCTCGCTACTTTATGGTTTCGCCCGCCTTAATAATTCCCTCTTCCATTTCCTTGACTACGGAAGACATTTCCACGATTTCATAGTCTATGGGAACACGGAAAACTCCTGCGTCAACCTTGTGGAACCTGTAGTTCTTATACTCCGCGGAGAAAGTGGTTCCCAGGATAGTGCCTTCTATTAGAACTGGAAGTTCGTTCTCATCCACGAGCGCTTCCGTTGTTCCGTGGATACCCTGCACGTTATAGCTAATAAGGTATCTCGCGTAGGATTTCCCACGGTGGGTTCTCCTGCCGACCTTCTTAATGTTCGTTCCTTCGGGGTAGGCTTTCGGGTCCAAGACGTCAAGGGGATTAGCGATATCGCCGGAGCGAACAAAGCTAACTTCGGATATAGACAGCTTCATTGCGGTTTTGGAAGCGGGGTCCAGCACGTAGGCGATGCCCGAGGAGCCATCAAATATGGTAGTAATCTCAAAGTTCCCAAGCAACCGGGATAGCTCGTCAGCTTCCCGCGCTTCCTGAGCTCCGCCCATTTGGAACTTCTCGGTTATTCGCGCTTTTTCACCACTGAAAATGATATGCCCAGTTATACTAAAAGTCCCAAGAAGGCTAACCTCATCGGTAGTTCCAACGGTCATCACAACGTCAACCTCCCCACTCGTTGGCGTTTCCGCGACAGATGGATAGGCGCCTAAAGCCAGAACTACCGCTAAAGTCATCAAGCTGAGTGCATATCCCGCTCTTCTCATAGCGTGAAAATAATAACATAAACTCGCCCGCCCTTACCAGGTTAAGCTAGATTTTCCCTGGGCTGGCAGGAGTTCTCTCCGTCGGAAGAGTTCTAATTCCTAGAAATACGCGTCCACGATTAACCCCGCTACCGCCTCCAAGAAGTCCCTGTCCGATTCGTCAAAGGCTGACAGCTCCCTTGAATCTATGTCAATTTCGCCAAGGCATTCTCCCGCCTTCATCAGAGGAACGACGATTTCGCTATTAGTTTCTGTGAAACAGGCAAGGTAGTCAGGATGCGCGTTCACGTCGTCAACCACGACGGTCCTCTTCTCCCGCGCCGCAAGTCCGCATATTCCCTTTCCGATATCAATCTCCGTATGCTCCGTAGCCTTCTCCCCGTCCCACGCGGATAGAACGAGCTTATTACTCTCAACCTTGTAAATACCGACCCAGTGGTACTTAGGAAAAGCCTGACGCAGGTGCGTTACAATCGCCTGAAGCCCACCATCAGGGTTCTTGTGTTGGGCGATTAGCTGGCTAATAACTTTTAGAGCGTCATCCAAGTTGGGAAGGATTCTAGCATCAACGTTGTGCCTTGCGTCTATAGAGTATCAGCACCCTGCTCAACCCTCCTCCTCCTCTTGGCACGACGGATACCTAGCTTAACCTATGAAACAAACGTCCTACTCCTGCCTAATTGATGCAGCAAAGAGGGCAAGGGAAATCGCAATGGCGAGAACTACTGGCATAAAGCCTAGCTTTTCAAAGTTCGCTCCGCTGGCGATGAAGCCGGCGTAAACGCCTATACCACCAAAGAACCCAGCCAGCAAAATGATTATCTCCCTTACCGACAAGATTGGAGGGGCTTTCTCGCGTCTATCCTCGGGGAATGGATCTTCCTCAATCGGCAGAAAGTACTTTGGGGCGTATCTTTCGTAACCGACCTTTTCCTGCGCGGTCGCCTGCTTCTCCATTAGTTCCTTGGCACGTTCTGGTTTGAGCTTCCGAAGATACTCCTTCGGTATCGGCTCCATCATCTCCGGAAAGTCAATTTCGCTCATTGTCTTGGTGTTGTAATTGCGGAACCTACTCCTCCTCCGCTCCTCCCAGGTGGGACCTTTCGGTTCCCTTTGCCTGGCGAGGAGGAATTTTCCGACAAGCTCCTCCACTGTTGCCTCATCCATCCCCAGCGTCCGCGCGACCGCGTCAACATCCTCTCCTTCAAGGACTCGCCTTATCGCCTCCCGCTTCTTTTCGGGTGAGGTTGCGCTCCTTACGTTTGTTTCATCCGTGTCCCGCAAGACTCTGTCGTTTTTCTCCCGCTGCTATTAGTATCAATGCTACCACTCTCAACTAGGCTAGGTCTTTAACTTTGCGAATTCTCTCCCACGCCAACCTATGGAAGGTGTGTTATAATCTGGAGCAACTTTCCTAAAGGCAACAAGGAGGCAACTGAATTGAAGTTTCAAAGCATAACTAAAGTAGTCTTACTTGCATTGGCGTTATCTATTGCGGTCTTTCCCGCGGGGTGCGGTGGGAAGAAGAAGCCAAATCCTACGTTGTCGCCAATTCCACATAATGGGCGAATTCCAATCCAAAAGCTTCCGTCAACTACGGTAGAGGATCAGCTTGCGGAGCTTGATGAGCTTCTACCGCCACCCGGCGTTAATGCAGCGGTGTTTGATCAGCTAAAGGATGCGCTTGCGTCCGCCCTCAGTTCTCGTCGGACAAGCAAGATTGTTTTGACTCCGCCGACTGGCGCGTCTAATCGCGCGAAGAACCTCAGACTCCTTCAGAAGGAGGACGGCTCCTACGCGCTCAGGTGGAACTACACCAACGTCGGCGACTATAACCAGGACGGCAACGTTACTATCGCGGACATAACTCCGCTGGCGGAGCATTTCTTCAAGACCAAGAGCGGTGGCGTGTGGGAGGATCCCGTTGAGGAAGCGATAGACGGGAACGGCGACGGAATTATAAACATAAGCGATATTACCCCACTGGCTGAGAACTTCTTCAACAACTGTTCGGGTTACGTAATTGAGGGCTCGGATGCATTTTTGTTATCGTGGACTGAGATCGATCGGGTGAATTACGATGAGGCTACGGGACCCGGCGTTTTGTCCTTCAACTTTGATATGTCCTCCCTTGACGGCTACGAGACTTTCCGAGTCGTTCCCTTTGACAATCAGGGAGCATTGGGCGAGCCGAGCGACGACACTCGGAACGCGTATTCGCTGACGGTTCAAGGAATGGTTGAATGGAGCACGGGTGGAGGGGTGGACGGCGCGAACGTTACCGTTCGTCCCGATAATGGGCTATCATCCAACTACGCAACTACCTCTCCCGATGGAAGTTTTGAGGTGCCGGTGGCGCCGGTAATGTATCCTGTTAGGATTCTCGCTGAGGTCAGTGTGACTGAGCCAGATACGGGACTTAACATCACGGGCTTCAAATGGACTGACCCTTTGGAAGATGCGATGCCATTACCGCCGATGACTATTACTCTAACCGACCCAGTTGGGAATGAATTGACGGTTGGTGGAGGACAGGCGCAGAGCGACGACGGGAGCATCCTGATCGGTAATCTTGACGGGAGTATCAGCCGTGTGTTCGCGGAGTCTTACGACCCAGATGAGAATCCAGAAGCCTTTCCCGGTTCCTTTGAAGAGCAGGGACTCTTCTCGCTGAATTCAAGCGTGTTCCTTTGGGTGACTGCAACGGATACTTCCGGCTATCAAGTTAACTACCTAAGTACCCCAGCGGATATGCGCGTGGAGATTCCCCAAACCCAGTGGAGAGACTTAACGGATATTCGTCCCGGAACGGGCAGAATAGACGTTCCCATTTACGATATGAACTACGCGACCGGAATGTGGGAAGCTAGGGATGATGGATGGCTAGTTGACGAAAGTGGCGCTATTATCCCCGAGGGTATGGAGGAGACGATCACTAGCGGTGCGTATTCTGGGAGGATTTACGCTGCGTTCTCCGCGGACCACTTCTCCTACTGGAACGTTGATTACCCTTACATTTACGTTTGGACGCTTTCGCGCCTTTCAAGGGAGAAGCGAAACAACGAGTGCCTTTACAAGGCTTTGAAACTATCTGAGACCATCGCAAAATCTCAAAAGGGCAAGGACGCCTACGCGAAGGTGAATAAGCCCAATCAGACGATTGACAGCGAGTACTTCACTAACAGCAACCCCGATAACGCGGGTAAGAAGGCTCCTGAGCTAAAAACCAACGATTCGATGGATTGGGAGAAGGCGCAGGAAGACGGTTCAATCACTACGACCAACGGAGAATACCGGGGAAGAGTCTCCGGGCATAGGCAGGATGAGTTCTTCATTAACGGTAATATGTGGAATCTTTGCACGGAAACTTCCACCGAACTGCAGAAGAAGCAGGCGATCATTTTGATGGCGTCAACTATTCTCCACGAGTTCTCCCACCAGAAACAGCACGTTAAGAAAGGCGAGCAGGAAACCGTTGAGGTTGGGAAACGCCTTGAAAAGGATCTTTTTGGAGGCGATATTCACTACTGGTCGGATACGGGATTGGTGTTGGATGGGAACCCAGTTACGGAAGCGCAGATTGACACGTGGCTTAACAGCAATTCTTGGCCCTCAGGAGGAGGTGGAGGAAGCTCGCTAAGGGAAGTTTCTCAGGTGGGTGAATCGGGCCTTGAGATTTCCGTTTCTACTGATTACACCCTCTACAATACTGTCCAATCCATCTACCTATCGGTTACGCTTAGAAACGGAGGTAGCAATCCGATACAGGTTCTACCTAGTCTACTTGGAATGCATTACCCAGTTTATATTGAAGTGCTGGACGAAACACAGACGCCGGTTGAATGGTTGGGACCCATAGCGGATATTGGGATTCATCCCGATAGTTTCAAGGTGCTTGCGCCGGGCGAAGAGGTGAGCTCCCTGTTTGACCTCAGGTATGACGAGCTAGCCAATAGGTTCCGTTTTGACCTCTTTGAGCCCGGAACTTACACGGTGAAGGTGGTTTACTCCGAGTACTTACCGCCGTTTGACCCGGTTGAGTCCAACACCGCTACGTTTACCGTGGAGCAGGGACCCACAGGAAGCATCAACGGAACCGTAAGCGGTCCCGCTTCGGTGGAAGGCATTACGGTTTACCTGGGATCCATTGGCGGATTGGTTATGCAAACTGCAACAAACGTGGACGGGTTTTATGAATTCACAGGCGTTCCGCAGGGGAGCTACGTCCTTGGCTTTGCGGGAAGCGGTTACGCGTCAAAGATGGCTGTTGCAACGGTGACCCCGCCTGACGCTACCACCGTTGACGTCACGCTGGACGCAAGTGCTGACGTGCCGACGCTGACACCCGTGTTTGATATTCCCGAGCCTATGGTTGATCAAGCGGTTGGAACTGTGAACTTCAGCGGTTCCCTGACCAATTTTAATGGCTCTCAAATCGCACGAGCGTTGAATGGAAGTTTCAGTCTAGTTCCGTTCAGTTACTCCGGTGGGAATTACGGCACTTTCAACGACCTCGTGATTCTTACAACCGGAGACAACGGAATTAGGTTCTACAGTGCGAATGAACTGGGCTTCTCGGTATCCGAGCAGTTCGTGGTGACTTGGCAGCCTATCGGGACGATTCACTTCCGAGCGACGCTAACCTGGGACAGAAGAGGCGATATGGACTTGCACGTGCAGGATCCGAACGCTGAGCATTCCTATTACCGTAACAAGGCCATCGGCACCGGTTTCCTTGATGTTGACAATACATCAGCCTATGGGCCGGAAAACTTCACCGCGATAACGTACTTCCAGGACGACCAAGTAGTTCCTGGAACTTACCACGTTTGGGTGAATTACTTTTCCGGTAGCGAGCCGACTAACTGCACGATTACCCTCAGGGCTAATATCGGCACCGTTGACGAGGAAGTTGTAACTACAGGTCCGTATCTGTTGGAAAGTGGTGATTGGTACGCCATTGACGTGAACGTGGACGCCAACGGGTTTGTAACCTGGACGATTCCCGGCACACCGCCTGCTTAAATAGAAGCAGGCTGGGGATATTGATTGAAATACTAGTGGCTCCTGTTCCTTTACGGGCAATTTAAGGCTGGGCCATCCGGGGCTGGCAACTTCAGAGCCCCCGCCTAACTATTCGCACAGGAGTAGGCGGGGTTTCAATCCCGCTTCTCCCACTGGGCTAAAGCCCATACTACTCCAGGAAAGCGTGGATTGCGCTGGAATTCATCCGCGCTCCATAACGAACACCGACCGCCGGGAGCCTTTTTTGTGCGCCAAATGGCTGTGGGAAAGGTCAGGCTCAATGCGTTTCAAACGCGGTCTGGCTGGGCGAGGCTACCCATACGCGGGAAAGCCGGTTAACGCTTCACCGAGAATGAGGGTGTGTATCTCATGGGTGCCTTCATAGGTAATAACACTTTCAAGATTGCACATATGCCTCATCACGTGATACTCAAGCATTATGCCGTTGGCGCCGAGGATCTGTCTCGCGGTTCTCGCTACCTTAAGGGCGTCCCTGACGTTGTTCCGCTTAGCCATTGAAATCATCTCAGGGGTAGCCTTGCCCTCTTGCTTCAACCTACCCAGACGAAGGTTGAGAATCTGCATCTTGGTTACGGAGGTTGCCATCTCCGCTAGTTTCGCTTGGGTTAGCTGATAAGCTCCGATGGGATTGCCAAACTGCACGCGCTCCTTTGAATACTTCAAGGCTGATTCAAGGCAGAACATTGCGGAACCGCAGGCGCCCCAGGCTATCCCATAACGCGCCTGATTTAAGCAGGAAAGGGCGGATGAAAGTCCTATCGCACCGGGAAGGACGTTTTCCTCGGGCACGAAGACGTTTTGAAGAACAAGGGAACTGGTTACTGACGCGCGAAGCGAAAGTTTCTTTTCATAAGCTGGGGCGGAGAATCCCTCAAAACCTCTCTCCACCACGAATCCGCGTATTTTCCCGTCATCGTCCTTCGCCCAAACTATCGCAATGTCCGCGATGCTCCCGTTTGTAATCCAGGCTTTCTCGCCGTTGAGCTTCCATCCGCGGTCTACCTTCTCCGCTCGGGTGACCATCCCAGCGGGGTTGCTCCCATAATCCGGCTCGGTCAAGCCGAAGCACCCGATGAGTTTGCCGCTAGCCAGCATTGGTAGCCACTTTCTTTTCTGCTCTTCGGTTCCATACTTGAAGATGGGAAACATAACCAGCCCGCTCTGGACCGAAACGAAGCTCCTCAAACCGGAATCTCCCCACTCTAGCTCTTGATTGATAAGACCGTAGGCGACTTCCGACACTCCCGCGCAACCGTAATCCTGCGGAAGGGTTGCGCCGAATACGTTTAGCTCCGAAAGCTCTTTAGCGACCTCTAGGGGGAAATCCTCTCTTTCATAGGCGTCTTCCAGCAGGGGGAAGTACCTATCCCGCACCCATTCACGCACTGCGTCGCGGACAAGGATTTCTTCCTCCGCATACTCATCCTCGATTCTAAAAAAATCCAGCGGGTTGTTCTCTTTCACGGTATTTCTCCTATGCGGGAATTATATCAGCAGAAGACTTGCAATTCTATGAAAATTGGTTTAGAATGATATTGAGATACAAAATGGCGAACAAACTAGCAAAAGAAGTATTTCTGGAGTATTTGACCAGACAGGGACTGAAGGTCACCCGCCCACGTCTCAAGATACTTGAGACTATTTTCTCAAGGGAGAAATTTCACTTTCAGGCGGACGACCTTTTGGATATCGTCAACGCTCGGGCAAAGGCGAAGGACAAAGTCTCTCGCGCCACCGTCTACAGAACGCTAGAACTTATGGAGGAGTGCGGGCTCGTAAGGAAGGAAAGGTACAAGGATCAGGTTGGCATTTACGAAAGAACCATTGGCGACGAGCACCACGACCATCTTATCTGCACGGAATGTGGGCGCGTTTACGAGTTCCACTCGCCGCAACTTGAGCAGATGAAAACCAAAATAGCGCGGTCCCATAAGTTTACCCCCACACATCACGTCTTGCAGATTTTCGGAGTTTGCGAATACTGCTCCAGAAAGTTCCGTTACTAACTACTCCCTATGGGTTAAGGGGTGTACAGATTCTCGTTCCCGCGCAACTCTGCTTACGCCGTAGATAACCTGCCCGAGGGATATTCCCGCATCGTTTGCGGGTATTGAACTTTGCGAAATTACCTTAAGCTTCTTACTCCGCAAGCTTTGGGAAAGTCCTTCCATCAAGAGTTTATTCTGGAAGCAACCACCAGAAAGCACAACCTGCCCTATCCCGGACTTCGTTGAAACTCGTTCAGTAATTTCTGTAAATGCGTGCACCAGCATTTCTATAAATCCGCGGGCCAGTCCTTTAACGATTTCTGGATAGATCGGTTCTGGCGTATCGTTCTCAAAATCCTCGGAAATAGTGAAAGGCACAATTCCCGCGTGATCCATTACCTGCACCGAAGTAACGACCGCCCTCCGGTAGTCAAGAACTAGAAGCTGGTCTCTTTCTCTAATCTCATAGGGCAGGTACACAGCAGTCTCCCCATTCATAGCGCACATTTCAAGTTCTATCGCCGCCTGGGCTTCATAGGACGCGTTGGTACAGATGCCCAAAATTGCAGAAAAAGCGTCAAACAATCTCCCAAGTGATGTTGAAGGCACAGCGCTGACCTTTTCCTTGAGCATTTTTTCAATGATCCACCCCGCCTCAACCAATTTCTCTGCGTCAAAGCCTCTAATGCTTTTTTCAACGAGGGTTTCATCAGCGGAAAGAATCGCAGAGATACCTAGCCTCCACGTCTCCTGAATGCTTGCCTCGCCTCCGGGCAGGTAAAGCGTTTCAATAGTTCCGACTCGTTCGTAGGTTTCCGCATTACCCACTAGCACCTCTCCTCCCCAAATCGTTCCATCGTCTCCATAACCTGTGCCGTCAAAGGAAAGGCAAATCGTGTCTCCTTTTACGTGGTTTTCCGCGATGGCGGAGAGCATATGCGCATAATGATGTTGGATTTTGCGAAGCTCAGATGAAGAGGCGTCCGCATAATTTTGCGCCAGGCGTGCTGAATGATAGACGGGGTGTTTATCCGCAACTATTGTTCTCGGCTTCTGTCGGAAGACGTCGGTGAAATGCTGAAGTGTCTTCAGGTGAAACTGCTGTGCGGGCAAATTCTCCATATCGCCCAGATGTGGGCTAATAAGTGCAAATCTTCCCGCGCTGAGCGCAAAAGTTGCCTTTAATTCCGCGCCAAATCCAAGAACGCAGTCAGTTGGAGTTGGGTCATCGGGTTTTGTGAAGAGGGCGACGGGGTAGGGGGCGTAACCTCTTCCTATTCTGAAAGTCCGTGCCTTGCCGTCCATAAACCTGACAATTGAATCGTCGCTAGGTGCCAGGATTCTTCGGTTATGCATAAGGAAATAATCCGCGATTCCTGCCAGGCGAGTTACCGCCTCATCATTATCATAAACGAGGGGTTCTTCGGAGATGTTCGCGCTTGTCATAACGAGCGCCTCCAGTGTTTCCTTTTGGTCCTGCCCGATGGAAGTGTTGAATAGAATCAAATGCAATGGCGAGTATGGCACCATCACCCCAAATAACGCGGTCCTTGGCGCCACCATTGGGGAGATCTTTCTGGACAGTTCCGAGTCGCGCTTGTTGACCAAGACTATCGGGCTTATGGGGCTTGCGAGAAGCGCAAGTTCCTCCTCGCTGACTTCCGCGATTTCCTTCAAAAGCGCGAAATCTTTCACCATAATCGCCAAGGGCTTAAACCGCGCCCTCCTCTTTCTAGTCCTCAGCTCCTCAACAGCCTCGTTGTTGAATGCGTCGCAGGACAGGTGAAATCCGCCAATTCCCTTGACCGCCACTATCGCCCCGCTCGCGAGCAGTTGCACAGCGGTTGTCAACGCTTCTTCCCTTTCCGCGAGAACGTTTCCATCCTCATTTGTCAGAAAAACGTTTGGCCCGCACCTGTGGCAGGCGTTTGGTTGAGCGTGATACCTGCGGTCCTCCCTGTCAACGTATTCCTGTCGACACTCCTGACACATCTCAAACTCCCGCATGGTGGTATTTGGTCTATCGTAAGGGAGAGCGTCAATAATGGAGTAACGGGGTCCGCAGTTCGTGCAGTTTATGAATGGATAGCGGAACCTGCGGTCTCGGGGGTCAAGTAGCTCCCTGGCGCAATCCGCGCAAATCGCGGTGTCAGGGGAAATGAGGGTAATCTCTCCTGCCTCTTCTTCGCTCTGCCGAATCTCAAAGGATTCAAAGCCGATTGGCGGGAGAATCTCCATAAACGAGCTAGTAATTTTTGAAAGGGGTGGCGCGTCACTGTGCATTCTTCTGAAGAATCGTTCGCAGGCGGACTTTTCTCCTTCAACCTCGCAGGTTACGCCGGTGGTAGAGTTAAGAACCCAGCCCTTTAGCCCTTCTTCCCGAGCGATTCTTGTGAGGGTGGGCCTGAAGCCAACACCTTGAACGATGCCTGTGAAGTAACACCTAGCCCGAACAATGGAAGAAGCCTTGCCACGCGCCACTTGAGAATTATAACCCCCATCCCGATAAACCGACAACTGGCGACCGCCACTGACCACTGACCATACAACACCGAACACCGGTCACCGTCCAACAACTAACAACTAACAACTGCTCCCGCCGCCGACCACTGACCAGGGGGACGTGTGGCTACTGACAACAAGGAGCGGGATGTGCTACAGCGCCCTGAGCTATAATTCTGGGCTAGGAGGAAAATGGAAAATTGCCTGGTGAATTCCTGAACGAAGCTGATACTAAGGCGAAGCTGGTTGAGCCGAAATTGCAGGACGCCGGATGGGACGAGTCTACACTAGGTAGAGGCATTGGATGTGAAGGGGATATTCGTCTGGGAAGTCCTTCCCTGCTTCGCTATGCCTCGTTTCTGTTGGAATTGTGGTGAAGGGCAAAGTGGGATAGGAATCCCTGGGGCGGGAGGATTCGAACCTCCGGTCGCGGATCCAAAGTCCGCTGCCTTACCAGCTTGGCTACACCCCAATACCTGTGGACAGTGCCAACCCCCACGCGTCTCCCGCCTATCACCGCGCACTTAGCGCTATAATCGCTTCCACTCACGCTTATTATACGCCCTCCGGCTGAAGCTCGTTCCAATCCTTGCAAATACTACGCTTTTTGAGCTTATCCTATCGCCTGCATCCCCAATATCTCGGTAAATAAGAAGAGAACGCTCAGTACAGCTAATGCTATCAGGACAACCGTCCTTTCTTTCCTTTCAGGCAGATACCTAAGCCAAAGAACAACGGTAGAAATTATCATCGCTAGCAGCACCGATAGATACGCAAGATGCGCATGCCCGGTGGCAGGCGGGTTCACCGCGCTTCCCGTTCCCGCTAAGTATCTTCCTGAAAAGAAGGCGAAAATTGACGCCACGCCCGTTGCCACCAGCGCGTAAAATGCGGTTTCTAGCATAGGCTTTGCTCTCCTCACAATTCCCAGTGCGAACATCGCCAGCCCAAAGCCTGCAAGCACTACGGGGAACTGGGCGAAGAAGACGTGTAAGTGAATGGGTTCCAGGTTCATAAAACTAAAGGATTTTACCCGCGACTAGAGACGATTTATCCGTTCACCGAATACGCGCGTTTATCGCGTAGGCTAATTGTGAAACTATTCCAGCTCAAATGATAGATATTCCCTACTTTTTCCCCTTTCTCTTGGGCTTTTGCTTTATTGTTTTGCCAGCCTTTTTCATCTTGGCGCCAGCTTGCTTTATCTTCTTTTCCCCCTTCTTTTTCTGGGAACTGGATAGGGATCGCTTCGTCTTGCGAGTTCCAAGCCCAAGAACTCCCTTCAGCTTCACTCCTTTTCCATTACCCTTGAAGATGTCCCGGTCAAACACTAGGGGAAGGACCTCGTCCAAATCCTTCACGTAAAATATCTGCATTCCCTTCTTTATCTCGTCTGGGACTTCGCCGATGTCCTTCTCATTTCTTGCTGGCAGAACGACCTTGCGTATGCCGACACGTTTGGCGCCTAGAAGCTTTTCTTTAAGACCGCCTACGGGTAGTACGCGACCCTTCACGGTGATTTCTCCGGTCATCGCGGTGTCGCCGCGAACCTTCGCCCCCGTGAACAGGGACACAAGGGCGACCGCGACAGTAAGCCCCGCGGACGGTCCGTCCTTAGGAATTGCGCCTGCGGGGAAATGTATGTGAACGTCGTACTCGTTGATCTTCTGCGCCTCAATTCCCAGTTCTGAGGCGTTGCTCTTCAAATACGTGACAGCCGCTTGACAGCTCTCCTTCATCACTTCGCCTAAATGACCCGTAAGGATAAGTTGCCCCTTGCCGGTCATCTTGCTTGTTTCAATGACCTGGATGTCACCCCCGACGCTTGTCCAGACAACGCCAGTAGCCACTCCGACCTGCTCCTTTATCTTCTCTTCCTCCAGGTCAAACCGCCTGACGCCCAGGTATTCTTCCAGCTTCTTAAGAGAGCTTATGTTTTCCTTTTTCGTCTCGCCGGAAGCGATCTTAAGCGCGACCTTCCTGCATATCTTGGCGATTTCCCTTTCCAGGCTTCTAACGCCAGCCTCCCGGGTGTAGTGCAGTATGAGCGTCCGAATCATTGCGTCGGATATTTTCACTTGAGAAAGCGTGAGTCCGTGAGCCTCAATCTGCTTCGGGAGGAGAAACTTCTTCGCGATTTGCGTTTTCTCCATTTCGGTGTAGCCCGAAAGTCTTATAACTTCCATTCTGTCAAGAAGCGCGGGCGGGATCGTGTCAAGGATGTTCGCGGTCGTGATGAAGAGAACTTGCGACAGGTCAAACGGCACTTCAAGATAATGGTCGGAGAACGCGTAGTTCTGCTCAGGGTCCAAAGCCTCAAGGAGCGCCGCGCTAGGATCTCCGCGGAAGTCCATTCCCACCTTATCAATCTCGTCCAGCATAAAGACTGGGTTTCTCGTGCCGGAACTTCTGATGCCTTGAAGTATCCTACCGGGAAGCGCTCCGACGTAGGTCCTTCTGTGCCCACGAATCTCCGCTTCGTCCCTCACCCCTCCGAGACTCATCCTAACGAACTTTCTTCCGAGGGCGCGCGCAATGGACTTGCCAAGACTGGTTTTGCCCGTTCCCGGAGGTCCTACGAAGCAAAGAATCGGTCCCTTTAGCTTTCTTGTCAATTTAATTACGCCTAGATACTCAAGAAGCCTTTCCTTAATTTCAGTCAGCCCGTAATGGTCTTCGTCAAGTATTTTCTTAGCCTTGCCAATATCGGTTTCGTCAACGGTAGCCTTGCTCCAGGGTAGGTCGCAAAGCGTATCCAGGTAAGTCCTAATGACCCCTCCTTCCGCGGACTCAGGATGGAGCTTGGAAAGTCTCTCAACCTCCTCTAACGCTTTCTTTTCAACTTCCTCGGGCATTCCTGCCGCCTTTATCTTCTCCTCGTACTTCTGTTTCTCAGATTCCTTGCTATCAAGTTCGCCAAGCTCCCGTTGAATTGCCTTGAGTTGCTCTCTCAGGAAGAACTCCCGCTGACTCTTGCCTACTTCCTCCTGGACTTGGCTTTGGATTTCATTGCTCATATGCAAGAGCTGTATTTCCCTGGAAAGGTAGGAGTTAACGAGCGTCAGCCTCTCCTCGGGGTCAAGGGTTTCAAGCATCTTCTGTCTCTCGTCCAGCTTGATGTTTATGTGGGTGGCTAGAAAGTCTGAAAGCATTCCCGGTTCGCGGATGTTGCTTCCTGCCACGAGTATTTCCGCAGGCAAAGACCTTGAGAGATTCACGAATTCCTTAAACTGCTCCAGGGAGCTCCGCATTAGCGCCTGAACCTTCAGGCTATCGCTCTTCTCTTCAATGAGGGGGAAGATTTCCGCTTCAAAGTAAGGGTCGTCGCGCAAGAACTTCTTGACCTTGAATCGGGATAATCCCTGCACCAGAATCCTAGTCCCACCTTCAGGCAGGACTAGCTTTCTAAGAATCAGCGCGATCGTTCCTACGTTGTAAAGGTCTTCAAAGCTAGGATCCTCAATCTGTTCATCCTTTTGGGTTAACAGCCCGATTAGCCTATTGCCCTGAAATACCGCTTCAATGGATGCGACGCTCTTCTCGCGGGAAACGTGAATGGGCAGAACCAGATTAGGGAATACCACCACGTTTCTTAGCGCAAGAATCGGTATCCTGTCGGGAATCTGCGTGGGCGTGTCCCTGGCGGGGTGCGATGGCGATTGTAGAGTCCTTTCATCCATTCGCTATTATGGACTTCCATTATACCACCGCGGTTTTAGTTTAGAGTCCTCAAGACTGGTAGTAGGCTCGCAAGCCTATCCGATGGTCCAAAATGAAAAGTGCTCCGCAAGCTTTTAGCAGTAACCGCTTGCCGCGGGCGTCAGACTTGCCTTTGAGGAGGGACGGAGTATAATTCCCCTATGCCAAAATTCAGTTTCAGAGAGATTGTACTCCACGTAAGCTCATTACAGCGTTCAATTGACTTCTATTCAGACCTTTTGGGGTTCACGCTTGCCGACAGGGAAGAGTTTATGGGCCATCAAATGGCGCATCTTGAGAATGGTAACATTCGCCTGTTTCTGCTTCAGGAACCGCCCGCGTGGCCTCCCCAGTGGCACCATTTGGGGGCGATGCTTCATTTCGTCGTTGGTGATGGTATTGATGGACTTCACGCGGAGTTCCTTGAAAAAGGCGGTCATATCTTCCGTGAGCTTTCCCAAAGCCCGTGGGGGGACAGAATGTTCATAATGGTCGACCCCGACGGCTATAGGATAATGTTCAGCGAGCGCGGAGAGTAACCTTCTAGCAGGTATTTCAGTTTGAATAGCGGATTTAGGCGAAGCTAATCTTACTCCGACGGACCAATTGAATGCTCCGTAGCGGTAGAATAAAGGGCTATTGCTTTCAAAGCGGTCAAAACTTTTAAACCTGCGTGGGGCAACGGCGGGTCTCGTTATCGCCCTCGTAATAGTCGGGTTTTCGTGGAAGTCGGATGGGAAGCCCACTAGCTTTTCTGGCCGCGCGGAGTCCATCTCTATCCGAAAGCAAGCGGGGAAGGTGGAAATACATTTGGAGAACGGCGTCCGTCTAGCGTCTGCGCAGGGTGTTACTCTTACCGCGGGCGCAGGCTTGGTGGTTCTTGGGGTGGACGAGTTTCCACCACTTTCTGAAGATGTTGAAAAAGTGGACTATTTTAAGGGTCAGCTTCCATCCCTACCGGAGATAAGATTCAGCAGGCAAAACGTAAGGATACTGAGGCTTGAACGTCACTTTAGGCTAACCTCAAAGGAGCTGGTCATCACTGGTGGGACTGTAGAGACGAGGGACGGCGGAGTTACATGGCAGGCGCAGGGAACCATTAGGGCAAGAACCACCTACGCACCGTTCACTGAAGTTGCCTGCAAAACCGTCATTTACGACCGCAAAGCAAGCACGATCCTCACCAGGAATGAACTCACCGCAAGTCGTCTTATGGAAGGATTAGACCGCGCGAGCCTTCGCGCGTCACAGATTACCTTTGACTTGCAAAGCCACAAACTTTTACTTCGTGGGAAGGCGAAACTGAGTTTTGCAGATTATGCTCTTGAATCCTCTACCATTACTATTGACCTTATCAATAGGCAAGTCAGCGCGGATTCCGCTTGCAAGCTTACATCAAGAGGCGCTACCCTTGAAGCATCCGACCTTATCATAAGTCTTCAAGGCGGGAAAACGGAGATTAAGGCAAGGGGATTAAAGGGTAAAGTAAGGATAGATTGATTGGGCGCGGGACGAAGTGGAGGACGGGGTATGGCACGCGTCCTTTGGGAATCCCTTGATTGAACAACTTCAACCTCATCAATTGGGTGTTCTTTCTATTGGAGTTTGCGGGCTATCTTAAGCTGGCACCGCGCCAAAGACCTGATATACTGAGACTCGGCTGGCATAACTAGGGGCAGGTGGCGGAACGGCAGACGCGCTAGCCTTAGGAGCTAGTGGGGTAATCCCGTGGGGGTTCAAATCCCCCCCTGCCCATTCTCATAAAGGTAGGGCGAGAAGTTACCATCCCTGCTGTTCTCACGCTCATAAAATGACCACTTAGGGAGACCGGCATTTACAGCGATTCCTATTCAGCGAAGGCGTATGAGATTCCTGACTTCCTTTACCATTATCATTCGTTAATCCCTTGCACGAAGTCATAGCAAGTCTTGGAGAAACGTTATGTTAAAATATCCGCTGTAAGTATGAGCTTTATGGGAAGACGCATTTCTCTCCTAAAGGTGAACTCAGGTATGAAGCGCGTTAAGTCTTGGATACTCTTGGCTATTATCGCCGTAGTTGCCTTGTTCCCGTCCTGCGGAGGAGGTGGAGGTGGGACTCCTTCTCTTCAACGCGAACGTCTCTCTCCTCCTAGTGTGCCCCAAACGTCCTCGCCAACTGACCTTGCCCTGCCTACCCGTAATGCGCTAATAGCTCAGATGCCCGTTCTTGGTGCCATTCCGATAGGCTCGGAATTTGACTTCATACTGAAGGGCGAATTCAAGGACGAGCTTTTCCAAGCTTCCCTCCGCATCATCTATGATGAGGCGGTTGTTAAACCAATTCGCGTTGAGAGGGGAAACTTCATCCCGGAAAGCGCGGTTTTCTTCTCCAAAATGGATAGACCCGGACTTATCCCCATTGCCTTTACGCGCCTACCCGGAGAATCGGGATTGCTTCCAGGTAGAGGGGAGCTGGTTAAAGTCCGCTTCCGCCTGAACTCCTTACCGCCCGCCCATTTCCGCGTAAGAATCTTAAACGAACCCGCGTTCCTACAGTTGAGGGATAAGAATCGGGGTAGACTCTCCTTTGACTTAGCGACGGAGGTGACGTCGCAGTGACGAGCCTCCGAATCCTTTTCCTAAGTTCACTAGCAATCCTGATTTGGTCGTTCTCCGCTATCGCCCTAGAGCCACCGCCACCCGGAATGATTGAGGAAATGCAGGCGGAAGGGATACTTGACGAGATGATTGCCCGCGCGGAGAAGCTTGGCAACCACAAGATGAAGGCGCCCCTCCGCGGGCTAAAGCTTGGAACGGACAATCCATACGAGATTGCGGATTTGGTCTCCCAATACTTCGGCAGAAGCCTTCAGGAAAAATCCGCCAGCGCAATTGGCACGACAAGCCCTCGGGAATTTGATTGGCTCTCCCTTGACCTTAACCACGATAGGATAATTGACGAGCGGGACATTCTTGCCCTCGGCTTTCCCCAGCCGAAGATAACCGCCACCCTTCCATCCATCGGCACGGGAAAGGTCTTTGCGCTCATCATCGAGTTTCCAGATTACCCCCACTGGTTTGACAAGACCGAGTTCGAATCCAAACTTTTCGGTGATGGAGACACTTACTACTACTACCGTGGTCTCCAGTACTACTACAAGCAGGCCTCTTACCAGCAGTTAACGATAGATGGTCAAGTTTACGGCTGGTATACCGCCGAAAACAACCGTTCCTATTACCATCCCAATGACAACAACACCTATCCTGAAGAGGATTTGAGGCGGGAACAGCTCATCTTTGAAGCGATATATGCCGCGGACGCAGCCGGCGAGGATTTCTCACAATATGACAACGATGGAGACGGACTCGTAGACTATTTTCTGGTTGTGTGGACAGGACCAGCTGGCGCCTGGGCGTCCTTCTGGTGGGCCTATCTAACGAGCATTTACATCCTTTCTGACAAGACGATTGATGGCGTCCGTTTCGGAACTTACTCCTGGCAGTGGGAACAATATTACGGCTTCAGCGGTAGTCCACCAAATCCTTCGCGGTGGGACCCCCTAGTAACTATCCACGAAACCGGGCACGCCCTCGGTCTTCCCGATTATTACGATTACAATGAGAGCCAAGGTCCCGACGGCGGAGTAGGGAAGATGGATATGATGGACCGTAACCGCGGCGACCATAACTCATTCAGCAAGTATATTCTAGGCTGGTTTACACCCACCGTTGCCTTTACAAACCTTGATGATGAACAAATCACGAAATCCACTCAGCAGGGCGATGCGGTTATCTTTATGCCCGGCTTTGACCCTGTTTCGCCCTGGTCGGAATACTTTATGGCGCAGGTTCGCAAGCGGGAAGGAATTGACAACAACTCCCTCTATCCGACTGACGGTAGGATGGCGATATGGCACGTGGACGCAAGGGTCAAGGCAAACGCGTCCAGCCCGCACCTTAATACCTTCATTTATGACAACTCCTACACTGAACACAAACTCTTGCGGCTAATGGAAGCGGACGGGCTGGAGGAAATTGAGACCGGCGACGGTTGGGCAGACATTGGAGATTACTACGATAGTGGCGAGGAACTGAGTCCAACGTCAACTCCGAATTCCGATAAATACGATGGATCCAATCCCGGGATTACGGTGACAGATGTTTCCGCCCCCGGCGATACAATGACCGCAGACTTCATCCTTTACACCAGCAATCCACCGACCGTCACAATTGATTCTCCTGACGCGGGCGATACGCTGAGCGGGGACGTTAACGTTCAGATAACCGCGACGGACGATAACGCTGTTTCTAAAGTTCAGCTGATCATTGACGGGCTTCTTGTGCAGGAATGGATCAGCGGTCCATACGAATACACTTGGAATACCCTCGTTGATTTCAACAAAACAATGAATATCACCGCCCGTGCCTGGGACGATGAAGACCAAGTAGGTAGTGACACGATTAGCGTCACCGTTAGCAATACTGGAGTGACCTCGGTAACGGACGACTTTGAAAGTGGGCTATCCAAATGGCGGGTTATCAACGAACCAAGCGATCCGCTGGGTACCTTCACCACTTGGGATACTAGAACAAGTCCCGGCTCTCCTCCGCCAATGGGAAGCGGGAAGGAAGCCTACGTTAAGCCGGGAAGCTCCTCCTCAACCTGGTATCGCGCCAGCGACCATCTAAGAAGCCAGCGAATAAACGCTAGCGCCTTCACCCGTCCCGTTCACATCAAGTTCTTTTATCGTTCGCGGAGCGATTTCTCCCTCTGGGCAACCACGGACAACGGGGCAAGCTGGGAGAAATTGGCGGACATCCCCGCGAGCACCAACTGGGCGCTCTTTACCAAGGCTCCGGCGTATCAAGGCGATGTGGTTTACTTCCGCCTCTACTACCGCGGGCTGGTGCGCGAAGATCAGAACAATGCGCTGGGAGCGAACATAGATGACGTAGTTATTCAGGAGGCGCCAAGCGACCCGCCATCCGTATCTTTCACGAATCCCGCCGATGGCGCGGACGTTTCCGGCACTACTACCTTCTCTGTCAACGCAACGGACGACGGAACCGTCCAAAAGGTTTTCTTCTACCTGCACGGCAGTCTTGCTTCCACTGACTCCTCTGCTCCCTGGGAGTACGTGCGCGATACAACTCAGGATGACAATTACCCGAACCTCGCTGTGATGGCTTACGCCCTTGACGACGATGATATTCCATCCGACGAAGTGACGATTTCCGTCAATTTCAAAAACCCGCGTCCATATCCCATTATGGATGACCTAGAGAACGGTTCAGACAACTGGATAATCAGTAACGACGGCAGGCAACCCCAATGGCAGTTAGTCACTAATCAGAGCTATTCGCCGACGACTTCCTTCGGATGGGTCGCCTCGGGTAGCTGGCAGTCTAACAATGCGGATTACATCACGTGGAAAGGTGAGCCTCCTGCGAGTGGTTATCAAACCATAGACCTTTCCGGCGATGACGTGGACACTCCGGTCCTTCGCTTCTACTACAAGGCGGACTTCCCACAGTACGGCAACTGCGACGTCTATTTCGTCAATTCCTGGGACGGCACGATTCTCCTTGACACTTTCAGCGGAGATCAGCCGACGTGGACTGAACGCATTTACTACCTCACCGATTATGTAGGCTACTCCGGTCGCATCAGGTTCGGAGCCTTTAACTGGAATCCGACTAGCGGTGCCACCGGATTTTGGATAGATGATGTCCGTGTAGAGAATCTTGGTCCTTATATTGATTCCATCACTCCGAACAGGGCGGTTGAGCAGACTGAAGTAACCATTGCCGGCTCAGGCTTCAAGAGCACTCAAGGGTCAAGCTACGTAACCTTCGGGGGTGGAGTTCAGGCTGATCCGTCCGATTATGTCTCCTGGAGCAATAATGAGATCAAAGTAAAAATCCCGCTCAGCGCGGAAAGCGGAAACGTTACTGTCACCGTGAATTCTCAAACCAGCAACGGCTATGAGGTTCGCGTAATCCTCCCGCCGACAAACCTTCAGGGGGGTGAGCAGTACTAGTATGAAGACAATACGTCAAAACTTGATCTTGACCGCGGTGTTTCTATTCGTCGCTTCGGTCGCCGCGGGCATTCTTTCCTGCGGTGGCGGTGGTGGAAATCCAACTTTCGCGCCGTCTCCCAACTCTAATAACCCTGGAGAAGAATCTATAAGCTCGCAAGGTGACGGATTCAACCTGCGGGCGATTGTAATCAAGTCACCTGCAGGTCTTCCTACCGGCGTCCGTGTCACCTGGGATAGAGTCACGGATAGCAGAGCAACTGGCTATTACCTCTACCGCCGCGACCAGTCCTTCCCCGATGGCAATCCCGAGGGCTTTGAGTCTTACAGGGCTAACGGCGGAGATATGATTGACCAGCCCGATTCTGGCGATACCGTAACGTTTGATGATGCCTTTGACCCGAATGTCGGGACGACGTGGTACTACCGCGTCACCGTCGTTAATAACACCAATGACGAGAGCGATTTTTCAAACGAGATTTCGGTAACCATCGCGGAATTCACATTTGACAGCTTCTCGCCGACTGAGGGAACGGTCAACGACCCTGTTACCCTTTACGGAACTAACTTTGGCGTTCACGATGAAACAGAAGATCACGTTTACTTCACTGGCGTTAGTGATTGGGTAGAAGCAACGATAACCACGTGGTCGCAAACCGAAATTGAGGTTGAAGTTCCCATAGGCGCAGTTACTGGTCCCATACGTGTTAAGATTGATGATACCGCTATTGACTCGGATACCGACTTCACCGTTCTCGGACCCGTGCTTGACAGCGTTGATCCGCTAGAGGATTACGCAAATAACCTGGATATTACGCTCACCGGATCGCGCTTTGAAGATACGCGGGGAACAAGCGTTGTCACCTTCAATGGCGCTGAGGTGACGAATTACGTTTCGTGGTCGGATACCGAAATCGTCGTTAAGGTTCCTGATAACGCGACAACAGGACCAGTCAAGGTCAAAGTCGGCGCCAATGAAACCTCGGGTATAGACTTTACCGTTCTTCCCCACGTGAATTCCCTCAGCCCAACGAGCGGACAGGTTGATGATGAAATCACGATAAACGGAACTGGCTTTGGAACGAATCAGGGCTCAAGCACCGTTAAGTTCAATGGCGTCACCGCGTCCATCGTTAGCTGGGGCAACCTGCAAGTCGTTGCCAAAGTTCCGGAGACGATCACTGGTGACGTTGTGGTAACCGTTGGAGGGAATGATAGCAACGGTGTGTCATTCACCGTTATTCCCAACATAACCAGTTTCTCGCCGAACAGGAGCTGGGCAGGTCAGCAGGTAACGATTAACGGCACGGGCTTTGGACCTACTCAGGGAACCAGCAAGGTTTACTTCTACGATGGCGTTGAAGCGGGCTCCTACGTCTCATGGAACGCCAATCAAATAGTCCTCACGGTACCCGCTTCCGCTGACACGGGGCCCATCACCGTTGAGGTTGGAGGCGAAACTGACGCCTCCGACACAGACATCCTCATCGTCCTACCGCCTGTTAACCTCGTAGGTTTGGAGCAATACTAAAGGATAAGGAAGCCTTGTTAAGTGGCAGGCTATGTGGACGGACTATCCCGCCCCACTGACTAACGCAGGCGGGATGAAGTGAACGGCTGTCCGACATACTTCCTAGTGACAAAGCTACGTCGTTTGAATCAGCTTTAAGCGTGAGGAACTATAGGTCGTTCAGATCTATCTTCATAATCAACGCATCTATCTGAGCGCTCAATGATTCTGGGGGATCAGGCGTATCCACCTTGCCCTCAATATCGATCATTTCAGCGTCGAAGTTCGTGAACACGGTCTCGGGACGCGGAATTAATTCATCAATCCTCTCGTCAGTGAAAAACAAATCCAGGTTGCCGTATTCAACAGAGCCTTGTTCAAACTGCAACACTGGGCTATAGGAATACCCGGCAATGTGAGCCTTCGCCGTAGGACCAAAGGTCATTGCCTCGAACCTTGCGCGATCCGGGCCCTCAATTGTCCACACGCGCGCTCCGGTCTCCTCTAGCTTAAGGAGGAGTGTCCCACGATCGTAACCTGCCTCGGAAGCATTAAGATATAGCTCCCCTGATTGTGTTGCGGTTAATGCGTAGATGCGCACACTTCTGCCCGTAAAAGTCAGCCCCATAAACGTCCTCGTCCATACCGCTTGCTCCGCTAGAACGTCAACCATTGCAACAAAGGGTATAAATGCATTTGCCGCGCTACCCGCGATATAAAGCAAATTGTCGTTCTGTGCTACAAACTTGCTTACGTGCAGATCGACCTCAGGAGTTTCCAACGTCCATCTCCTAATAAGGCTTCCGTCAGGCGCGAATTCGTGAAGGTAGGTTCTAAACTTATCGCTGGGGTTCTTCGCACAGTAGATTGAGGCAACCAGGTTCCCGTTGGGCAAGACGACGAGCGCCGGCGTAGTGCTTCGCACCTGCGGGTAGTACCACAGTTTCTCCCACTCCAGTGTGCCATCTTCGGCAACCTTTACAACGTATGCGTAGGTTCCAAAATCATCGTCGCTATACCCCCAATCGTAAAAAGCGGAACCTCCGAAGTAGACGTTGCCTACTTCATCAACCGCTGAACTGTATACATGGCTAGAACTTCCGCCGTCATCCTGGAACAAACGCCAGGACCTCTGCCAGATGATCTGCCCTTGAGCTGTAAGCTTCAGAATAAACGCCCTCGGTAAGCCTCCTGATGACTCATAAGGGGTAAACATGGAAGTCCCTGCTATGACCAGGTTGCCAAAATCATCACAGAAGATTGAATAGGGAATGTCGTCCTGCTGAAAGTCCCTTGGATTAACTGCACTCCACCGCTTCGCCCATAGTATGCGACCTCCTAGGTCATAGGCTACCAATAACAAGTCGTCATCACGCGTACTGTCAAAACGAATGGTAGAGCCCACCGCAAACGTATTGCCTTCTTCATCAACATCCATGCTATAGAACTTGTCCACTGATGTGATTAAGTCTCCCGAACCAGATACTCGCGTTTCCGTCGAGCCCCAGGTGTGAATCCATTGGTCCGCTAGCGGGTCAACGAGGATGGGTTCTGAATTAGACTTGAATGCCTCATCGTCCGTTACCTTCACCGACA
>FWWM01001344.1_pt1 | contig 74339 bp, 41 predicted proteins | sample 2228351 | NCBI WGS metagenome assembly FWWM01 (sample SAMEA103939774, study PRJEB20133) | metagenome | reverse complement strand
CGCATACCTCACCACCGCCCTGCAGGCCCACTTCGCCGGCCAACCCGCGCCCTCGCTCCTACCCGACGTGTGAACGGTTACTCCTGCAAAACACCTCAATGGTTGAAGACAAACTCCAGCGAGTTCAGCAGGCTCCAGGCCAGGTCTTCTGCTCCCTCTCGCCGCGACGGTGCGGCTCGCAGGTAGCCGACGGCACGCACACGTTCTGTGTCGCTGGGATACCGGCTGAAAAAGGTCAGATACAATTCCTCGGCCAGTTGCCCGTCGTCCGGCAGACTCTCCGCCAGCCGTCGTACCAGCCCTCCCGCATGGCTGAGCTTCCCCTGGATCTGTGGAGAATTGAGCAAGTGCAGCACCTGGGCCACGCTCGCCTCTGCATTCCGCTCGCACGCGCACACGGTCTGCCGCACAGGACGGCCGAAGAGCGTCAAAAAATAATGGTCCACCTTGCTGTCCCAAAGCTGGATGGCACGGCACCCTTCGGGCACGCCGCTGAACTTCTCCGGCACGCCCGTCACCTGGCAAACAGCGTCGAGCAAGACCTCTGCATCCATGCGCTTGAAAAACGCACGCGAGTAGTTCTGCTCGTCCCGCTCATTGCCTGGTATCGGCTGGCTCGACCGCTGGTAGGCCGCACTGGAGGTAATCAACCGAATCATTTGCCGCAGGTCGAACTTGTGCTCCGCCAGGGAGGCAGCCAATGCATCGAGCAGCTCCGGATTGCTAGGAGGATTCGTCGCACGTACGTCGTCGACCGGCTCGACCAGCCCTCGGCCCATGAAGTGAGCCCACAGGCGATTGGCTTGGTGACGTGCAAACCAGGGATTCTCGGGCGATGTCAGCCAGGCTGCCAGCGCGGGCCTGCGGTCTGCGGCGAGCGGCTTCTCTGGCATCGGCTCGCCGAGTGCGTGCGCCACCACGAGTTCTCCCGTGCGCGGGTGGCGTGTTTCGGGGTTGCCTGCGGCCAGCAGGGCTTCGCCGCGGGGCGTGGGCTTGCGCGCAAGCGGAGCGAAGAAATCTGCCATGCCGTAATAGTCGGTCTGGCTCCAGCGGTCGAACGGATGATGGTGGCACTGTGCACAGGCGATCCGCACGCCCAAGAAGATTTGCGAGATGCTGCTGGCCGTGTCGCCCGGCCCTTGCATGGCCGAGTAGAACCAGGCCGGAGGCACCTCGGCCAGTGGGCCTTCTGCGGTGAGGATCTCTCGCACCATAGCATCCAATGGTTTGCCCTCTGCCAGGCTTTGCCGAAGCCAGCGGTAGAAGGCGAAGGCGCCCTTGTGTCCCAGTGCACCACGGTCGACGCGCAGCACATCTGCCCACTTGAGGGCCCAGTAGTCTGCATATTCGGGCCGGTGCAAGAGTTCGTCCACCAGACGTGCGCGGCGATCGGGCGAGGCGTCGGCCAGCCAGCGGCGGGCTTCTGCGGCCGTGGGCAGAGTGCCGATCACGTCCAAGTAGACGCGGCGGAGGAACTCGGCATCGTCTGCCTGAGGCGAGACGGGCACATTGAGTTTGTTCAGCCGTGCGTTCACGTACCGGTCGATGAAGTTATACTCCGGCATCTTGGCGCTTTCTGGCAGTGTTTGTGCCAGCGGCACGAGCGCCTGGAACGTGGCCACGTGCCCCATGTAGGCCGCCATTACCGCTACCTGCCCCGGCATTCCTCCTGCCGTGACCAGGCCATGCTCATCGACAGACGCGAGTCCCTCGTTATTCGACTGAAAGCGAGCTAGCGGGGTAACATCGGCACGCTCTCCGCCAGCGAATTGGGCCACCACTCGCAATTGTTGCTGCCCACCCGGATCGAGCAGCCGCTCCGCCGGAGCAAGCTCAATGGCGACGACCTCGCGGTCCTGGCCACCGCCATGCGGCAGGCCGGCCGCGATCCACTCGCACAACACACGATAAGCATACGAATGAAGGGAGATGCGCGACCCTCCGCCGTGCGGCACCACGCCGGCCGCCTTGCGCACCACCAAGCTCCGCTCCGGTATGGCAGGAAACACACGCCGGCCCCTGTCTTCCATCGCCAGCGCCTGCCAATCGGCTGCCGGATCCGACCCGAATACAGATAGTCGAAAGCCGTTCTGCCCCTCCGCCTTTCCGTGGCAGGCAGAAGAATTGCACCCATACCGGTTGAACAACGGGATCACGTCGTGCTCAAAGCTGGGTACGCGCGCCCCGCGCGCCGGAGCAACCCGCACCTCAACCCGGCATTCGAGCCCCTGAAACTGCACCCTTACCTCTGTGCTGCCTGCTGAAAGGCCGCGCAGCGTAAACCCTTCGGCCACCGCAACCGAAGGGTCCGCAACCGAAAACTCGGCCGCGTGCGTGCAATCGACCGACCGCCCGTCGCTGCGGGTACCGGTAATCAGCAGCCGCCACCCTGGCTCGCCCGCAACAAGGTCTACCACTGGCGGATCAGCAGCGAGTCGCTCGATGCTCTGCGCGCGTGCCCCGGCAGCGCATGCGATCCAGGCCAACGTGGCCAGAAGTATGAGCGTCGAGCGGCCGCAGCGTGTTGCCTGGGGCATGCCGAACGTCTCCTTTGCCCGTGGTGGGTAGTTGGGCGGGCGGTTGCAACACGGCTGAAAGTATAAACAAACTTCGATGCATCCGCCAGGTACGTCTGGGGGAAAAAGGCGGTCGGAATACGCATGCCAGACGTATCATTTGCCGGCGGGTCCATGACGGCCCTGCTGTGGTGGTTCGCAGGGCTGCGACCGCGCAGGTTGGGGGCGCGCACGACTTGGCCAGTGTTTGCGGGAGAACCGGAGCTGCGACCGTGCACGTTGCCGGTGCCGCCCAGGCGCCCGGCGAGCGATTTAGCACTGTCTTCGAGGCAAGGGGGGCGGCGAGGTCGGCTGCCCGCCTGAGCTTCCCACGCTCCCGTGAACGACAAATTGCAGCGGCTTACACCCCCAACGCCTGCCGCTTTTCTGCAATGAAGCGAATGTGGTGCGGGATATGCTCCGTCACAGAACGCAGCAGTTGTTCGAGCGTCAGCGGACCGCGCTGATTGTGCCGGCAGCAGCGGGCAAAGTCTTCCGGCGGCACGGTGCGCAAGATGCGCGCCACATGGCGGCGCACAGCCTCGACCAGAGACAGCTCTTCTTCGAGGTCACGGCTGTGGTAAGCCAGCCGTGCGGCAAAGCGATCGGGATCGCCGCCGAACACGGTCGGCTCGTCCTCGGCGAGCGTCCGCTTGATGCGGTCTGCGTACACAGGCTCGAAGTCGGCAATATGGCAGACGACCTCGAGCGTAGACCATTTGCCGGGCACCGGCCGCGCGACGAGTTGCTCGCGCGTCATGCCCCGTACGGCCTCTCGCAGCTTGTGCGCCCCTGCCACGTATTCGTCGATCAGGTGTTCAAGTGCCACGGTGGAAACTCCAAGGTGCCTCGTGCGCGCGCAGGAACCAGCGTTCGACGAGCACGCGCCGGGTAAGGTACGCACTAGAAAACAGAACTCGCGCCGCCAGGCCGGTGAGCAATCGGTGCATCCAGCCGGTTCTCGGCACCATACCCCTGCGGGCCCCGAAGCGTGCGCGAACCAGCCGGGCGTACGGTTCAAGGCGTTCGGCCCGGTAATCGCCCCGGGTGGCCAGAATGGTTTCGGCCGCCATCAGGCCAGATTCGACCGCAGGACGGATGCCCTCTCCGCTATAGGTATACGCCAGCCCGGCTGCGTCTCCGATCAGCATGGCCCCATCTTGCACGAGCCAGCGGGGCGAGTGTTCATATAGCCAGTAGGCATGGCCATGGAAGGCGTCAGGGAGGTCAGGCGGAATGCGTCCCTCGGCTTGCAACAGCCGGCAGAATTCAGCCACGTGATGTGGCAGCCCCTGGCGGTCGAGCCGCCCCAGGCCTACGTTCAGATACCGGCCCTTGCGAAAGCACCAGCCGTATCCGGCTAGGTCTCGGCAGTAGTACAGCTCGGCCACTTCGCCCTCGACTCGGCAACTCGCCTCCTGTTCAGGGGTGAGTGCGAACTCGAGTTCCTGGGCCAACACGGCCGTGGCCGCGGTGGGACGGTCTGGACCCAGACGGCGGGCCACCGGGCAATAGTGCCCGCCCGCACCCACCACTAGCGGTGCCTGCCACTCTCCGTTTACCTGCCACCCCGCGCCGGCGCGCTCCAGCGTGGTGAGAGCCACACCCAACTCCAACTGGGCACCGCTGCGCTGTAGCAAGTAATGGTCGAACTCATACCGCCTGATGCCATAGCTGACGGGCTGCGCGTAGCGCGTGGTCACCATGCGGCCGCCAATCCGGCCGGTGCGCAAGCCGAGCACGGGCTGCAAAATGCGGCCTTGAGCGTATGCAGCCAGGTCCAGCTCCAACTCTTCGACCACGGCTGGGGTGATCCAGCCGCCGCACGTCTTGTCTCGTGGGAAGGCCGCCCGATCCATCACCACGACGTGCAACCCTGCCTGGCAGAGACGCCAGGCGCAGGTCGAGCCGGCCGGGCCGCCTCCCACGATCAGCACGTCGCAGGTGTGCATGGGGGGCCGCCTGCGGCAGGATGATCTGTGTACAGATGAGCGCGGGTCCAGGGGAGGTCGTTTAGCGTCGGCCGGGCGAAGAGCACCTGGAACAACTGCAACGAGCCGGCCGAGAACGCCGCAGCGCTGCCGGCCAGGTAGAGCCGCCACAACCGCACAAAGCGTTCATCGAACATCTCCCGCACGCGATCGGCAGCGGCCTCGAACCGCGCAAGCCAGTGCCAAAGCGTGCGTGCGTAATGCAAACGCAGGTTCTCGATATCCAGCACCGAGAAGCCGCGCGGCTCCAGCACCGCGAGCATCTCTCGCAGAGAGGGAGCATAACCTCCCGGGAACACATAGCGGGCCGTCCAGCGGTCTGTCTCCTGAGGCCAGTTGCGGCCGATAGAGTGCAACAGCCCGCGGCCATGTGGCAGCAGGACGCGGTCGATGGTGCGGCCAAGTGCGGCGTATTGTGCGCGTCCCACGTGCTCGAGCATGCCAACCGAAACGAACACATCATAGCGGCCGTCGATCGCGCGGTAGTCGTCTTCCACAAACTCCACCTGCTGGTGCAGGCCCTGGCGGCGGGCTTGGTCGCGGGCATACACAATCTGCTCGTGCGATAGGTTGTAGGCACGCACCTGCACCCCATACCGGCGCGCCATGTGCAACGCAAGCGCGCCCCAGCCGCAGCCGGCCTCTACCACCCGCTCGCCCGGGCGCAGGCGGAGCTTGCGGCAGACGTGATCGAGCTTGGCCTGCTGTGCCAGTTCCAGGCAGCAGTCCGGAGAAGGAAAGTAAGCGCAGGTATAGACGAGTTGCTCGTCGAGCCAGAGCCGGTAGAAATCGTTTCCCAGGTCGTAGTGGTGGTGCACATTGCGGCGAGAGCGTGCGGGCGTGTTGCGGCGCCACCAGCGCAGGCACGCTCGTGCGAGCCGCCCAAGCAGCGAGGGTGACGCCGCGTGCCGGCGTTCGACGGCGCAGCGTCCGACGCACTCCAAAAACCGCACGAGGTCCCCAGGCACCACGATTCGGCCGTCGACATATGCTTCTCCGAAGCCCAGTTCGCGCTGCCAGGCAATGCGGAACAGCGTCTTGCGGTCTTGAATCTCGAGCGCGGCCTGCGGGCACATGCCAGGTGGAGCGATGACCTCTCCGCTCCACAATCGTACGGCTATGGGCGGCTGACCCAGTCTTCCCAAAATGGCGCGCACGAGCCAGCGGTCCAGCCAGGTGCTGCGGCCTGGTGCCGCCGCAGGGGTACCGGCCAAAGGCAACGGCATGCCGGCATTCTCGGAAAATGTGCAGCCATTTATAGGGGCGGCTGGCTTCTGGCCAACTCCTGCCAAGTCGCTTGCTGCCGGGTTTTCAAGAACCGCTTGCCCGGCTGCCACGTTCGCCGGGGCTGCACCGCCATGCTGAACCATCTGCGACGACGATCCGGATCCTGCGTGGCCGAGCGATTGATGCGGAATGCCTGTCATGACGTGGCAACTCCCCAAACACGGATTTCGGTCCCGACTGTTCGGATTCTACACGCCGTACACCGCGTAGCAAGCAACCGCGCTCGGCACGCTAGGCTGCACAACGCACCATGGCCGTACGCAGAATCGCGGCATTGCATTGCCGCTGCGTTCAAGCTGCTTAAGACGTCACAACCATGCAGCCGGACGCGCCGCAGCCGCGCTCGCCAGAGCGCATGCCAGCGTATCTTTGGAGCGTCCATCCCCTTTCCGCGCGCTCTGCGCTAGCCGCGGCTATGGGGGAAAGAGCCTTCATGATCTCCCCAGTACCAGCATTGGGGGTGTTTCTCCGAGCCATTTCGTGGTGGCTGGCACGCAAGGCAATGCCGCCGGCGGCGTACTGGCGTTCATGCCGAACCTTTGAGGACAAGGGGGCACGGCGCCTTAAGTAGCCTCGTTTTCAACCGTCTTCGCCCCCTTTGTAAGGTGGAGAAGAGGACGGAGCACAGCAGACGCACGCGCCTGCCAGCGTCGCGGATGAGCTGCGGGTGACGGCGCGCCGTCTAGGCCGCGTGGCACTCGTATGTGAACCAGCGCCCTTCGCACGGCGGGCCAAAACTCAAATGCAGTGTGCGCGTGGCGGGCTCGGCCACCAGGGCCGAGACCGTCTCCCAGTCGGCCGCATGGGCGGCGTGGCGGCAAAGGGGCTCCGGCTGTACCGTGTGGTCGGCCAACAGTCTCTTGATAAGCTCAAGGTCGATCGCCCCCCGGTGCGCGGCAAGCGCCTGCCCGAGCCATGCCTGGCGCTGCGCCGAACCGGGCATGGGAAGCAGTGGCGGCTCAAACGCCGCCAGTTCGGGATTCAGGCAGTTGTTGGCGTGGGCCAACACGCCTTGCTCGCAGCTTAGCGACCGCATGCCCTCGGGCATAACCTCGAGGTTGCACACGCTGCCGCTGGCATCTGCTACAAGGTAATTGCCCGTAGCCGGGCCTGGTATGGCGGCTACACGCTCGGCCGCCTGTTGGGCAGTGGCGCATTCGAGAATGGCCCGCCGCACGAGTGGGGGGGCCATCCAAGTACGCCCGGAGCGGCTCCAGAGCGAGTTGGCAAACACGCACACTCCTAGGCTGTTGATTCCCACGCCCGCCAGCTCCCCGGGCACGCAGTGCATGAGCATGGCCGGCCGGCCCTCTTGCTGAAACAGGCCGACAAACATGCGGCGGCGATAGGCCGGCGTCAGGTCGCGGTTCTGCCCAACCAGCATACGGCCATCGGCTGTCTCGCTCCCCAGAGCAGCAAACGAGGTGCAGCCTCCCGCAAGCTCTCCGCGGCCAGGCCGGATCTGTAAGACAGCCGCTTCTGCCAGCGACATTCCCGCACCATGTGCCATGCCGCGCAGCTCGTCGATCCAGTGAGGCGCGAGCGTCTCGATCTTGTCAAGCTGCTCTTCGGCACAGCGGCAGGCATCTTGCTTCGCCAGCCCGGCAGCGGCAGCTTGCCGTAAGGTCTCATCAAGCTGCTCGTGGATCTGCTCCCTCATCCGCACGCCGTGCTGCCGGCCCACGTCCCATGCATCGCCGGCAAGCTTCAAGAAGGGGAACGCTGAAGCCGACTGGAGCAACTCGATCGGGGGGAACATGGGTTCAACAGGCAGCGTTGAAGTGGCAGAGGAACAACAGGCCCACGCAATTCATTCAACCGCCTCCTGCGAGACATTGCAAGCTGACCAGCAGCCCGCCTATTCATGCGCATGAGCCTGCCATTAGCGCGTGTGCAGGCAAGGTCATATGGCTCGGACCTCGATCAGACTTGACCGGCCGGTGTGAGATGCAAGACCGATCGACGCGCAGGCAGTGCTAGCGTGCCTCGGCAGGCAGGAGGACGACATGGGCGGCCCCGTCGGCGCAGGCGGCCACGACTCGGTCTCCGCCGGGGTGATAGGCGGCATAGTAGGCCACGGCGGGCAAGCGGTGCGAGAAGAGCTTCGTACCGGCGGCGGCATCCCAGACGTGCAGGTTTCCGGCATAGCCACAGGAAAGCAGCCGAGTGCCCTGGGGGTTGAACACCACGCGGTAGATGTGGTCGGTATGGCCCGTGCCGGACCAGCGCAACTCGCTGGTGGCTACATCCCAGACGCGTATGGTCTTGTCCAGCCCGCCCGCGGCGAGCAATCGCCCGTCCGGGCTGAAGCAGACGCTGTACACGGGAGCCGTGGGTCCAGGCAGCCGCTTGAGTTCGCCGCCCGACGAGGCATCCCAGATGCGTACGGTCGTGTCCGCGCCGCCCGATGCCAGCAGGCCGCCATCGGGACTGTACGCGACCGTGTAGACGCTGCCTTGGTGGCCGGAAAGCTGGCGGACCTGGTTGCCGTTTGCCGTGTCCCAAATACGGATGGTCTGATCGGCGCTGGCAGAGGCTGCCAGGCTGCCCTGGGGCGCGAAGGCCGCGGCATACACTTGTGCTCCATGGCCGCCGAGGGTGCGCACGGCCTGCGGGCTGGCGTGCAGCCATTCTTTGACCGAGCTGCCGCTGGCCGAGTAAAGGGTTTTATTGTCCGGCGCGACGGCCACGGCGGCGATGGGAGCCGCATCAGTGAAGTCGTCCAGCAGTCTGCCGTCTTGTGTTTGGAACACGCGTAAATGTCCGTCGTCTCCACCGGCCAGCAACCGCTGGTTGTCCTGACTAAATGCCAAGGCGCGGACGGCAGCAGGCGTCTCAAGCTGCCGGATCAGCTCTCCGCCGCCGGACCAGACGTATATTTGGCGGTTGGCGGCGCCGGCGGCGATCTGCTGTCCGTCGGGTCGAACGGCCAGAGAGAAGAGTGCGCCCTCGGCCCCTTCCAGGAGGCGGTTCTGGTTGCCGTTGCCGTCGAAGGAGCGAACGCGGCCGTCCTCACCCGCGGCGGCGAGCGAACCATCCGGCAGCCAGGCCACGGCATGCAGCGGGCCTGGCGCGCAGGGGAGTGCACGCAGAGCGGAGGTGCGGCGCAGCCAGAGGGTGCCGTCGGCGGCTGCTGTGGCGAGCGTGCGGCTGTCTTCAGCCCAGTGCACAGCCAGGGCCGCCGCGCCGGCGGCGAACGCTTCCAGGGCTAGGCCCGCCGCATCCCAGACTCTTACCAGGCCGTCCTCTGCGGCAGTGGCCAGCCGCTGGTTATCTGGAGAAAATCTTAGCCACAAGACCGCGCCGGGATGTTGAAGCCGCAGCGGCTGCGGAGGGCCTCCTTCCCGCGCAAGGTCTGCCGTGTTCCAAACCAGCACGTCTTTGCCGGCGGCGGCCGCGATGCGTGTCCCATCGCGGGAAACGGCTACGCGTCCTAGCCGTTCGCCTTCGATCCGCACGGCCGCGAGCACGCTGCCATCGTTCGGATTCCAGACGACCAGCCGCCCATCGGCACCGGCCGAGGCCAGGCGCGATCCGTCGGCAAACCATGCCAGCCCGCTTCCGCCGCCCTTGTGTCCGGCGAGCAGCACGCCCAGCGACGTGGTAATCAGCCGTGCACCACCGTCCAACGTGCTCGTTAGCAGTGTGCGGTTGTCGGGTGCAAACGCCAGACTGCGCACGGGCGCGGCGAACTCGAAGCGCTCCAGCAGCCGGGCATCCTGGGCGGCGTAGAGCCGCACCTGGCCGTCTTCGCAGCCGGCAGCGAGTTTGCCGCCGTCTGGCGAGTAAGAGAGCGAGGTGACGGCGGCCTGCACATTGCGGCGCGCGGGCTGGGCGGGTTCGGCTAGATTCCAACGAAAGATGGTCTTGGCTCCGGCGGCCGCCAGTTCGTTCCCGCCCGGCCGAAGGGCAAGCGCGACGAGCGGTGCTTCGCCGGCCAAGAACTCATGCAACGGTCTGCCGGAGACATCGAACACGCGTGCTCGGCCATCGTCTCCCGCAGTAGCGAATCGGCCGTCGTCTAACCAGACCACGGCGCGGCAGCCGGGCGTGTGCGCGGTCAGGGCGATCTCGCAGGCTAGCGGCGTCACCGCGGCCGTTTGGTCGGCGGCGGCAGAGAACACCACGTTCCCCGCGGCTGCTACGCCCAGCACCGGCCCGTTGTGCCTGCGGAGTTGTTCGAGTTCGTGCGGTTCGACCAAGCTCCAGACGTGCACGGCACTACCTTCGCAGGCCACGGCTACGCGGTCAGGCTGGCGTAGAGCTGCCAGGCTGCGAACCGAGCCGGGCAGTTCCAACACGGCTTCTGGCTTGCCGAACGCCGCCGCCTCTTGATCTGCCAGGTTCCAAATGTGCACTTTCTGGCCCGAAGCACAAACCAGCCGTCGGCCATCGCCAGACCAGGCCACGCTGCTTGCCGCCTGCCCGACGTCGAAGTTGGCAACCGCTTCGCCCTGAGACAGGTTCCATACCCGCACCAGTCCATCGGCCCCAGTGCTGGCGAGCCGCGATCCATCCGGCACAAAGGCCACGCCGGATGCGCCTCCCGCGTGTGTCCCGAGCACCGTTACTAGCGACACCGCCAACAGGCGAGCCTGGTCTGCACCACCGGCCAGCACCGTCTTGCCGTCTGGCGACATGTACACGCCCGCCAATGCCGAAGAACTTGCGTGCAGTTCTTCCAGCAGCCGCCCTGTCTGCGGATCGAGCACCTGCACGCGGCCATCTGCTGCGGCGGCGGCCAGCCGCCGGCCATCTGAACTGAAGCTCAGGCCGACGCAGGCTTGTGAGAGCCGGAAGCTGCTAAGCGTGCGGCCTGCGGGCGCGTCCCATACCTGGACGCGGTCTTCGCTGGCCGCGGCTGCCAAGCTGCCCGAGGGCGAGACGGCCAGTGCAGCGGCCGGACCTTTCAGGCCATCGAGCGACCGTGCTGTGCGGGCTTGAGCGTCCCAAAGCTGCACTTGCCCGTCGGCCCCTGTCGAAACGAAGCTCGTCTCTGCAAGCCATGCGGCACGCGCTGGCCCCTGGTGCGCGGCAAGCACGGTCTGAGCCGCTCGGGGCGAGAGACGAACGGTGCGATCGGCCGAAGCCGACGCGATCAGCCGCCCATCGGCAGAGACCGCGATGCCCAGTACGGCTGCGGCGTGTCCGCGCAGGCGTTCCAGCTCCCGCCGCGCGGCCAGGTCGAACGAGGCGATTGTCCCATCGTCCATGGCAGCAAACACGGTGCTTGCAGCGCGATCTAGGGCCACGGATCGTGGCACGGCTTCGAGAGGGATGGTGAACGCGGGCGTTTGCGGCTGATCGAGATTCCATGCCAAGAGCAACTTTGCTTCGCTGACAGCGGCGAGCACTTTGCCGTCGTTCGCGGCGGCCAGTCCGGTTACCGGTCCGGAGGCGGCGAACTCGGCCATGCACTCTGCTGCGGTGCGCGACCAGAGGCGCACGATGCCATCTGCTCCGCCGCTGGCCAGGCGATCCTCGCCGAGCCATGCAACGCTGGAAGCCGCGGCGGGGTGGGCCGTGTACAGGGCCTCGAGCGAGCGAGTGTAGATGCGCGTTTGCCCATCGGCGCCGCCCACGGCAACATACCGCTCGCTGCCGGCCAAGACGGCGCATCGCTGGGCGACGTTTGGGGTGGCAAAGCTCTCTTCCAGCCGGCCGTCGAGCGCGACGATGCGCAGCACGCCGTCGGCACACGCCAGGGCCAACCGGGCGGGTCCGCAAAAACAGATGCCGGCCACGTCTGCCGGCTGGGCGGGCAAGCTGCCCGCCGCAGCCCCGTCTGCTAGCCGCCACAGCCGCACCGTGCGATCGGCGCCTGCGGTCGCGACCAGCTCGCCACTGGTGGCAAGGCACGCCAGGTTCGCCCCATGCGCCGCCGTCCAGCCGGGCGTACCCTGAGCATCGAAGGTGCGCAAGCTTCCGTCTGCCAAGCCGGCCAGCAGACGCTGTCGGTCGCCATACACGATCTGCACGACGGCGGCCCCCAGTCCCTCGATCTTGCGGAGCGATGTCCCATCGGACAGGCTGAAGATGGCTACAATGCCGTCCGTGCCGCCGGCACAGATCTGGTCCTTTGCCACGGCCAGCGATTTGAATTCGGCCTCGTGTCCTGTGCATTGGACGACCTGCTGGAACGAGTTCGTGTCCCACACGCGCACGGTGCGGTCCGTGCTGCATGTGACGATGCGGGCTGCATCTTGGCTCCAGGCGATGCCGGTCACGGGGCCGGCGTGGCCCGAAAGCGTGCCGGCCAGCTCGCCCGTGCTAAGATTCCATACGTTCACCACGTTGTCGGCCCCCGCGGTGGCCAGCAGTTTCTGGTCGGGGCTGGCTGCCATGGCCAGAACGGACTGGTTGTGCCCAGCCAAGACACGCGCCGCGACAGGCAGGCTCCATACGCGCAGCGTCCCATCCTCTCCGGCAGAGGCGAGCAGTCGACCGCGCGGCGAAAAAGCCAGGGATCGTACAGCTCCCGCGTGGCCTGCAAGCGTGTAGCGGTCGGCTCCGTCGGCCAGGTTCCAGAGTTTGATGGTGCCGGTGGCGCTGCCCGCGGCCACGAGCGTCTCATCGGCAGAGGCCGCCAGCGCCGTTGCTGCTCCGCCCAGCCCCTCGAAGGCGCGTACCTGTTGGCCGCCGGCCGCGTCGAGCAAGCGAACCGTCTGGTCAAGCCCGCAGGAGAGCACGTGCGTTCCCCCGCCCAGCATGGCCACTGCCGTCGCCTGGTTGGCGTGAACCTGCCACGACCTCGGCGGCATGCGCGGTGGTTCCCAGATGCGCAGGCTCCCGTCCGCCGAGGCGGAGAGCAGCCGCGTCCCGGCGGGGTTGTACGAGAGTGTCTGTACCGCGCCTCCGGGGCAGTAGAATTCTGCCACCGGCGTACCCTCCAGATTCCAGAGGCGGATCTGCCCTGCAGCGTCGGACGTGGCAAGCTGCGCCTGCGTGGGATGAAACACGGCCGCTGTCACGCCCTGCTGATGGGCCTCCCAGGTGCGAAGCTGTTGGCCGTCTGTCACACGCCAGAGCCGAAGGATGCGGTCATTGCCGGAGGTGCAGGCCAGTTCGCCACTGGGGCTGATGGCCGCCACGGCGACCGGTTGCGCATGACCGGCCAACACGCGCGGAGGCACGGGAAACTGCCACAACCGCACCGTGCCGTCATCGGCTGCGGTCGCCAGGCCCTGTCCTTGGGGATGGAATGCCAGTCCGCGCACAGGCGCCCCCATGGCCAATAGGGAGCGGTCGGCCCCATCGCCAGCGTTCCAGAACTGTACGGTCCCATTGCTTCCGGCCGCGGCGAGCAGGCTGCCATCGGGGCTGACGGCCACGGCCAGCACGGCACCCGTTGTGTTCGCGTATTGGCGCTGAAGCTGGCCGCTGGCCGCATCAAAGGCGCGCACCGTCTGGTCCAGGCCCCCGGTGTACACCACCTGACCCGCAGATCCAGCGGCCACGCTTGTGACCTGGTCGGTGTGTCCTGCCAACGTCCGCGCCATGATCGGCGGCACGCGCCATAGCCTAGCCGTTCCGTCTCCGCTCGTGGATGCAAGCTGTTGCTGATTGCCGTGCCAGGCTAGCGATGTGACGGGCCCGCCAGGCGCGGAAAAGGCAGTCAGAATGGCACCATCCTGTGGTTGGATCAGGCGGATCGTGCCCGATGCGTCCCCACTCGCCACTAGTGCGTTGTCTCGGCGAAAGGCCAGGGCCGTAATAGGCTGCTCATGCGGCGGCAGTTCGCGCACGACCTGGAGATTGGCCGCGTTCCACAGCCGCAGCTTGCCCTCCGCCGTGCCGGTAACGGCCCATGCCCCGTCGGCACTCAGGGCTGCGACGACTTCGCCCGCCTCATGTCCCGCCAGCTCTCGGAGTGCTTGCGGCAGTTGCCAGATGCGCACAAACCCGTCATCGCCCGTTGTGGCAAGCTGCTGGTTGTTGGGGTGGAAGGCAACGTCGCTGACTGCGCCCAGGTGTGCCGCGAGCACGTAGCGATCCACAGCATCTCCGGCGTTCCACAGTTTCACGTGCCCGGAACGGCTTCCCGAGGCCAGCAGGCTACCATCGGCAGACAGGGCAAGCATCGTGGGCTCTCCCGGCTGGCCTGCATAGGTGCGCAGCACCTGCCCCGATGCATCCACGGCACGCACTTCTCCGGCGGCCGTGGCGGTATACATGGCCTGCCCTGCCGAGGCGAAGGCCATGGCCCGCAACTCACCGGCATGCGTGGGAAGTTGCGTGGGTGGCTGCTGTGGTAGTTGCCAGATGCGCGCCTTGCCATCGCTGCCGGCCGATGCCAGAAGTTGGTTGTTCGGCCCATACGCCAGGCTGCGTACGCTCCCCCCAGGACTCAGAATCGCCGCCAGAAGCTGGCCGTCGGCTGGGTTCCAAACGAGAATCTGCCCCCTTTCGTCTGCCGACGCCACCTCGCCCCCATCACGGCGGAAGGCGGCGGCCATCACGGGAGCTTCGTGCCCTTGTAGCAGCAACAGCGTGCTCCCCTCGGCGCGCTGCCAGATGCGTAGGGAGCGGTCTGTGCTGCTGGTGAGCGCGAGCGTGCCGTCTGGGCTGAGTGCCAGCCCCGTAATCGTGTCTTGGTGCCCTTCCCAGGCGGCCAGGGGGTGTGGTACGAGCATGTCCCACAGCCGCAGCGTGTTGTCGCGCGAGCCGGTGAGCAGTCTTGCTCCATCGCCAGAGAGGGCCAGGCAGAGCACCTGGCCTTGATGGCCTTCTAGCGTGCGCAAGAGGGCACCGGTGGCGGTGTCGAAGATGCGGGCTTTGTTGTCGAAGCTGCCGGTAACGAGCAACTTGCCGCCGGCGGCGTACTCGGCCGCGCTGGTGCTGCTGGCGTGGCCCACGAACTGCTCGGGCATGCTTTGAGCCGCACCGGGCCGCTGGCCCGCCAGGGCCAGAGCGGCAGCCAAGGCGACGCTTGCTGCGTGTACGGCGAACTTCGTGCGGCGCGATGGTGCCTGGCTGGCCGCCAGGAGCAGGAGACGTAGATCGTGGCGTGTGGTCATGGCCGGGATCCTGCGTATATTCTCCCGATCAAAGGTAGCATCATCGGTGTCTTGGTGGTGCAAAGTTACGTGCCGGCGCGATCTGCGCATCAGGGGGTCTCAGCAGCAGGGACCTGCCCTTCAGATGCGGGCTGGGCGCCTGGTTGGAGAGCATGCACGAGCTGGCCGCTCTCGATGTGCCAGATACGTACAACGCCGGAGTGGTCGATCGCTGCGAGCTGCTGGCCGTTTTCGGTGAGGTCGATCGCGTTGATATAGTCTGTTCCCTCCCAGGTGCGCAGCAGGTTGCCGCCATCGATTTCGTGCTGGCGGAGCAGCTTGTCTCCAGATCCTGAGACGACGCTCGACGTGCCGGGGAGGAACCGCAGCGAGGTGACGGGTTTGGCAAAGCCCTCGATGGTTAAGAGCGGTTCGCCAGCGTGGGGATTCCAGATTCGCACCACGCCTTCAGCTCCGGCAGAGGCCAGGCGTTCGCCGTCGCTGCGCCAGGCGACGGCAAGCACGTGGTGTGCGTGTCCCTCGAACCTGTAGACCTCTCGCAGGTCCGGGATGCTGAACACTTTGAGCAGCCGGTCAGCGGCGCCGGTGGCCAGGTAACGGCCGTCGGGCGAGAAGGCGGCTGCGAAGATGGTATCGGTATGCGCTTGGGGGGCATGGGCAAGAAGGCGTCCGGAGGCGGCATCCCAAAGAACCAGCTCGCCGGAGCGGGAGGGCTCTCCGCCGGCCGTGGCCAGCAGCGTACCGTCTGGGCTGAAATCCAGGGCCAGCACCCGATCTACGGGCAGGTCCGCCTCATCGCCGCCGAGCACGCGTGCCAGGGTCCATTGGGGTGCAAGCTCCCATACGGCCGCGCGGCCGCTGGCGGCGGCGGCCAGGCCGCCGGGAACGAAGGCAAGGTCTTGCATGGGGCCCGAATGTGTTTCGAGCACGTCTGCGGGGCGGCCGGTTGCGTCGTTCCATAGGTAGACCGTGCCATTATCGCTCCCAATGGCGAAGACACCCTGCTGCGAGAAGGCCACGGTGGTCGCAGGCCGTAGGGAGGCTTGGAAGTCGGACTCCAGGGCCTGCTGCCGTTCGCGGAGGCGTTCGAGTGCCTCTTGGAGCGAGGTCTTGAGTGCCTGGCTGCTTTGGAAGAGTGCCTGGGCTTCGCGGTATGCGGCGGCGGCAGCTTCGGCAGCTCTGCGCGCCTCGAGTACGGCGGCCATGGCCTCCTCTGCGGCCTGGCGGGCCTGGTCTGCCTGGGCGGCAAGTGCCGCCACGCGTGCTTGGGCCTCTGTGGCCGTGGGGGCCAGCGTCGCGAGCTGCTGTTCGGCGGCCGTGAGCAGATCGCGGGCCTGTTTCAGGTCTTCGGCGGCTTGTTGCGACTCGTGTTCGGCCGTCTCAGCAGCGTGGGCGAGCATTTCGTTATCAGGATTGGCAGCAGCCGCACGGCGAGCGCGTTCTGCGCGTTGCCCGGCGCGTGTTGCGACCTTTTCGAGCCTTTCGACCTTTCGGGCTGCATTGCCTGCGGCTTGTTGTGCCTCGCTGGCCTGGCGCGTGGCGACAAATGCGGCGGCCTGGGCCTCTTGCAAGGCGGCCGTGGCTGATTGCAGCGCCGCCATGCGTTCAGCATGGTTCCGTTCGGCCGCGGCGAGTGCACTTTGTCTCGATTCGGCCTCGGCGGCCCGCGGGGGGGTGTCGTTCTGGGCCTGAGCAAGCAATTCTTCGTTGGCCGCTAGCCGCGATTGGAGAATCTCGGCCCGCCGGGCCAACCGCTCGGCTTCGGCTGCCAATCGGAAGTCTCCGCGCAGCTCGGCGAGTTGCTGGCCGTCCTGGAGGTTCCACAGCCGAGTTACTCCGTTCTCTCCTGCCGCGGCCATGCGGGCACCATCGGGGCGCACGGCCAGCGCGACGACGCCGGCGCCAAGCTCGAACTGCCGTAGGAGCTGGCCGTCTGCATTCCATTCCCGAACCAAGCTGCCGCCCCCGGTAAGTAACCGGCCATCGCCCAAGCCGACCATGGCCGTGAGCGGGCTATCGTGGGCCTGGATGCGGCGCGTGGCGAGCAGCCTATTACGCCGCACCGTTCCGTCGCTGCTGGCGGATACGATGCAGACCTGCTTGCCGCTATCTTCGGCCGGGACAAAGTACAACCCCACCCCCGTAACCGCCGCTTTGTGCACTGGATACACCTGCACGCAGCGTCTCTCCTGAACGTTGTAAAGGCGCACCTGCCCCTGTGCATCTCCTCCGGCTGCATAGCGGCCGTCTGGAGAAAATGCCGCACATCTTACGTCACCGGCGAACCCCGCCAGCTCGTGCGAAGGATTGCCTCCCAGATCGAACAGGACTAGCCGCCCATCGCCGCAGGCAACAGCAAAAGCGTTGCCGGCCGGACTCACCGCAATGTCGAACACGGCCGTGCCCAGGGCCGCGTCGAATGCAGTCCGGAGGTCGCTATCCCAACCGCGAATCGTGCCGTCTGATCCCGCGCTGAAAAGCCGATTGCCATCCACGCTCCAGGCTATGCTCGCACGGCCCTGGTGTGCGGCCACGACCTTCTCAACGGGAGTAGAGGCCCGCACCACAGCCCCTTCGGCTGTGATACACGTCACCTCTCCACCGGTCTGCCATAGAAGGCTGGTGCACGGCGGAACGGGTAACGCACTCAATAGCAGCCCCTGCTGCACGTCCCAGGCGAACACGCCTTTTGCTCCAGCGGACGTCAGGCGGGTCCCTTCAGGATTGAGTGCCAGGGCATGCGGAGGCACCTCGTGTCTGCCGAGCGTCTGTATCACGCCGGCGGATTCCAGGTCGATGATCTGAATGCCGGCAATAGCATCTCCCCCCGCCTCGTCGGCTTCGGCTGCTCCCCTGGACGACAGTTCCACTGCCACTGCCGCACGCGGCGCCGCCGTCGCCACAGATAGCGCCAGGGCCGGACCGGCAAGCTCGACCTCGCGCGCAGCAGTGCCGTCGAGCGACGCCATCCGCAGCATGCCGTCGGCGCCCACGGTGATCGCGGTCGATCGATGTACGGCCATGCCGGTCACTCCCCCCTTGTGCGCAAGGGCACGCAGCGGCTCGCTGGGGCGATCTATGTTGTACGTGCACACCTGGCCATCGGCGCCGGCGGTGAGCAACGTTTGGCCGTCGGCGAAACACACGGCGGTGGCCGGTCCATCGTGGGCCGGCAGGACGCCAAGTTCTGGCATCCGCGGATCGCCCAGGTTCCAGAGGCGCACGGTCCCATCTTCCGATGCCGTAGCCAGGCGCAACGCATTGGGCGAGAAGGCCAGCGCGCGTATGGCATGTGTGTGGCCCAGGAGCAGGTGCGTCACTTCGCCCCGCTCCAGGTTGCGGACCACGGCAGCGGGGCGGCCGTCGTACTCTTCTGCGGTGGCGAGCCAGCGGCCGTCGCTGCTTGCGGCTGCGGCCGTGGGCGGCGCGTCTGTCATGGCCAGGGGTGTTGCCTTTGCCTCTGGCCGCCACAACCGTAGCAGGCCGTCCTGGGTGGCGACGGCAACGAGATGGCCCTGAGGATGAATGGCGAGGTCTGTCACCTCGACCTGGTCCAAAAATAGCGATGGGAACGTCTCTTGCGAGCCGAGCGGAACGATCTCTACCGCTCCTTCGGCGGCGGGAAGCGCGACGCGGCTGCCGTCTGGCCAGAGGGCCAGGCAACGGAGCGTGTGCGGCGTACGCCGGGCCAGTGTGACGATGTGGGGAACGTCGAGCATCAGGCGGCGCAAGCGGCCGTCTTCGCCGCCGACCAAGGCCGTTCGGTCCGAGGGCAAGACAGCGAGTGCCGTGGCCGGCGCCGCCAGCCGCGCGATCCGCTGAGAAGCCGGCGGCCCAAGACGCCAGAATTGCACGAAGCCGCCTGCCTCGCTGGTGGCGATCTTGCCGGATTCGTCCAACACGGCGAGATGCCGCGCAGGGCCCGGCAGGCCTAGACGCCGCAGCGGCCGAGCGTCGACGGCGTCCCAAAGGCGGACCGTTCCGTCGAGCGATGCAGAGTAGAGCGTGCGGCCATCGGCAGAATAACGCAGCGCCACGGCGGCATCGGTGTGCCCCACAAGCAGAGCCCCAGGCTGCCCGTCCGCCGCTGCGAACGTGCGAATCACGCCGTCTCCCTGGGAAACGGCCAACCAGCGGCCGTCTGGACTAGCAGCAAGCACGCCTCGCCCCCCTTGGCCGGTGCTCGGGTTCGCCCCTTGCGCCTCCACGCCGACAGGCACTTCCCATTGCCAACGCTGCACGTTCCGCGGCCGACGCCAGAGCCTCACCGCCTTGTACCCAGCCGCTGCCAACAGCTCGCCTCCGGGATGAAAGGCGATCGCACGCACGCTGTCTCGATCTGCCTGCCCCTCCCCGAGCGCCGGGTCAGCAAGCTGAGTAACCAAGCCGCCGCCTTGTGCATCATGGACAAACAACTGCGTCCCCCGGCTGAAAGCTATCAGCACATCGTCGCTGCTGAAGCGCACGGCCCAGCCGGGATGCCACCCGCTCGGCGGCCGGCGCCAACGCGGGCCTTCGGGGCGAGTGGCGGCACCGTCCTCGGCCCCTTGCTCGATCCACCGGCGCAACAGGTCAAGCTCCGCCGCGTCCAGTGGGCGGGCTCCCACGTCGTTGCCTGCGGGCGGCATCACCGGCTCGGCGGTGCCGCCGGCTACGGCCAGCAGCAGGCTCTCCTGAGGTTTGCCCGGTATGACCGCCGGCCCGCGCGAACCGCCGGCCCGAATTGCCTGCGGCGTCTCCAGCACCAGTCCTGCCTCTCGCCGAGACGCACTATGACACGCTAAACATTGCGCTTGCAGTATGGGCAGAACGTGCTGCCGGAAGTCGAGCTTCTGCTCGCTGACTGGCCCTGCGGCCTGTGGCGCCTGCGCCTGCGACTGAACACTCCCTGCCGCCACACACAGGCAGAGGCACAACCGCAGCGCGGCGAGCCATTCGCGGCGACGTGCCGTGCGTTCCGGTTGCACGCACCATAACCGGCGCAGAGAGAGCCACGCACGCCGTGTGGCGGACCTGAGCAGATGGCGGTCCTGTACGCTGATCCCAATCATTGCATAGGTATCACGAGCCGTGTTCATCCTTTGCGTCCGACTCGGGCGAAGCAGCGTCCGCAATAACCAGCCTCAGGGGCCGCCGTACCTCGACCCCCTGGCCGTTGAAGCCGAGCGACAGGCGCAACACGGCCGCGTACGTACCCGACGGTGCATCAGCGGCCGCCTCCACGCGCAGCGATCCTTCGGTCTGCTGCGATTCCATGTAGAGGCTCGAGACGCTCAGCCCTGGCACGCCACCCTCCAAGAGCAGCTCGACCGATACCGCATCTTCAAAGCCGAATAGCCGGACGATGGCCACGGGCAATTCGGCGCTTGCGCCCGGTGCAAGGCGCAGCTCGCTGGGCACCGTGAGCGCAACAGGAGATTCGGCCACATCGATCGAGAGCGACGTGGAAGGGTATGCGACGCCGTAACCGCGCTGGGCCGCCGCCCCGGCCAATTCGGCAGCCAGCCGCTCGACCTCGGCAAACCATTCGGCCGCCTCTGCCGCTGCGCCTTCAGCCTGCACAAGCGCCTGCTGGGCTTGGTCAAAACGATCTCTTGCCACGGCCAGCGCGTGCTCGCGGCGGGCAAACTCTTTTTGTGCCTCCTGGAGTGCAGCGCGGGCAGCAGACGGCGCGTGTTGTGCTTCTTCGAGGCGGCGTGCCGCTTGTTGCGCACGCTCGGCCAGGCCTGCGTCTGCCGGAGCATCGTTGGCCGCATGTTGTGCGGCGGCGTGTTCATCAGCGGCTTGGGCGAAGGTTGCATCGGCCTGGGCCAGCGCTTGCTCGGCGGCCTGGAGGGCAGCACGGCCCTCTTCGAGCCGGGCCTGGGACTCGGCGAGCGCCTGTTCGGCCCTGCCACGCACCTCGGCGGCGCGGTTCACAGCCGCTTGAACCTCGGGCAAGGCCGCTTCGATGGCTGCCTTGCGTGCCGCAGCGGCTGCGGCCGCTTCAGGATTGCGTGCATACGGCACTTCGGCCACGCCCATCAAAGAGAGTGTGTACCGGCCAGGGGGACAATCTCCAGGCAAAACGAGCTGGAGCGTACCAGCAGTTGTCGAACCGTCCAGGTTCAGCTCGTTGAGCTGCTGGATGCCGCGCGGACCACCCCGCAGGTAAAAATAGATGTTTCCTTGAAACGCGCCCCGCCTCACGACGGAAATGGGTAGGGTCAATCGGCCTGCTCGGCACGTTTGCAGCACCTCTGCTTGCGGCTCCCCCAACCGCACAGCGAACGGAGCCGGTTCGCCCAGAACGCAAAGCGGCAATGTCGCACTTGCTCGCGCCCGCGGTAGCGGAGGACGCCGCGGATCAAAAGCCACCGTGCCGACCAGTGCCTCGCGCTCCAGAACGCGGCCCCCCACCATGCCTCGCGCCACAACCCGCAGATAAGAAAGGGAAGGCTCTACCCCTTCTTCTGCAACCAGCGCCAGACTGCCGGCCGATATACCTGGGCCCAACACAGCCGGCGCAGCGCTCACGCCAGCAGGCAGCCCTTCGACACGCACCTCGACCTCGCCCGCAAAGCCATCGCGGCGGTACAAGACCAAGTCAATCGTCTCGACGCCACCGGCACGCAGCACCAGCGGCCATGCGGCAGGAGTGCGATCGTTGGGATCTTCGGCCACGCCGGCAGTGCGCGGCAGGGCGGCCACACAGAAGTCAGGCTCCGCCTGGCGGATCACCAGGCGATACGTCAGTCGCGGGTCCGCAGCCGGATTGCCGGACAGGTCCCGCACCAGCAGCCGGTATCGGCCCCCGGCGGGCACTTCAAAAAGCAGGGCTGGATCTTTGGACTCGGTGTACGTTGGCTGGTCCGGATCGTCGTCCACGTCGTCGACGGCAGCGACTTCGACGGCCTGCTCGTTGCCCTGCTCGTCGTGCACAAGCTGCTGGATCACAAGCAAGGGGTCGGCCGCCAGGCCAAGCCGGTGAGAGACGACTTCGATCCAGAACGCCTCGCCCGCGCGGGCATCAAAGAAGTACCAGTCGCGGTCGGCTCGCGAGAACCTTCCGGCCGCCTCGCAGGGGGGCTGCAAGCACTGAGCTTCTCCGGCGAGGTTATTGGGCTCTCGCTCAAGAATCAGCGGGGCAGCAGCAAAGTACAACCGCACAGGATTGGCGGCCCCGGTCGGCGAGGTAAACACGTAATCGAAGCCGTCCAGTGCTCGTTGCGAGAGGTCAACAGAAGCAGCCGCGTACTCGCCCCACGCAAGCGCGCTTCCGGCACCAGCCTCCGGCGGCGCTCCCACCGCCGCACCCTCCGTCAAGGCGGCCGCAGCCGGCACGGCGGCGGAGTAGGTGCGCAGCGGCGCCAGCGCATCGATCGTTACCGTAACCTGCTCCAATTCATGCCCGCCGATGCGCACCCCCATTGCTCGCTTTCCCCCCAGGTTGCGCCCAAACAGCGTCAGACTGCTGGTCTGGCCGGCGGGAACTGCCGACGGAAACGCCAGATCCACGTACGGGCCAGTTGTCGCGCGTAAACGATACACGTAGCCAAACATGCCGTCTCCGCCGTAGGCCGCATCGTGCACGGCAACGTAATACGTGGCCGGTTGCTGAGGCGTCACATCAAGGATCGCCCGGCCCGCAAGCCCGCCGGCTGCCACATCGAGCTGCGCACCCTGCTCGTCGTACAACACCAACGTGGGAATGGCCCGCGAGTCCACCTGTCGCGCCTCGCAGATGATGAGCGTGCGCTCGCTGCCCAGCGAAAGGCGATACACATCTACATCCCCATCGCCTTCCAGCACGCCATTCGCCACCGCCTCTATTGCCAGCTCCGCGGCGGCGGCACGTTCGTTGTTAGGCTCGACCTCGCACACCTCCGGCCGGCTGCCCACCACAAACGCCCGAGGATTGGATAGGCCGTAACGCCCCTGCACGCGCACTTCGTACGTGCCCGGCGCAACCTCCGACGCAATCGAGACTACAAAGCGATTGGGCACTACCTGCGGACCACTCTCGGTGAGCCTGGCCGGGCGCAGGGCGGGTTCGGCGGCAATCCCGGGGTGGGAGAAAATGAGACGCGCCGGCCCGTCTGCACCGGTCCCGTCAAGGTCGGCACCGGCAACCTTTAACTCGAAGCGGCTGCCTGCCTGCCCGCCGGCGGGAAAAACCCCGTACAATCGCGCCGTGGGCAGTTGCGCCACGGCCGCTAGCGGCCAGAACACGGCCCAAGAGCAGAGCCAGGCACACACCGTCGCCAACCGCATCGCCATCCGCCTCGGACCTAGTGGTTGAACTGGAATTCCTTGGTATTCACCAGGGCCCAGGCGATGTCTTCCAGAGCCTGCCGCTTGCCTAAAGCCTGCTGGAGATGGCCGAGCGTCAAAAGCAGTTCCTCCTCCGTGGGCCGCCTGGCAAATGCCCACGCGTACAACTCTTCTACCCGCTCCCGATCGGTCAGCGACTCATCAGCCGCAAGCTGCGCAATGCGCCCCCCTTCAGCACCGAGACGAGACTGCACCTCTTCTGAGTTCAACAGGTGCAGGCTTTGGGCCAGGTTGGCCTCGGTCGATCGCTCGCACTCGCAGGCACTGGCCCCCTCTGGCCGGCCGAATACCTGGAGGAAATAGTTGCTGATGCTGTTATCCGGAAGCTGCACCGCGCGTGTGCCGGAGGGAAGCCCTGCGAACTCGGGCACGATGCCGGTGAACTGATGCAGCGCGTCGTACAGCACTTCAGCCTGCAATCGCTTAGTATAGTAATGCGAGAAATTGCGACGATCGCCCTCGTTCAAAGGCACCGGCTCTGAAGAAAGCTGGTAGGTTTGCGAGCGGCAAATGGTGCGTACCAACTCCTTGAGATCGAAACCGCTCTCCACAAAGTGCCTGGCCAGCGCGGAGAGCAACTCGGGATGAGAGGGGGGATTGGTCACCCGCATGTCGTCTTCCGGCTCCACGATGCCGCGGCCGAAGAAATGCTTCCAGTAGCGATTGACCAGCGCCGCAGCAAAGTAGGGATTGTCTGCGGATTCCAACCAATCGACCAACGTGTGCCGCGGGTCGTCGTCCGGGTCGATCGCCAGCGGCGGGCCGCCCAGCACAGCAGGAGGCAGCGTCTCGCCCGTGCGCGGGTTCACCGCGCCGGGCTCGCCACGGTCGTGGAACACCGCCGGCTCATCGTTGCCCAGACCGCCCGAGCCAGGCTTCACTCCCACGCGCGAGAAGAACGCGGCCAGCGAGTAATAGTCGTGCTGGCTCCAGCGCTCGAAAGGATGATGATGGCAGCGTGCACACTGAATCCTCAGCCCCAAGAACAACTGGGCCGTGTCCTCCACGCGCAGCTCAGCGGTGTTCACCATGCGATACCAGGCAACCGGCGGATGTTCTAGGATCTCGCCGGTGGCCGCCAGAATGCCGCGTACGAACTCGTTGTACGGCATGTTTTGGTACAGTGCCTGGCGAATCCAATTGTGGAAGGCAAACGTGCCGCGTGCATAATTGTCGTTCGCGCGGCGGTTGCGGAGGATGGCGTTCCACTTGCTGGCGAAGAAATCGGCATAATCTGGCGAAGCCAGCAACCGTTCGATCAGCCGGTCGCGCTTGCCGGCGTCGGTTTCGGCCTCGAAGGCGCGTACTTCTTCTGCGGTGGGCAAGCGGCCGGCAATGTCGAGCGTGACACGTCGCAAGAACGTGGCGTCGTCGCAAGGAGGGGAGGCGGAAATGCCCAGCGATTGCAAGCGGGCGAAGACCAGCTCGTCGATGAAGTTGCGCGGCTGTGGCAAGCTCGCCGCCGGACCGCCAGACGGCAGCGTCGCCCGGAAGACGGCTACCTGCCCCTGGAAGCGGGCCATCACGGCCACGTCTCCCACCACGTCCAGCGCGCGCACTAGGCCGCTGCTCGTCACCTCGGCCATCTCTGCGTCGTTCGACTCGAACTGAGCCAGCGCCGTCACATCTTCGTGCCGGCCGTCGCTATAAACGGCCAGCACGGCAAGCTGCTGCTCGCCGCCACGCACCAGCGTCCGCTGTGCGGGGTATACCTCCAGCCGCTCAACAACAGCATCATCCGGCCGCCCGTAGGGGAGACCCTGCTCCATCCACCGCACCAGGAGCTGATACTCCGGTCCGTCAACCTCTAATCTCCGGCCCCCGCCGTGTGCCAGCACGCCTGTGGCCTTGAGCAGAAGCAAGCTGCGCTCCGGCGCCGTGGGAAACACCCGACGCCCGCGAGCCTCTTTGGTCAGGTACTCGTAGTCTTCGTCAGGGTAAAAGCCCAGCAACGATAGCTTGAAGCCATTCTGCCCGCTCGACTTGCCGTGGCAGGCCCCAGCGTTGCAACCGTGCTTGGTGAAAATGGGGACCACCTGGTTCACAAAGTTCACCGGAGGCGGATCCGCCAACTGGGTCACTCGCAGCGTGAGCTGCGCTCGCAGCTTGCCTGGCCCCCGCACCGTGAGCTTCGCTTTTCCCTCGGCAATCGGCCGTGCCAGCCCGGCAGCATCAATGTCCACTATGCCCGCGGGCCGAGCCTCGAAACGCACGTGCCGCGTCAGATCTTGCAGCCGCCCGTCCGCATAGCGGCCGACTACAAGAAGCTGTTTCCGCGCGTCTGCTCCCCGCAGCACATTCGGACCAGGATGCTCGAACGAGAGTTCGACAAGATCTCCCCATGTGCCTGCACTTGCCCGACCCTGCGGCTCGGCGTACCCACACCTGAGGCATCCTAAGGCCAACAAACACCAACATATCGCGGCCAGCCGGCAATGCGCCCTCGCCAACTCCGCATGGCAGCCGGCACTCAGGCCTTGCCCAACAAACTGACGAGCCGTACCAGCTCGAATGCGGCAGCTCGAGCAGGGCCGCGACTCCTTCCAACAGGGAGATGCTCGAACACGCATGGCAACCTCTCCTCGGCCAGGATAGCAGCAATCTTCCGGTCCACGCGTGTGACACGCTCCGCGTGCGGCAGGGCCACCGCAACCGTTCGCTGCCAGGCGGCCGCCGCAGGCCTACTCCGGCCGCCGGGACCTGGCAGGCCGGGTACCCGCGCAGCGAACCTTGGCAAGACGCCGGGACGGAACGTGGACCGAAAGCTCTGACAACAGTTGACCGGCACGCGCCGTTGGTTTCGTTATTCTCCCCAGGCCAGCCAGCGATGCAAGCGATCGCGCCGCCAGGCAGACCGACCGGCCGCCAAGCCTTTCGCCGTACGCGCATATCGAGGCTACGAGCGGCTGGGGCCATCCCCGCCGGGTGTTCGGCTCCCATCTGCACCACCTGCACGCCACCTATTCTCCGCTCACAGACCCGATTAGAATCAACCAGCGGGGAAACTTTGTCCACGGTCGTATGCCGCGCCTTTGGCGCTACCACGTTCCATGCAAGAACACTCCGGCAACTGGGACAACTGCCTGGAGTACGTAGAGATCACCGACCTGGGCTTGCGGCGCGCCAACAACCAGGACTCCTTGGCCTGCCGCCTGGCCAGCGACAGCGACGAACTCAAGCGCCGCGGCCACCTGTTCATGGTCGCCGACGGCATGGGCGCCCATGCGGCAGGCGAGAAGGCCAGCAAAATGGCCGTCGATGCGGTCCAGCATGCCTATTACAAGCTCCCCGACGAGTCGCCCGAAGCCGCTATCGTCAAGGCCATCGAAGACGCCAATCGGCAGATCCACACCTGGGGCCAGGCGAATCTCGACTTTCGCGGCATGGGCACCACCGCCAGCGTATTGGTATTGATGCCGCAACGCGCGCTGGTCGCCCACGTGGGAGACAGCCGCGTGTACCGCCTGCGCGGCAATCGCCTGGAGCAACTCACCTTCGACCACAGCCTGGTTTGGGAAATGATCGCCGCCCGGCACCTGGAAGCCAGCGAGGTGCCCAATTACATTCCCAAGAACATCATTACCCGCTCGCTGGGGCCCTCTGAAAACGTCGAGGTCGACGTCGAGGGCCCTTTCTCCCTGTTGCCGGGCGACACATTCTTGATTTGCAGCGACGGCCTCTCGGGACAGGTGGAGGACCGGGAGATCGGGATCATCGTCAGCCACCTGCCGCTGCAAGAGGCGGCGCGCGTGCTGGTCGACCTTGCCAACCTGAGGGGCGGGCCAGACAACATCAGCATCGTGCTGGCGCGAGTCAAGGGAGGGCAGCTTGCCAGCGGAAGTTCCGCTGGGCATGAAGCGGCGGGCGAGACGCGCGGGCCTAGCCGTCCCATCCCCCTGGGTGTGTGGCTCGTGTTGGGGGTCGCCCTGCTAGGTTCGCTGCTGCTGGCAATGAACTCTCAATGGTTGTACGCGATGCTCACGGGGGGGGTGTTCCTGCTTTCTCTTCTCCTGGCGCTCGTTTACCGCAGGGGTCCGATGCGGGCCGTTCGGCCCGCCGTCGGCGCACACGGCAAAGCACCGCATCGTTCTTGCGTTTGCAAGGCAGATCGCGGCTTCGTCGAGAAGTTGGCGAGCTTGGTGCAACAACTTGAAGACGCTGCCCGCAGCGGGCGGCCCGATGGCACGCCCTATACAATCGATTGGCCGCCATTCCACAACCATCGTGACGCCGGCCAACGGGCCGCCGCCCGCGGCGACGTGGCCTCTGCAATTAGCGAGTACTGCCACGCCATCTCCTGCATGATGCAACAGCTTCGCTCGCAGCACGCACAAGGCGCCGTGGTGCCGACCCCGTCCGCCAACGACGCCGAGGAACAAGACTGACGCTACGGCAACGAGCCGCCGGCTTTACGCCGGCGGGGCGCACGGGGGCCATGAGCGTGGTGGCCCGGCGGGGTGAAACCCCGCCGCTCGTATTGGCGCGCAAGCAGCAACAAAGTGAGGTTTGCGCAAACGATACACTCAACTCATTCCATGCAGAGGCCGCATATTGCGCATACTTCTGGAACAAACTGTCCGAATTTGTCAAGTTACGTTGACCAGAATCGGCTGGGTTTATAGAATCTTCGATGGGTCAGAAGCATCCTCGGCTTGGCCTGAACGTTAATCGGCATCATGCACCTTTTCAGTCGTCATAAGCGCCCTCCCGTGGTTGGATTCGAGCCGAGAAGCGAAGGATGCGTATTCGCTCGTCCGCGGCCCTAGTCGAGATTAGCGCGCCGGCTAAGCTGAACCTGCATTTAGAAGTCTTACAACGGCGGGCTGACGGGTACCACGAGCTTGAGAGCCTGTTGGTGCCGATCGGTCTGGTTGACACGCTGCTGTTTCGTCCCGTGGGAAACGGGGACATCGATTTTGCGTGTGAATGCGAGGGCCACCAAGGGGGCACGGCGGGCCTTCCGGAATCGAGCGACAATCTGGTCGTGCGTGCCCTGGAGATGCTGCGTGCACGCACGGGCCGAGCGTTAGGGGCGGTGGTTCGGCTGGTGAAGCGCATACCCGTCGGAGCAGGTTTGGGGGGCGGGTCGAGCGATGCGGCTGCAGCACTTGTGGCAGGCAATCTTGGGTGGAAGCTAGGGTTCACGCTGGCCGAGTTGCACGAGTTGGCGGCCGGCCTGGGGAGCGACGTCCCCTTCTTCCTGCACGGGGGGCCGGCTGTATGCCGGGGCCGAGGAGAACAGGTCGAGCCGGTCAGCGGCTTGGGACGCTTGCACTTTGTGGTTTGCATGCCGCCGGCGAGCCTGCTGACGCGAGACGTATACGGCATTTGTGAACCAGTTGCGAGGTCTGGTGCTTGGCAGGCGCTGTTGGCAGCCTTGCGAGAGGGCGATTTGGCGCTTGCGGGCAGGCTGTTGCACAATCGGCTGGAAGAGGCGGCCGCCCGGCTTAGTCCCTGGGTGGCGCGCCTGCGCAGGGAGTTTGCGCGCCTGGACGTGTTGGGTGCCTGCCTGAGCGGCAGCGGCACGGCGTATTTTGGCCTGTGCCGTAGCGCGTGGCAGGCACGGCGCGTGGGGGCGCTTCTGCAACAAAGGGGAGCCGGACGGGTTTACGCTGTTGCTGGAGGCTGTTAGAGGGACGCCAGGAGTGAAGGAGACGGGCCGTGGAGATTACCGAGGTTCGTATCAAGCTCACGGAAGACAATAGCGAACGCCTACAAGGCTTCTGCTCGATCACGATCGACCATTGCTTTGTGGTGCGCGACCTCAAGATCATCGAGGGGGCGAACGGGCCGTTCGTGGCCATGCCGAGCCGCAAGCTCACGGCCCATTGCCCGAAGTGCAACTGCAAGAATCACCTGCGGGCAGCGTACTGCAACCAATGCGGTCATCGCCTGAGGGACGATCGCGCGGCGAAGGACGAGGATGGCCGGGCGCGGCTTTACGCAGACATTGCACACCCCATCAACGCCGCCTGTCGCGAGATGATTCAAGAGAAGGTCATCCAGGCGTTCCGCGAAGAGCTTGAGCAGGCCAAGCTGCCCGGCTACGTTTCGCGGTACGACGATCCGGACGAGGAGTGTCCCGGTCCGCGGGCGCCGCATGTGCGCCGCCCTGCCGAGACGAAAGAGCAGCGGCGCGCAGACGCTCCGGTGCCGCACATGAAGCCTCGCACGGCGGGTTTGCCGGCGGCATGCGAGTGCGGCGGGGGTGGTGGTTCTGACGAGGCCCCGGCAGCGGCGGGGCGGTCATCCGGCCCGGCTCACGAATCGGCGCTGGGAGAGGGAGGCGCGCCGCTGGCCGCCGGCAAGTTGTCTCGGGCCGAGCTGCACGCGCGCGCCGTGGGCGAGAACCACTCGACAGAGGGGGCCGCCCCAGAGCCGCACACGCCTGCGGCCAACCAGCAGAAACTTACCAAGCGAGACAATTTCGGCGCCGGCATCTGGTAAACGGTCTGAGCGGCTGCGGCTGCGCCATTTACGCTACGGCGTGTGGCTGTGTTGGACGGCGCACTAAGGCTGTCGGCGCGTAGGGCAGAGGTTGGCGGGACGGCCTACAAGGGCCCTCCCACGCGGGCTTCCCACAACCAAGTGCGGCCTGCGGGAAGCGAATGCGCGCACCGTGGCAGTGCGTGGCGTACTACTGCGATTGTGCCGTCTGCGTCGCGGCCAATCCCGGCGCCGCCTTAAACGTGGCGATCGCAGCCCCGTCGTCCAGGTTCCAAACGCGCACCTCGCCATCGAAGCTCCCGGTGGCAAGCCGCCGCGCCGCCTCGTTTATCGACAGGGCAAACACCCAGTCGGCATGGCCTTCGAAGCTGCGCACGCTCGCGCGGTCGGCCACGTTGAACACGCGGCACACGCGATCCGCACCGCACGCCGCTATCAGGCCGCCAGACACCGCCAGCCTGAAGACTTCTCCACCGAAGCCGCCGATATCGGCAATCTTGTTGCCGTCCGCAGGGTTCCACACGTGGATCATGCGATTGGCCCCCCCCGTCAGCACCTGTGTGCCGTCTGGGCTGAAGGCCACGCCATATACCACGTCTCCGTGTCCGGGAAACGTAACCAAAGACTCGCCCGTGGCCGCGTCGAACACCTTGGATGTCTTGTCTCGGCTTGCAGATGCCAAGCGAGTGCCATCGTGATTCCACGCGATGGCCAGCACCCAATCGGCATGATCTTCGATCAGGAGTTGTTGTGCGCCGCTGGCCGCGTCGAACACGCGGATCGACCGGTCGGCGCCGCAGGCAGCCAGCCGATCGAACGCTGGGCTGAACCGCACGTCGAAGGCGGTGTCGGCAAGATTTGCCAGCTCTCGCACCACGCTGCCCGCGGCCGGGTCGTAGAGCCGCACTTCGCCCGAGACGCCGGGCGTACCGCTGGCGGCCGCCAACAGACTGCCATCGGCATTGTATGCCAGGGCGTAGGTGCGTTCGTCCACATTGCCGATGCGGCGAAGCAGCGTCCCGTCTGTCGGGTTCCAGATGGTGATCTCATGATAGCCGCCGATCGCCAGTTCTTGCCCATCCGGGCGGAAGGCCACGGCGGTAACCGGCCAGGGCACGCGGTAGGTTTCGGGCGCAGCGGGGTGCGGCAGCTTCGGCATGATGCTCGCCAGGGTGGCCTGCGGATCGCCGCCGTCGAATGCAGCTCCTTCGGCAATCCAGCGGCGGATCAGCTCGATCGCGTCGGCCGGCAGCGGGTCTGCGTCCTGGGGCATGCGCAGATCTGTATCTTGGGTGCTGATGCGTACGAAGAGTTCGCTGGCCTCCGGCTGGCCGGCGGTCACGGGAGCGGAGCCGGAATCGCCCGGCTTTTGCAGGGCAGCGAACGTGTGGAGCTGAAATCCCCCCTTGGGATCGCTGGCCCCGTGACAGGCCTGGCAATTCTTGACCAGCAACGGTGCCACGTCTTTAGAGAAGCTTACCGGCGCAGCCGCCTCTTGAGCTGCCGCGCTGGGTGCCAGAAGTACTGCCAGGCAGAAGGTTACAAGCCAGAAACGATGCATCGACAGGCTCCCGATGGCAGGCGAAGTGCGCGCGATTAGTGCTGGAACAAGAACTCGTTGGCGTTCAGCACAGCCCAGCATACGTCTTCCAGGCCGCGCATGCGGTCTCCGCTGGCGGCGATATGGTTCAAGGCAGCATTTAGCTCGGCCTCGCCAGGCAGGCGGCAGAAGGCGGCCAGGTACAGCTCAGAGACGATCTCGGCGTCGCTCTTTCCAGCAGCCACGAGACGGCGTAGACGATTGTGCTCGTCACGGATTTTGCCGTGCACCAACGGTCCGTTGATCATCTGGAGGGCCTGCGAGAGGTTCGACTCGGTCGATCGCTCGCATTGGCAGGCGGTTTCGCGTGCCGGTTGGCCGAAGACCTTGAGGAAGTAGTTATCTACGTCCGGGCTGGGCAATTGCGTGGCTCGCGTTCCCAGCGGCAGCCCGGCGTACTTCTCCGGCACTTCTGTCACCTGGCAGATGGCATCGAGGAGCTGCTCTGCGGAGAGCAGCCGCGTGCGAGCATGCGAGAAGTACTTGGCGTCGTCCTTGTTGAACTCGTTCTTGCGAGAGCTGAGCTGGTACGTACGGCTGTTCAGAATCGTGCGCAAGATATGCTTGCGGTCGTAGCCGTGTGCCACGAAGTCGGCTGCCAAGGCCTCCAACAGCGAGGCGCTGGCCGGGGGATTCGAATCGCGGAAGTCGTCCACCGGCTCCACGATGCCGCGGCCCATCACGTAGCCCCAAAGCCGGTTCACTTCCATCTTGGCAAAGTAGGGGTTGTCTGCCGACGTCAGCCACTCCACAAACGCCCAGCGGCGGTCGTCGTCGCCAGATAGCTCTACCTCGCCCCGCAGCGGCAGCCACGGCTTCATCTGCCGCCCTGTGCGCGGCTGCGTCACCTCGCCGCTGCGTGCCACCCAGACCACAAGCTCGTCGGGCGCCGATGCTTGCTTGCGCTGCACGCGGTTGAAGAACGAACCGATGCCGTAGTAATTGTCCTGCGTCCAGCGTTCAAATGGGTGGTTGTGGCACTTGGCGCACTGAATGCGAATACCCAAAAACAACTGGCTGGTAGTCTCGGTGCAGTCGTTCGTGTCGGCCGCAGTGCGATAGTAGTTGGCAGGAGGATTCGCAAACGTGCTCCCTTCGGCCGTCAGCAGTGCCCGCGCAAACTCGTCGTACGGCATGTTGTCTCGGAAGGCCGCTACCAGCCAGCGGTAGAACTTGGGCACGCCGCTGGCCGAGACCTTGTTCACCCGCAGCCGCAGCAAATCTCCCCACTTGAGCGCCCAGAAGTCGGCATACTCGGGGCGTTCGAGCAGCGCATCGATCAGCCGGCTGCGCTTGTTGGCATCCGGATCGGCCAGAAATGCCTGCGTCTCCTCCACGGTGGGCAGGATGCCGATCACGTCCAGGTAGACGCGGCGGAGAAACTCCTCGTCGCCGCACAGGTCCGAGGGCAGAATCTGAAGCTGCCGCAACTTGGCGAACACGTGCGTATCGACGTAGTTATGCTCTGGGGGATTGTTCCAGGCGAAGCCGGGCACGTCTTGCAAGAACATCATGTAGGCAGTTTCCAGCCGATCCAGGTACCGTACCAAGATGGCCGCTTCTCCGCGGGTACGGCCGATCACCAGTCCCCCCGCATCGACCGACGCCACCCCCTCGTCGGAACTGGAGAACGTTGCCAGCCGCGTCACGTCCCGCACGCTGCCGTCGGAAAAGCTCGCCAGCACCACGAGCTGCTGGGTATGCGCGGGCCGATGCAGCAGCCGCTGCCGGGGATAGATTTCCACGCCGGTGCACACGGGGGTCTCGGGAGGGTCGAGTTGGCAGCCCTGCGCGATCCACTCGCGCAGCACGTCGTACGCTGGATCGCTCTTGGCAAGCCGGCGGCCGCCGCCATGGGCCACCTCCATCAGCGGTTTTCTTAGCAGCAGGCTCTTCTCTGGCTCGAACACATTCGTGCGGCGGCTGAACGATTCGCGGATCAGCGTCAGCTCGTCCAGCGGCGGATCGTAAGCGCGCAGCGATAGCCGGAACCCCCCCTTGCCGCTGGGCGCGCCGTGACAGGCCCCCTGGTTGCACCCCTGCTTCGAAAGTGCCGCCAGCGTGCCATACACAAAGCTGATTCGCTCGGCCGTCTCCTGCCCCGTGACCTCGCACTGCACACGCGCCTCCGCCCCGCCGGCGCGAACCACGATCTCTGCCTGGCCGTTCCCCACCGGCAACGCCACACCACGCTCCACACGCACCACCTGCTCGTTGCTAGATACGAACTCGGCCGCACGCGTCAAGTCTTGCACCAGGTCGTCCGCATACATGCCGGTCACCACCAGGTGCATCGTGCTGCGAGGCGTCCCCAGTTTGAATTGCGGCGGGTAGACCTCGATGGCCCGCGGGTTGCCGACCACGATGGGCTCCAGCTCCGGTCCCGCCCCAGCCCCTGGCTCGGCCGCCGCCGCTGCCGCCGGTGCCAGCAGCACCGCCAGCATGGCCGGCAGCCGCCACAGAAGGCGGGCACAACTCGGCTGACTCAAGTGCTTCCCGTCAGACGCCCTCGCCGGCCGGATGCCATGCTTTTCACGTGCGGCTTGCATCGTTCGCTTCTCCCTACGCGTGCTACATAGCTGGCTCTATGGGGCTGCCACCACCAGCGTGGCGGCACCCTCTACGGCAATGCTCTTATTGTTCACATTCAACGTCGCCACCGCCACCAGCGGGTACGTACCCGGCACGGTCTCTGGCGCGGCGGCGAGGTCGAACTCTTGTTCTCCCTGGCCTTCGGCCACTGCCAACTCCGGTGCGCTCACGCCGGCCGGAAGGCCGCGGATCATGACGCTCGCAGCGCACTCTACCCCGGGCAAGCGCGCCAAGTGTACCTTGGCCCGCAGCATGCCGCCCGGCGCCAGTGTGCCGGGCAGCTCCAGCGTTACCGCCGCCGGCTTGGTAACGCGCAGCACCACCTGCCGCTCGCGTGTGCGCGGCTGGTTCTGGAACACGCTCGAACCGCGCAGGCGGAAGGCATAGTCCCCATCGGCCAGCGCCGCCGGTCCAGTGAGCGTGATACCCACCTCGGGCTTGCCTTTCTCCAACGGCGCGATAGCCGCCGTGACGCTGGCCGGCAAATCTTCAATGGCCAGCTCGATGTTCTCGTCAAAGCCGTTCAGCTTGTTGGCCTTGACCAGAAAGGTCACGCTCCCCAAGCCCTGCGGATAAAGTACGATCTCGGGGTCGGTCGTCAGCTCGAAAAAGTCGGGAAATACGGGGCCTACGCCGAGGCCGACATTCGTTTGCAGCTCTACCGGCGGATGGGGCAGGCCGTTGAATGATGCGCGCAAGGCGGCGAGCGTGCTGGCCGTGGTCTTGAACTCGGCCTCATTGATCTGGGCCGACCCCACCACGCGGAAGACGTTCAAGCTGCCTGTCTCCAGGGCAGCGGGCAGGGTGGCACGGAACACGACCTCGTTCTGGCCTTCGGGAATAACGTTGTTGGCCAGCGTGCAGCCCTCCAGCCCTTCGAGCGCCAAGGCGATGGGACCGTTGTAATCTCTCCTAGCCGCCGTCACCTTGGCCACGAATACCCCCCCCTTGGGCGCATCGTACTTCTCTGCCTCGATGGCCAGGCTGAAGCCCGGGCGATAGCGTTCGGCCTCTACGCGGTACACGTGTCCGGGCCCGCCGCGGCGGCTGACGTCTTCGACCATCAGGTAGTATTCGCCCTCGGCGGGGAACGTAACGTCTAGCACGCCCTCGTCGGTACCACTGTCTTCGGCCTCGGCCAGCACGCCCCCCTGGTTGTTCAACAGCCGCAAGTACAAATCGCTGGGGCTGCCCAGGCTGCGCGTGCGGCCCTGGAAAACATAGCGCTCGCCGGCCGCGCCCTGCACGCGGAAATAATCCCGATCTCGCGCCGCCTCGAAGCGGCCATTGATGGCGCCGGGAATCACGAACGGCCCAGCGGCTGCCGACTCATCGTTCGGCTCCAGCTCCACCTGCTCCATCCCAGCACTCACGGCCAGGCTCGCCAGTGCGGAGCCCTGGCCCGACGCGAACTTAACCCCCAATGGCAGCCGACCCAGCGGCGCCCCCCGCGGCACGCTCACTTGCCACGGCAAGATTCCCCGTACGTCTTCCCCCACCGCAGCCAGCAGGGGCGATGTACCACCGGCACCCGCCATCGGAAACACGCTGTTAAGCAGCGGAAAATCGCCAACCCGCAGACGGTAGCGGTGCGCTCCGCCCCCTTGGTAGCGTATGTCTCGAATCTCCAGTGTGTACTCTCCAGGCGACTCGAACGTGTACGAAAGCCGACAGTCGACCCCAATCGCCGGCTCGTCGTCGCTGTACGCCAGCTCCCGCCCAGATGCGTCCAGCAGCCTGATCACCGGATCCAGCGCAGAACCCAGCCGCCGCGCAAAGACCTCGACGCTCACGCGCTGCCCGGCCACTGCCGTGAAACGATAGAAGTCGTAACTCTCCGCCTCGCATGCCCCGTCTACGGCGACCGGCAAAGAGAGCGGCTGCGCCGCGTCGCGAGTCTTGTTCGTGCCCCCGTCTTCTACCGTGGGCAGATCATCGACCAACAACAGCCGCAGGTTCGAGACACCCTGGCCCGTGGCCACGCGCAGCCCGTAGACGCCCACCGCCGCTTCAGCCGGCACCGTAACGCGGTAAACAACCCGGTCGGCCTGAGTGCCGTTTCCTTCGATGCCCGGCGCCAGCTCGATCTGGGCCCCAGGCAGCCCAAGCCATGCCGCGCTGGCCCCAGCCAAGTTCGCGCCAAAGCAAGTGACATCGGTACTCTGTCCGGCAAGAACGGCCGAGGGAGAAAGGTGCGAGAGTGTGGGGGGCTGCGCAGCCGCAGGCAAGGGCAAGAGGGCGGCCCACAACAAGAAGGCAATGACGTGGGTTTTCATCACACACCGGCTTGGATTAGGCATGTGTTTCCCTCGGGGCTGAGGCGGGCACGTCGGCCACACAAGGGGCAGACTAGCCGGGTTATGCAGCCCGGCAATCAACGGGCATGTTGGCGCCGGCTCCGGCAGGCGGGCGAGCCGGCTTCAAGCTGGGTAGGCAAGGCGGGTCAGCTTGACTAACACCAGATTAGCCAGCCGTCTGCCGGCTTGTCAAACCATAAAAGTTCGTACATGCGAAGCGAGGGCCCGCAGCGGTTACACAGGTGGTTGGGGCATGAACTGGAGGAACGCTCGAACCGAAGCCCCTCGCATACTGCGGTACGGGTTGGATGTCGAAACGGCCGGGACGCACGCGGTTATGTGTGCAGACGGCGCGGCAAGGCGCAGCCGACGTTCGCCGCCATCCAGCAGAGGCCGTGGGGCTATTGGCAGGCGGGCGGCTCCATGGCTCAAATAGCCTTCCGCATGGCTGTTGTAATGCATCGTGGTTGGTACAATAAAAGGCACTCCTTCCCGCCGTGGGCATGAGCAGGCCGTCGACGGGGTGTCGAGGCACGTGAACCAACAAGGGGGGGCGACACAAGCATGCCGCTACTTGTACTACGCCTGATCTTCTGCGTCGTCTGGATCGGGGTGGCGATTGCGCTATTGTTTTGGGAGGTGCTGCCCCAGGATCCGCCCCTTTTGGCCTGGAGCTTGTTCATTGTCACGCTGTTGGTCGCACCGGGGGTGGTTGCCTTGGATCTGTTGCTGCCGCGCAAGCAGCTCGATGTGATCTCGTCGGTGTACTTTGGCATGATTGTGGGGCTGATCCTCACGCTGGCCGTGGGCGTGGCCCTGAACCCACTGTTGTTGCAGATCCAGGATCAGGCGAAGCGCGACCAAGTGCGGTGGCACATCAGCTTGGCCGTGGGGGTAGTGCTGTGCTACGTGTGCATCAGTCTGCTGCTGCAAACGCGAAACGATTTCCGCTTCATCATTCCCTACGTCGAGTTCTCCAAGGAGGTCAAGGGTTCGCGCCCCTATGTATTGGATACCAGCGTGGTCATCGATGGCCGGATTGCAGACGTGGTTGAAACCAAGGTGCTGGACAGCAAGCTGATCATGCCGCGCTTCGTGATCGGCGAGTTGCAGGCGATTGCCGACAGCTCCGACCGCCTGCGCCGCAGCCGCGGCCGCCGCGGCCTGGATATTCTCAACCGCCTGCGAAACAACCGCACGGTGGAGCTGGAGATGTACGACCGCGACCTTCCCAACAGCGAGGGGCAGCCGGTCGACCTGAAGCTGGTGATGCTGGCCAAGCACATCCAGGGCCGCATCATCACCAACGACTACAATCTGAACAAGGTAGCCCGCCTCCACGGCGTGGACGTGATCAACCTCAACGATCTTGCCAACGCACTCAAACCGGTCTTCCTGCCCGGCGAAAGCCTGGAGGTGTACATCGTCCGAGATGGCGAGGAGCCGGGCCAGGGCGTGGGCTACCTGGACGATGGTACGATGGTCGTCGTTGAGCAGGGCCGGGAACACAAAGGCCAGACAGTCAAGATCCAGGTGACGAGCGTGCTGCAAACCAGCGCCGGCCGCATGATCTTTGGCCGGTTCGAGGCCGTTTCTGCAACCAGCAAGCAACAGATGCACGCCGCGCAGTCCCAGGCACAGGGCCAACAACATGCTCGCTCTCAGCCCGAGCAGGAGGCTGAACAGGGCCAGGCGCAGCAGCCCCGGGCGCGTACAGATGGGCACCAGCCCGCGTAGCGGCAGCCGCTCAGCAAATAGAGTTACAAGCCCCCGTGTGCCACTGCTTGACGCTACGCGTCAAGCAGTGCCCCCCAACCCTCACAACCGCCCCGTGTGCCACTGCTTGACGAACGCGTCAAGCAGTGCGAGCTGCCCATCACGTCTCCCTTTGCGGCAGCACTGCTTGAACGCAGCCGACGAAGCTCCATTCCGTTGCAAGCACCCAATTCGCGGCCGCGTTCTAGAGAATGGCGTACCCGTGTAAGGGTCGCGCTCCACACCCCCCTCGTGCTGCCCGCCCCTGTAAAACTGCTGCACGGTTACCCCTTCTGGCTCTCAACCGGACAATACAGGCCCTGGGCTTGGCACCCCTCCCACCGATCTGGGGGCGGCAATCCCGCCATAGTCTGCCGCAGAGAGCCTGGTGACGCCTTGCCCGTAGGCCTGGGCACAGCCGCGCGCGAGCGGCCCGGGGGCGGCCTTGCCAGAACCGCCGATGCCAGTTTTTCTTTGACGGCGGAGACCGCCCCGTTTAAACTCAACACGTGTAAGCACTTCTCTGCGCAGTAGCGGCGGGTACGCCCGTTTTGTGGCGTGCCGCGGTGTGAGTTCACACTTGCGCAGGGGAAACCGGCGCTGTCGAGCAGGTGGTGGAGGAATCTGGCATGCGTGGCGAGAACCAGGGTTTGCAGATCGCGGTGATCACGTTCGTGATGACGACGATCTTCCTTAGCGTGACCACGTTCCTGTTTTACCGGCAGGCCGAAGAGGCCGAGGTGGCTGCTGCCACAGCGCAATCTGCTGCGGCGGACGCCAACACCAAGGCGACGAACCTGGCTGCCGAGGCAATGCGGCTCCGAGAAGTTGCCGGATTCGCAGCCGGAGAAACGCTCGACAGCATCAACGCCACGCTCAGCCGAGAAATGGCCGAACTCGAGCAGCTCACCATCCCGCAAGACAAGCAGAACTACCGGGACGCACTCCGTTTCACCCTGGCCGCGTTGAAGGATCGCGACACGCGGCTGGCCGATGCCGACACGCAGATCGCCACGCTCAAGGCCCAGAACCAGGCGTACAAGGCCCAGCTCGATGTGCAGGTGCAGGCCTTCCAAGACCAGACCAAGAACGCGGAATCGTTGGCCTCGACTCGGCACAACGAGAAGGTGAACGCCGATGCAGAGAATACCAAGAAGCTCGACGAACTCCAGAAGAAGATGCAGGACCAGGTTGCCGAGGCAGATAAGAAGGCAAAGGAGCAGGAAGAGCAGATCAAGCAACACGCAGAGAAGGTTGGCAAGCTGACACAAACCGTGCAGGCCCTGGACGAGAAGATCGACCAGCTTGACCCGCACGTCTTTGAGGATCCCGACGGCGAGATCCGCTGGGTCAACCAGAGGACGCGCACCGTGTGGATCAATCGGGGCAGTGCAGACAATCTGCGGCGGCAGACCACCTTCAGCGTGGTGGCGGCCGGAGAACACGTAGTGCTCACGGAGAAGCGCAAGGCGCGCATCGAGGTGACCCAGATCCTGGGCGAGCACCTGGCCGAGGCTCGCATTCTGGAGGACGATCCCTCCGATCCCATTGTGCAGGGCGACCAGATCTATACGCCCTTATGGCACCCCGGGCGCCAGGTTCACTTCGCCATCGCCGGCTTCATCGACGTGGACGGAGACGGCCGAGACGACCGCGATGTGATCGTGTCGCTCATCGAGATGTCTGGCGGCGTGATCGATGAGCAACTTCTGGCAGACGGCTCGCGGATCGGCCCTGGCATGACCATCGACACACGCTATCTCGTGTTCGGCACGTCGCCAGAAACGGCCCCGCCGCCCGGTGCGTCGGAAGAGGAGACGGAACCTGCCCCCGCTGTCGACGGCAAGATCTTGCACGAAGAGTACGCCAGCATGCTGAGCGAGGCCCAGTCTCTGGGAATCGAGTTGATCAACCTGGAGAAGTTCTTGCAGCACATCGGCTGGGAGGATCCCAAGCAGGTGCTGCGGTATGGGGGCCGGGGCAATGCAAACAGCGTACCGCCCCGTCAACCGGATGGGGGCCGCCCCACGGCTAGAGGAAACGTCTCGGGCGTGTTCGACAAGCGCCGCCCCGGCAAGAAAGCCGGCTCCAAGTAGCCTCAAGCGGTTTGCTCACTACGAACGCCTTGTTTTCCTGGGCGCACGTGGGGGTTCGGTGATCTGTGCTGGCACGCTGCGCCCAACGCGCTGCCTGCCAGCACCGGCGCCGAAACGAGAGGAACTGGCCGATTGCCGTCGAGCAACCCTGGAACTGGAGGTGTGCACGGTTGATTGGAAAGTTCGTGCCCACACCGCGGTGATATCTCCCTGATCTTTGATCCGCTGCTCCATGAACATTGTGTGCGCCGCAGCGAGCGCCCATCGCTGCATATGCTTGGGGCCATGCGCTGCGCGGCGTGCCTCCGCAGATGACAGTGCCTCTGGCAGTTGATGCCTGTCACTCAAGCAAACCGTCTGAGGTAGTTGTCCAAGCAGAATTTTTTCCGCGTGTTCTCGGAACTCATGTAGCGGACCGTGCCGAAGATGGGGCGCTCCGGGCCCCAAGGCCGGTCGTAGCGGCCGAGGCACCAGAAGATGCCGGAGTAGGAATTGGGGTCGCGGCCATCGAGGGCGTAGCGGTTGTTGAGTTCGATCATGATGGCCAAGGCATCGCGCGGGCTTGGCGTCCATTCCAGGATTTTCTTGCCCCAGAGCATCCGCAGGTAATTGTGAATGCGTCCCTCGCGCACGAGCTGCCTCTGCGCTGCATTCCACAGTTCGTCGTGCGTCTGCGCGCTGGCGAATTCCTGCAACGAATAAACGAACTGCCGCGGGTCCCCGGCATGTTCTTCCAATGTGGTTCGGGACCATTCGGGCAAGGACTCGTAACGGTCGTAGTCGTCGCAATGGGCCGTCATGTTGTAGCCGATTTCGCGCCAGGTGATCAATTCGTCGAGCCATGCCTCTGCGCCGGCAGCGACGCCCCACCACCCCTCCCGCTTGCCGGTTGCTCGCTTCGACAGCCGCTTCAACGACCAGCGTTCACGCGACATGAGTTCATGGAACACCTCGTGCACGGAGATGTGTCCAAAGTGCAAATACGGCGACAGCCCGCTGCGAGCATCCGCATCCGGATCGTTCGCTACACGATGGTACTCTGCAAGCTGCTTGTCCAGAAAGTCCGCCAATCGCCGTTGTGCCGCGGCTGATCCGCCACGGTAGCCGACTGCCGGCACAGAGCGATCAATGGGAAGCTTCGCGAGTTCGGCGGTCCCGCCCGAAAGCAATCTGTCAGCGGCCGCTGGCCAGCGACGCGTGATCGTAGCCGGAATCGTTTGCATTTCCGGCAGTTTCAGACCGGCCAGTGCGTCTGCCTTGGGAGGCTGCACGAGATGCTGCGGCAGCTCTTTCTGAAGGAACGATCGAAATGAGAATGCGGTCGTGAACACCCGGTCGGTTGCCCTCAAAGGCAAGAGTCCATTGGAATCTACTGCCTCGAGTCGTACGAGCGTTTGGGCTGCCGCAGCCGTGATAAACCGCTGGATGAAAAACATCGGATAGTCGTCCGTGACGATCACGCAAGCGTGGCACGCGAACTCGGCCAGCAAGCCCTTTTCGACACCCGGCGCCGGCTCGACGTACGGAAAGTACCGTACGCCGGTCACTCCTTGCCGCCGAAGCTGTGCGATCCGCGCGGCGTTGTCGGCCATGCCGTCTATGATGAATCGGTGGATCCGCTCGCTTGCCCAGGGATATCTGATCCGCAGCGGTTCGAAGATAACCAGCGGCTTGGCCAACTGCTGCGCCCACTCGACTGCGCGATCGAGTGCGAAATTCCACTGCGTCCTGCGGAAGGCGATCATCCAATAAAGAACAAACTCTCCATCGGCCCGCACAGGACCCGCATTGCAGACCCTTATTCGGACGGATGGAATGCGACTCACAAGTTCAACCACCAAATCGATAGATTCAGCACGGCCGCAAAGCTGGTCCAAGCCAGGTAGGGGAGCAAGAGCGCCGCAGCCAGGGGCGAGGTGCGGCGGAACGCTGCGATCGTTGCGGCGATCGCAGCGAGCAATGCGAACAGCACCAACAGCGCCAAGCCCGGACTCCGCAAACCGAAAAAGCACCCAGACCAGGCGACGTTCAGGCCGAGCTGAAGGGTGAACAGTTTGAGTGCTCCGCCCGACCGCGGCCTGTCTACCCGGCGCCAGATGAACCAGGCGGAAAGTCCCATCAAGAGATAGAGCGTCGACCAAACCGGCCCGAACACCCAATCCGGCGGAGTCCACGCGGGCCTGCTCAGCGATTGATACCAGTCACCCACGGACGACGCAGTGAACATGGCACCCAAGCCCGCCGCGGCGAAACACAGAACAAGCCAGGCGATCAAGCCAACGAACTGAGCAATGGGGCCGCGATAACGCGGCGCCTCACGGGCCGCGTCTTCATCCGACTCGGCGCGCGCCGCGATGGCGCGTAGCATGCCAGCGAAGACAAGCTGATGCAGGGGATACATTGCGTACCAATAGACCAGGCCAAGGACTCCGATCGGGTCGAATTCGGCTGTCTGGCGGATGCGCGAGCTGACAAGTTGCCTGTCTCGATTGTCGGTCACTTCAAATTCAAGCCAGGCTCGTCCAGGAAGCTTCATTTCGGCGGCGAGCCGCAGTCTCCGCCCTGGCTCGATCGCTTCAACGCGCCAACAATCGAGCGTGTCTCCAGCCCGCAACCGCTCCGGATCACGCCGGCCGCGACGCATGCCGACACCGCCTACCAGCAGGTCGATTACGCCGCGCAGCCGCCATAGCCAATCACCGTAGTACCAACCAACGCTGCCGCCTATTCGCCCAATCGGCCGGAATGCCCGTTCTGCCGAGACGCTGACATCGGCAACGCGCGAGTCTATCAGACGCGATCCAAAGCGAACTCCGAACCAGCTACGAGCGGATCCCGCCGCCGACAGGGCGTCGGACCAACGCGTCTCGGCCAGTTCCGCGTCTTCGTTGCGGATTGCTGCCGCTATCGCCTCCCGGAAACCGACAGGACGGATCGCAAATGCATCAAGAGCCGCGCGGTCGTTGACTACCGTCGGGTGCCGCACGCTGCCGATCAGCTTTCTGCCGACCCGCGCATAGATGGGCGTCACCAGCCCGAGCCACAAGCTCGATAGGCCCGGCGTCAGCACCGGCACCGGCACGATCCAGCGCCGCAGGCCCCGCTGGCACGCGTATTCGCGCATCAATCCGGCATACGACGTGCGATCTGCACCGCCGATCTCGAAAACGCGGCTCGACTCAAGCGGCAGGTCGAGCGCAGCCACCAGATACGCCACCAGATCGTTGATCGCAATCGGCTGGGCCGGTACATCGACCCACCGCGGCGTAATCATAACTGGCAAGCGTTCAACCAACGCCCGAACCAACTCGAAAGACAAACTACCCGAGCCGATCACAATCGAGGCACGAAACTCAATGGTAGGCACGCCGCTCGCTCGCAGAATCTCGCCCACCTCCTGCCGGCTTCGCAGGTGGGGCGATAGCCGCCCCGCTGCATCGCCAAGGCCGCCAAGGTAGATAATCCTCCGCACACCCGCCGCGCTAGCGGCGACCGCAAAGTTCCTGGCTGCTTGCCGATCCTCGGCCTCGAAGTCGCCGGACGATCCCATAGAGTGCACCAGGTAATACGCGATGGCTGCCCCAGCCATTGCGCGACTTAGAGAATCTGCGTCCAGTACGTCCCCCTGGACAACCTCCGTCGCCGATCCGACTCGATCGCGCAGGAACTCCGGCCGGCGAGCGAGGCAGCGGATGCGCCGGCCCTGGGCCTCCAAAACTCGCAGCAATCGCCCGCCCACGTAGCCGGTCGCGCCCGTAAGCAGAATCAAAGAGTCGTGGGTTGTCAGTTTAGCAGTATCATGCATCAGATAAATTTACCTCAGCCCGGCAAGTACTTGGCCGTTTGACCCTATTCAGGGAAGCGAGCCTGCCGACGATCCACCCTTTGATAGCGGCGGCCGGGTTCATCGTAAGATGCAGGATGCCGCGGGCGTACACCTCTTGCCGGCGTGCTGACTTGCGGTGCTGCAGAAGGTACCGAGCTGCTCGAATACCCACGGTGCGGTGTGCCCCCGGGTTTTGCGGTGAACCATGGAAGCGGTCATGATCCGACACTCGCCGATCCGGTTGCGCGCAGACAGTCTCGCCGGTGGCACAAGCGTCCTCGCCTGTGCACGCTGGCAGCGGTGTTTGGTTTGCCTGAGCAAGCGAGGACGCTTGCTGTACAGGCGGGAGGGGAGAGGATGGTGGGGGCGCGGGGGCAACCCCAGACCGTGCATCTTGGCATCTGTGCAGCCGCAAAACGGAAGGAGCCGGTCCCCGGTGTGCCCGGAGTGCTAAACGAAGACGGTTAAGTGAAGACGGCTTTGGGAACGTCGGGGTCCGCTCGCCGGCAACGCGGTCGGAGTGGCCGCGGCGCAAAGCGTTCTGCTCACAGCGTCGCCACCACCACCGCGGTGATGCCGAAGAAGAACAACCCGGCGAATATCAACCCGGCTTTGCGAATCCAACCCGGCCGCAACGGCGGCGGCAAAAGCGTCTGGTTCACATAGAGCGTATGCAGGGCCACAAACCCGAGCGAGACGTTCATCAGCACGGTGGCGATCTTGGCCACCTGGCCTGGCGTAAAGGCAGTGAGGGCGTACATGCCCCACAAGCCATACACGGCTAGCAGCCCGTAGTACACGTACTTGACCTGGTGCCCTTGCAACCGCCGGGCCAAAGGCGTCGTACTCCAGATGATGTCCGTCCAGCGGCGTGCCACCTGATCTCCCGCCAGAATCTGCCCGGGCGCCAGGACGAGAAAGCCGCACAGCAACATCAGGCTCCACACCACGTGGCGGTACTCTGCGTAGCCGCGTGCCATGCCCTCTGCCGTCATGGCACTCACGCGAATGTCTGAAACGGGGGCGTTTCGGATGAACTCCAAAGAAACCACGCACGGCAGAGCCATGCCCAACACGCTGCACAGCGCCCACACCGCGATCTGCTCGCGGGTTACATGGCGTAGCCAGCCGCGCCAGCGGCTGAGATTCGGCTCATTGAGAGAGAATACTTGGCCTATGTGGGAGAGCGTGATCCGCCGGCCCGCAAAGGCGCTGGGAATGGCCCCCACCTTGGCGCCCATGCCCCAACCCTTGTCTCGGCAGTAGTTCGAGAACAAGGTGTTGGACATGCCGCCCGCACCGGCGATGGCGATGAATCCCGCCACCAGCGCCCAATCGAGCGGCGGCAGCCGACCGCGCTCGCGGTAGTAACCCATCACGCCCACGTTCTCCACGCCCTGGCCGGCCTCCAGCGCCGCCGCACGCGCCTGCCAGGCCGGAGTGAGCGCGTGCAGCCGCTGGCCGTCCGGTCCAAACAACTCTGCCCGCTCCGTGCGCCAGGTGCGGTCGGCGCCGACGCGGCCAGAGATTCTCAGCCTCTCTTGCCCCTCGTGCAGCTCGACCAGGAAGCGGCCCGGCTCAAGCAGCGTCAGGGCCTGCGCCGTTAGCCGTTCGCGCACGGGCAGCAAATCCGGCGGAGGTTCGCGCTTGCCCAGGCGGTAGATGTCGGGCCTGCGTCCGCGGTGTACGACAAACTCGGTAATGAGCGGCCTGCTTCCTTCGAGCGTACCCTTGACTGTGTAGCGGAGATCCCCTTCGCTATGCATGTAGGTGAAATGCGGGTAGACGAGCACGGTTTGGGCACGCAGCGGCACCTGTCCGATGCGCAGAAAGCCCGCCGCTACCTCGCGCACGCTCTGCCACGAGCAGAGGAACGCCACCACGGCGAGTAGGTACACGAGCACAAACACCAACTTGGCCGTCATGATGCGCTCGATCACCCGGTAAATCACGCCCCCAAAGACGAGGGGCACAAAGGCTGCCAAGAAGACGGCGTACCCCAGCAGCTTGCTGAGTGTGGCCTCTTGCATAGTGATGCCGAGGATGGTTGTCGTGGCATTGCCCGGCAGATGTCCCAGGATTGCCGCGGCCAGAGGGCCGGCGGCATGGGCGGCATTGAACGGCCAGATGGCAGCAAAATCGAGCGCCAGGTAGACCCACAGCCAGACCATTGGGCCCGGCTTGGAGCGAAAGCAGCCGACCAGGATCGGCTCGCCGCAATAGAGTGTGTAGCGCATCATCTCCAGGTTGCAAAAAACCTGGGCGATGATACTGAGCGTCGCCAGCCACAGAAGCGTACCGCCATACTGGGCCGTGACCTCGGGGCCGAATACCCACTCTCCAGTGCCGATCGAGGCGCCGGCCAGAAGCACTCCCGGCCCGAGCATGCCCACCCAAGACCGCAGCCCCCACCGCGGGGGCGGTTCGAGGCTGCCCACAGACCAAGGCGGCAGCGCCCCTGCCGCAACCTGCTCGGCGGGTGCGGCCGAACCAGCTTGAGCGCTCATTGAGTCTTCCTCTGGGCGGAATCGTGCGCGGCGGCGCAGGCATCACCTTAACACAGCGGCGAGCGAGGCAAAAGCGTCCATGGCGAGGAGCCATCGAAGGAACTGGGGGCACGGGCCCCGTCCTGGGGAACCCTTCCAGCGAGGCACCTCCAGCGGGGCCGGTGCAGATCGCTGGCGTGCAGTGGAGGGCAGGCTGAGCCTGGCGCGTGCCGGTTCAGGTTATTGGGGACTAGATACCTGGCGCGCGGCGAACTATCCTCTCCCCCAAGGGACGCGTGGGGAAGCGCGGTCCGCCGCAGCCGCGAGCTTCCACCGCGGATCGTTGCATGTTGTGGATTTCGTTTGCCCCTTCCATCCTCCTGCGGTCTAGAATGAAAGAAACTGAAACAGCTAAGCCTTGCATGAGTTCGCCGCCGTACGAATCGAAAGCAGGTCTGCCCGAGCAGAGAGCTGCTGGGGAAGCGAGTCCCACTCTACCTCTTGCAGCGACGGATAGTTCCGGGGGGGGCGGCTCGCCCACGGTGACACAGCTTGCCGCCCTGGCGGCGTGGAGAGAAGAGGTGCGCGCGGCGGGAGAGCGGCAGCGGGCCGCATATGCGCGGCGATTTTCGCTGCGTGCGCTGTTCGTGCTGGTCACGTTGGCGTGCGTGGCCGCGGCGGCCTTGGGGTTTTTGGTGCAGGCGGCGGCCCATGCGCTGGGCCGCTGGCACAGCGCGCGAGAGACGCTCGATTCGATCGAGGCCGAGGCAGTGCAGATCCTTCGGCAGGGTGTGCCGGCGCGGCAATCGCCGGCGCCAAGCGGCATCAGGGTGTATTCGGATCCCCAGTGACGTGGCCCTCGGGCTTTTCGGGCCGCAATGCAGGGTGGCTGACCTCGGACCGCGTGAGCAGGCCCCATTCGAGGGCCTGGTCTTGCCGGTATGTCTTTCCCAGGGTGAGCGCTGTGGCGGCCTTGGCCAACTCGTAACCTAGGTAGAAGGCGTGGCTGGCGTCGAGGTTGCGGGGGCCGCGTGCGAGGAGCTGCTGGAACAGGTCGTAAGGGTCTTCGCTTTGCAGGTGCAGGCCGGCGCTTACCAGGTGGAGCTTGCCCTGCGAGACATAGAGGCGGTAGTTGGGATCCCGCAGAGACAGGGCGAGCTGGTCGAGTTCAGCGGGAGACGCTTCTACGACTGCCGGATCGCGCAGCATGACGAGCCCGGGTTCGAGGTGCTTGGGCAGCACGCGATGTTTCACTGCGTGATAGACGAGCCTGCGCGCCAGGTCGCATTCGCGCACGCTGGTGCGTGCCCAGGGAATGACCTGCGTGGTGAGCACGCTGCGGATGCCGAGTTCCTGGCAGAATCCCAGCAGTAGGACGTTGATGGCCGCAGAATCGGCGTCGGTCAGCTCGGTAAGATTGCCGATGCCCATCAACATCTCGGCCTGCGGCCAATGCCGGCGCACCTCGAGGTAGCGTCCTAGGCTGTGGGCAAAGCCAAAGCCGATCGGTTCCAGCACGGGGTCGATGCGAAACCGCACGCCAGCCGCCTCGAGCTGCGCCACCGTCTCGTCAAGTCCGGCAAGGGTCGCCGGCTGGTCGGGAATAGCTACGACCTCGCAGCCCCAATGCAGTGCATGGCGGAGATTGGTGCTATTCACAGAGAGCACCAGCTCGGCGCCTGCGGCCACGGCTGCCTCGATTTCGGCCGGCTGCATGCTGTCGATGGAAACGCGATGGCCGGCCTCGCGCAGGGCTCGTACGGCCTGGCCGACGCCGCTCCAGGGCGGGCCCGGCTCGCAGCCGACATCGATCACGTCTGCCCCCGCCGCCGCAAGTGCCGCCGCCTGCTCTAAGAGGTCTTTAAGGGTCAGGCGCGGTGCATGGTTGATTTCGGCAATAATCTCGATTTCGTACTTGCCGTAATCGGGACGGCTGGTCTGCTGGCGGCCAAACCACGCTGGCAGCTCGCGCAGGTCTTTGGGGCCGCGTTCCACAGGTATGCCCAGGGCGGAGGCGAGTTCGGCCGGCTCTCCGCGGCAATACCCGGGCAGGAGCACCCGGCTGGTTCCGCGTGGGGGATGCAGTTTGCCGCGCAGCCAGTCGACGCTCATCAGGGCAGCCACGCTGATGCGCAGCACTTCGACCGAGTAGTCGAACCCGGCCTCTGGAGCCAGGCGGGCTAGCACATCTCGCAGTGCATGCTGGGCCAACTTGCCGGTGACGAAGTGGATGTGCGTGCGGCTCATGTCTGTCTCAGGCCGCCGTTAACGGCAAGCACCTGGCCGGTGATGAAGGCGGCGGCGGGCGATACCAGAAAGCGTGCGGCGCGGGCCACGTCGAGCGGCGTGCCCCAGCGGGCCAACAAAGACTCGCGGCGGGCGCGCTCTTGCCAGGCGGGCGAGGCCTGTTCGCCCCAAGCCGTGCGGATCCACCCGGGTGCCAGGCAGTTCACGCGCACCTGGGGGGCTAGCGAGCGAGCCAGGCTGCGCGTGAAGGCCATCACCGCCCCTTTGATGGTGGCGAACAACTCGCCGCTATCGCCCTCCATGCCATGCTCGGCCCTGTCCCAGCCGATGTTGACGATGCAGCCGCTGCCGGCGGCCTGCATACGCTTGCCTGCCAGTCGGGACAGAGAAAGCGTGCCGCGCACGTCCACCTCCCAAAGGGCCTCCAGCTTGCGCTCAAAGGACCAGCTTGCAGCGGGGCCGGTGAGCACGTCGACGCCGGCGTTGTTGATCCATGCATCCACGCGGCCTTGCCACTCCCAGGCTTGGTCGACCAGGCGGCCATGCGCTGCCAGACACGCCACGTCGCACGGCAGAGAGAGCGCATCGCTTCCCTGCGCCGCCACGCCGGCGGCTGTCTCTGCCAATCCTGATTGAGAGCGGGCGACTAGCACCAGCCGCGCGCCCGCCGCCGCAAGTTCGAGGGCCAGCGCACGGCCGATGCCTCGTGAAGCCCCCGTCACCACCGCCACTTGGCCAGTCAGCTCACGTTCTACGTGGTTCATTTGGCATACGTCGCACGCGCCTTTTGCCATGCACCGGCAAAGAAGCCGGGCCCCGCCGCAGGCGCCCTTGCCGGAGGCCTGGACACGTTCCTCGGGTCGAGCCGTACCGGCTTCTTTTCCGGCGGCAGGTGCGCGGTACTTTCAGCGGGCAGTTCCGCAAGGTTAGAGTACAGGAATGAAGCTCTTGAGCATTCCGCACTTGTACCGCAACGTCAACCGTTCGGTCGAGATCCTCTCGATCCTCAGCAAGTACGGGCTGGCAGACTGGATTAGCCGACTGGACCTGGAGTTTGCCAAGGAGCTGTTCAAAGACCGTGCCGGCGAGGTGCTCGCGCGGCAGCGGCCGGAGACACGCATCCGCTTGGCACTGGCGGAGCTGGGGCCCACGTTCATCAAGCTGGGGCAGGTGCTCTCGACCCGCGCGGATCTTGTGGGCGTGGCGCTCGCCTCGGAACTGACGCACTTGCAGGCCGAGGTAGCGGCCGACCCGCCCGAGGTGGCGCGGGCGACCATCGAGGCAGAACTGGGCCAACCGCTCGAGGAATTGTTTGCCGAGTTTGAGCCACAACCCATCGCCAGCGCCTCGATCGGCCAGGTGCACCGCGCGCGGCTGCACACGGGGGAGCAGGTTGCCGTGAAGGTGCAACATCGCGGCATTGAAAGCAAGGTGCGCGTCGACCTGGAGATCCTAGCGGGCCTGGCTCAGCTTGCCGAGCGGATCCCCGAGTTCCGCTACTACCGGCCGCAGGCGACCGTGGCCGAGTTCCAGCGCACGCTGCTGCGCGAACTCGATTTTACCCGCGAAGAGCGGAACATGCAGCAGTTTGCCCATAACCTGGCCGGCGATCCCACGGTCCACATCCCCAAGACGTACCCCAGGCTCTGTTCGGCCCGCGTGCTGACGATGGAATATATCCAGGGGATCAAGCTCTCAGATACGGAGCGGCTGGTGGCGGCGGGATTCGACCTGCAAGAGGTGGCGCACCGCGGTGCAGAGCTGTACTTGAACATGATCTTCACGCACGGCACGTATCACGCGGATCCGCATCCTGGCAACATCGTCCTGTTGCCCGGCAATGTGATCGGGCTGTTGGACTTCGGCATGGTGGGCCGCATCGACGAGGCTTTGCTAGAGGAGATCGAGGAGATGCTGCTGGCGGTGATGCAGCGGGACGCCGTGCAGCTTACGTCGATCATCACGCGGGTAGGCGCGGTGCCGGCAGAACTGGATCAGGCGGGGTTGAGCATCGACGTGGCCGACTTCGTGGCCCACTACGGGAGCCTGGCGCTGGACGAGTTCGACCTGGGAGGAGCGCTCAACGAGCTGACGGAGATGATTCGTCGGTACCACATCATGCTGCCGGCGCGGGTAGCGTTGCTGATCAAGGTGCTGGTGATGCTGGAAGGCACGGCGCGATTGCTGGCGCCGCGGTTCAGCCTGCTGGAGGTGATGCGGCCATATCAGAAGAAGATGCTGTGGCGGCGGATGTCTCCAGCGCGGCAGGCGCGCAAGCTTCGGCGTCTGACCAGCGAGTTCCAGCATTTGCTGGCGATGTTGCCGCGGGGGCTGGTCGATATCTTGCAGCAGATCCAGAGCGGCAAGTTCGACGTGCATCTCGACCACCGAGGCTTGGAGCCCTCGGTGAACCGGCTGGTATTCGGCATGCTGACCAGTGCGCTGTTTCTGGGCTCCACGCTGTTGTTGGCGCACGAGATTGGCCCCTTGATCCCCTGGCCTGCCGCATTCAGCCGTCTTTCCGTGCTGGGTACGCTCGGCTGCCTGGTGAGCATCGCCCTGGGCCTGCGGCTGCTGCGGGCCATCAACAAATCTGGGCATCTCGACCGCAGATGACGGGCTCCGCAGCAGGGGGCGCATGAGTTGCGGGGCAGAAGGGGGCACGCGCTCAGGTGCCAGCGTGTGGTTCGCTGCCAAGTGTCGCGACAACACGTTGTGCGCAGCCGCCACCAAACGCGCTCAGATGCCAGCGTATCGTTCGCTGCCAAGAGCGGCCGGCAGAAAAGAATGCGCCTCGCACCCCGCATGGCAACACCTGCCTTGCGGCCATGCATGGGAGCGACAGCTTCATTCATCGACACGGCGGAATCGGCCGAAATTCTGCTCTGCCAGGGTGCGCAAGAAAACCTCGAACGGCCCTCCCTCGAGCCCGACGCCGATACCAATGGTGTTGATGGTGATGCGCCGCACGCGGTTCTGCTCTGTGACGACCTCGACAATTCTGGCGGGCTGCGGGATCTTGCCGCCCGAAGGCGCACCGTCGGTGAGAAAGTAGATCGCCTCGGCATCGAAAGAAAAGGCTAGCTCCAGGGCGTCGAAACTCGCTGTCGTGCCACTCGCCTGCTGCCGGGCCACGAACTCGCAGGCGGACGCCTTGGCCTGCGGCGTGGCCTGCACCAGCGCCGGCTGCCACGCCCTGGCCCGCGTATCAAAGGCCACGATCGAGAAAGAGACGTTCTCGGTCAACCCCTCAAGGGCGCTGATCAACTCGCGCTGTGCGGCCAGCAGGCGCTCGCCCCGCATGCTGCTGGAGGTATCGATGACAAACACCACGCGCCGCGCATAGATCGGCAGGTTGTAGTAATACGAGTTTGCCCCGCGCTTTTCGGCCGCCGCGGGTTCGGCCGCAAGCGCTCCCGCTGCTGGAAAGGTGAATTGCGACTGGTTCGCCTGCCACCACGCCTGCCACTCGGCATCGGTGTGCGACACAGGCTCGCCTGTCATCCGCGCCAGATGTTCCACGGCCTCGGCGCGCACCTCGCCGTCCAGCCGCGGCAATAATCCGATGAGGGTCGCGATCGCCTCTGCCAGCCGCACGCGCATCAGCGCCTGCACCACCGCGCGGCGAAAGGCAAAGTCTTGCTCGAACTGGGCGCTGTCGGCCGCGGTGGCCATGACACGCACGGCACGCGGGCCGCCACGCTCTCCCAACGCATCGATGAGCGCCAGAACTCTCGCCGCAGCGGGCGTGGCGGGCCGATAGGCTTCTGCCAGCGCCTCGTGCAGTTTTGCGGCAGCCTGCTGATTGGCGGCCCCCAAGGCGACGAGGATCGACAGCAAGGCCTTCGACGGTTTGCGGCCTCGCAGCTCCCTGATGAGTGCCCTGTGCAGGTACTCTGCCGGTTCGTCGTGCTCGGCGAGCACGCAGAGCGTCTCCTCGGCGGCCTCGTGCACGGCCTCGCTCTTGTGCCGCTCGATGGCCATCGTGGCCAGGCGTGCCGCCTCCGCCAGCGGGTAGTTGCGCAGCTCTTCCAGGGCCAGCAGGCATTCGCCTTCTTCTCTAGACTGCACTTGACGAGTCAAGGTCCGCCGGGCGGCACGAAACTCATCTGCCACGTCCGCCGGCAAAACGCGGGCGACGCTCAGCACCGATACAGCCGCCACAATCAGAACAGCCGGCTTGCAATAGCCCAATCGGTTCAAGCACGGGATCACGGCAGATCTCCCCCGCTGATGGCTTGGCCCGGCATGCATTTGTGCCAGAGGCAACGATGAGGCACGCGCCAAGCGGGCCAGGGCATGGTTCAGCGCAAATTTGATGGTAAGGCAGAGATGCACGCAGATCCAGGAGCTTTCAACTGCGCGGCCTGCCGCGGCTGCGCGCGGCCTGATTCGCTGATCTCTGTCGGCAGAAGGCGAGGCGCCGCTCCTTGTCCGGCGGGGCGACAGAAGGTAGCCTATGCTTCATGTGAAGGATTTACAGCAACCCATGAGGAGAACGCCCTACATGAACCGAAAGTTGATTGCCCTGTGTGTGCTGGCGCTGGCCCTGTGCGTAACGGCCCCCGCGGGTGCCCAGGAGTTCTTTGCCCGCGTCCCCACCACGCATGTGGCCTACTACGGGCCGGTGGTGGTGCCGGCTCCGGTGGTGCTTTCAGGTCCTGTGGTATACGCCCCAGCTCCGGTGGTGGCGTACTATCGGGCACCTGTCGTGGCCTATTATCCAGCGCCTGTTTGCGGTCCAGTGCCCGCTTACGTGGCGGCACGCCCGGTGATCGTCAGGCAGCGGGTGTACGTGCCGGGCCAGCCCGTCCGCAACGTTCTGCGAGTGCTGGCTCCGTAGAGGCGCTGTGTTGCAGGCCCACGGGGCGCCCCCGCAGCGTTCTGCGACGTTACGTCTCCGGCGTCGAGGGGGGCGGCTGCGCGCCTTCGCGCTCCAGGTAGTCCATGATCCGCGCCAGGGCCTCTTCTGAAACCTTGGCGCGAGAAGAGTAGTAGCGAGCGGCCGGGTCGTCGGCCGGTGCTGCGGCTTGCTGCTCTGCGGGCTCGAAGACCATTTGGCATTCGCCCAAGCGCAGTCGGCAGCCGGGCTCAAGCAGAGCCACATTCACGCGGCGGCCATCAACGAAGGTGCCTTGCGTGCTTAGCAGGTCGACGACCCAAACGCAGCCATCTTGGCAGTAGAGCACGCAATGTGCTCCGTCCACGCTCGCGTGTTCCAAACGGAGTTTGCTGGGCTTTGCGCTGCCCACAAGGGTCAGCCGGCGGCGAATGGGCTGCCGGATCGGCTCGCCCTTGGTGAGCACAAGCAGATGCGGCACCTTGACATCATCGGCCAGCTTTTCGGTAATGTCGGGCGGATCCTTGGGAGGCAATGGACCCACGCCTCGCAGCGTACAGGTGAGTTCGTACGCCCCCAATCGCAAGGGGTGCTCGCGGCCGATCCAGCAGCTCTTGCGGTGCACACCGGCTGCACGCCGCCCTTGCAAGTGCAGGGCGAACACGCCCATATCTGTCGCATGCAGGTAGAGGGCCAGCTTGGGCACTTGGCCCTGTACAAGACACACGTCCGCAGCAGGCAAACTGCCGACAAGCGCGCAAGGTTTGGGGACGCTCACAGCGCCCTCCTCTCCCTCCGCGTTGCGCCACCGCACGTGAATCAGCCGGCGTGTCCAGAGAGGTGGTTGTGGCTTGGTTGAGTCTGGCACGTGGGCTCCGGGAGTGCTGGAACGAACACTGGCCCGCTCTGCCTGGCCACGTGCGCTCGGCGGCGCAGCAGCATGGCAAGCTTTGCCTATTATACCTTCTAGGGCAAGCGGCAGTTCCAGCCTCCCTGACCAATTCCCGTTTTTCGGCCGCGGATCTTGGTCGCAGGCCGCAAGGCTGGTTCTAGCGTGTTGCCTCGCCCAGCCCTGGGACGACCTAGGAGCTGCTGGTTCGGCACGATGCGGGGGTTCCTGGGGGCCGCAGCGGACCGCCGACAGATTCGCCGCCCGCAGCCGCCACACGTCGGTCCGGCTAGACGATCATCATCGCATCGCCATAGCTATAGAACCGGTAACGCTCGCGCACGGCCTCGGCATAGGCCCGCTTCATCAACCGCTCGCCCCCAAAGGCATACACCATCGCCAGCAGCGTGGTACGCGGCAGATGGAAGTTGGTCAGCAGCACGTCCACCGCCTGAAACGCATACGGCGGTCTGATGAACAGGTCGGTTTGGCCGCACCAGGGCTCCAGCCGCCCCTGGCGTGCCGCCGTTTCCAACACGCGTACGCTGGTACTGCCCACCGCCACGATGCGCCCGCCCTCTCGCTTGGCCGCTTCGATCTGGCCGATGGCCTCAGGCCCAATGCGCCCCCACTCGCTGTGCATACGATGGTCTGCCAACCGCGCCGCTTTGATCGGCAAGAACGTACCGCGGCCCACGTGCAGTGTGACCCAGGCCGTGGCAATGCCGACCGTTTGCAAGCGCGCCAGCAGCTCTGGGGTGAAATGGAGCCCAGCCGTAGGCGCGGCCACCGAGCCGGCATGGCGGGCATAGACTGTCTGATATCGCTGGCGATCTTCTTCGCACATTTCTCCCTTGCGAATATAGGGCGGCAAAGGGACGCGGCCTACACGTTCTAGCAGGTCGAGGGCGGCGCCCGCTTGCAGAGGCTGTACGACCCAGGCGGCGTCAGGCTCCTGGAACAGCAGCCGCAGTTTGATGTCGTCTTGCCCTTGGAGGTTGATGAGCGTGACCGTTTCGCCTGGCTGGGGGCGGCTACGGCTGCGAGCGAGCACGCGCCATTGGCCCTCTTCATGTGCTTCGAGAAACAGCCCTTCCCAGCGGCCTCCGGTCAGGTCGCGGCGGCCGATCAGCCGCGCGGGAACCACGCGTGTATCGTTCAGCACGAGGCAGTCTCCCTTGCGAAGCAGCTCGGGCAGGTCGCGAATGTGATGGTGTGCGAGCGTCCCTTGTGCGCGGTAGACGACCAGCAGGCGGGCATCGCTGCGGCGCGCCAGAGGTTGCTGCGCGATCAACTCGCGCGGCAGTTCATAGTCGTATGCCGAGAGTTCGTCTGCCATGAGCGGGAAGCTTATCGCAAGGCCTGTGCCAGTGAAGCACGCCCTGCGTGCAGTGTATCACCTTGCGACGGACTGTTCTTGGCCTAACAGGCTCGGGTCTTACGTCAGGCTTCTTAGCCTCACGCGGCACATGCAGCCGTAGGAAGGTCTGACAAGTCTGGGTCAGCCTGAAATGGCTGCCGTTCAACATGAGGCAGAACTAGGCCATGCTGCCAGGGCGTGGGCTCCAAGCACGTACCCCCCTTCGTTTTGCGACGGGCGTGTTTCGCCCCACGTTCAGCTCGCTCTCTGCTGCCGCAGCCCCTGACCCGCGATTGGCGTTCCTTCTCAGGCGCGATACGATTGCCCCAGATGGCCGAGTGGCGGAATCGGCAGACGCACGGGACTTAAAATCCTGTGAGGGGAAACCCTCGTGCGGGTTCAAATCCCGCCTCGGCCAGTGGCGCGCCAATGCTCGGGCATGCCACGCAAGCGGCGGGCCCGGCAACCCCGCGCTGGTGCGTGCATGCCAAAATATCCGTCAAACGACTCCCTAGCGGGTTGAAGGGTCACTGAACCGCGCACGCCTCGCGCGGCACCTTGGCCATGCTGAGGCGGAGAGTGCGTAGTTGCCGGGGCTGCTAGCGGGCGTCGCACGCCTCGCGCGGCACCTTACCTCTGCTTACCGGGGCCGGGCGCGGCAGCTTACCTTTGTGCTTCGGGTTGCTTGAGATGCTCGTCGAGGAACTCGAACGTTGCCCGCAGCGTACGTTCCATCTCCTTGCCGCCCCAACCGTGGCCGGCACCTATCAGCAGCTCCACGCGGCCCGCAACGCCTGCCTCGTGCAACGCCGTGGTCATCTGGAATGCTTGATCGTAGGGGACCAACGGGTCCTTCGTCCCGGCGAACAGCAACAGCGGTGCGTCGCCTTGATTCACATACGTGATCGGCGAGGCCCTCCGATACAGTTCGAGCTTCTCCTCCATGGTGCCTCCCAGGAATGTCTGCAAGATGCCTGTTGAGACTGGCGGAAAGTCCCCCACCAGGTTGGTGGGCCCTACGAAGCTCACGGCGGCTTGCACCTTGCTGGGCTGATCTGGCCAACCGCCCTCGCCCTCGAGTCCATCCTGCGGGTCCATCACGGCCAGCATCATGGCCAGGTGTGCTCCGGCGGACCCCCCAACAGCCCCGATACGCTGCGGGTCGATGCCCAGCTCGTTCGCCTTGGCCCGGAGCCAACGCACCGCGCACTTGCAATCTTCGATTTGCGCCGGAAAGACGTGCTTGGGTGCCAGCCGATAACTGATGGTTACCGCCACGTAGCCCCGTGCAGCAAGCTGGCGGGTCAGCTCATCAAAGTGGCTGCGGTTGCCGCCCTGCCAGCCCCCGCCGTGGATGCACACCACCGCCGGCAGCGGTCCTGCGGCCTGCTGCGCCGCGTCGTCCAGCGTGGGACGGGCCAGGTTCAAAAGCAGCGGCTCGCCGCCCCCTGTGCCGTACTGCACATCGGGTTCAAACTGCACGGCAAGCTCGCTCGCCCGTGCACACAACCCCGTGCATGCCAACATGGCAATGCAAGACAACATGGCAACGCACGCCCAATAGGCCATGCAAGCCGACCCTTGGTTGCGTACCACAGGCGGACGAACCCAACTCGCCAAGCTGTTGATCATCGAGAACGCTCCCGAGCTGCGCGTGGAAACATCGTACAACCGCGACCGATTATACGGTGCGCTCGCTAAGTCTTGCATGCCTTGGCCGGCAGGATAGACTCGCAGGTTCCAGCCTGGCGGCGGGATGGACGCACATTGCTCGCGGGCAGCATCCATCCCAGTCCATTGGCTGCGGTCCGATGCGCGCCCGCTCGCAGTCGGTGCTGCACCTGCCGAACCCAACCCCCCGGAGGCTGACGATGTTGATCTTCGACGCCCATCTCGACCTGAGCATGAACGCACTGGAATGGAACCGAGACCTGACGCGGCCGGTCGAGGAGATTCGCCGCCGCGAGGCGGGCAAGACCGACAAGGTCGACCGCGGCCGCGGCACCGTTTCGCTGCCGGAGATGCGGCGGGGCGGCGTGGGGCTGTGCGTGGCGACGCTAATCGGCCGGTACGTCAAGCCCGGCAATCCTTTGCCCGGCTGGCACAGCCCAGAGATTGCCTGGGCACACACACAGGGACTGCTCGCGTGGTATCGCGCCATGGAAGAGGCGGGAGAGATGGTACAAATCGTAGATTGCGCGGGCCTGGACCGCCACGTGGAACTCTGGCAAGAAGGCGAGCCTGATCACAAGCCCATCGGTTATGTGTTGAGCCTGGAAGGAGCCGACTCGATCCTCACCCCGCGCCATCTCGAGCGTGCCTACGCCCAGGGCTTGCGCGCCGTGGGGCCGGCGCATTATGGGCCGGGCACCTATGCATTCGGCACCCATTCCAGCGGCGGCATCGGCACCCGCGGCCGCGAGCTGTTGGCAGAGATGCAGCGGCTGGGAATCATTCTCGATGCCACCCACCTCTGCGACCAAAGCTTCTGGGAGGCGCTCGATGCCTTCCAGGGACCGGTGTGGGCCAGCCACTCCAACTGCCGCGCATTGGTACCTGAGGAGCGCCAGTTCGCAGACGACCAGCTCAAGGCCCTGATCGAGCGCGGCGCCGTGATCGGAGCGGCGCTCGACGCCTGGATGATGGTGCCTGGCTGGATCCGCGGCAAGACGACCCCAGAGGAGGCCGGTGTGAAGCTGGAACACATGCTGGACCACATCGACCACGTTTGCCAACTTGCGGGCAACGCACGCCACTCCGCGATCGGCACCGACCTCGACGGCGGCTACGGCAAGGAGCAGACGGCGCTCGACCTGGACACCATTGCCGACCTGGCCCGGCTGCCAGACATGCTGCGCGCACGCGGATACCCGGAGGACGACGTGGCCCTGATCATGCACGGCAACTGGATACGGTTCCTGCACGAGGCGTGGGGGTGAGCGTGGGTGTACAAAGCGCCATGGTCGGCAGAGCCGCACGAGCGGCGCGAACTGCCCGAGAAGGCTGCTCGTGCTGTCAGTATGCAGGCAGCCGCCAGCGCACTACCTCGAGATGGGTCTTGTCGTCCTCGCCGCGGTAAGAGTACGAGGTGACCAGCGTGCCGTCGGCAAGCTGCACGGTGGGGCCAAAGCCGCCCCCCTGGGGCTTGCCGATGGGCGTGCGCACGTCGAGCATGATGCGGTCGCGCGAGAAGTCGAACTCGAAGCCGTCATCGGTCTCCTCGCCCACTAGCGCACGTACGCCCAGCGGCGGGTTCAAGTCGCGCACGGTAAAGGTGAGCAGCAGCCGCTTGTCTCGCAGCCGCAGCAGAGACATGTACATCTCTCCATAGTCTCCGAAGTCTCGCTCTCGCTGAAAGGTGCGCGCTGCGTCGTCGCTGTACCAGAGGACGAAATGGTCGCTCTGGTCGTTCTTAGCCTGGATCGCCCGGCCGCGGATGGGAAACTCATTGCTGTCCACACGGACCAGTGCCCAGATACGTCCCGAGCGGCTCTGCCAGAGCCAGGTTTCGCCGCCAAAAAAGCCGTACTGGCTCTGGAAGTCCTGGGGATGGCAGCGCTGCGATCTGTTCCAGGTGCGGCCGCCGTCGTTGGAGCGCCACACGAAATATGGCCCGCCGCCGCCATCGTAATCTACGCCCAGGAGCAGTGTGCCGTCCGCCAGCGCCAACACGTTGCGCGAAGTGTGATTGGAGGCGCGCGGCTTGATCTCCTCAGACTCCACGCGCAGCGACTGCCAGCTATGGCCGCCGTCGGCAGAACGGTGCAGCCAGCCGTGGGTGTACCCATGCTCGTTGCGCACATCGTTGGCCAGCAGGTGTCCAGTGATGAAAACCGTGCCGTCCGCCAGCACGGTCAGGTACGGCTCGCGCCCCAATAGCTCGAGCCGCTCCGGCGCCGACCAGGTACGGCCGCCATCGCGCGAGCGGAACAGCAGATTTTGCTCCAGCACCTTGCCCCCCTCGTGCTGGTACTGGTGGAAGGCGGTGAGCAGCAGCTCGCCCGAGGGGAGCAGGGCCAGGCAGGGCTTGTAATCGTCTGGCTCGCCCAGGGCGATCCGCTCGCACGCCAAGCACTCCACCGGCAACCGCGCGCGGCGGGCAACGGCAATCGTGTCTTGCTGGGGCTGTTGGCCCCGCGCCGCTTGTAGGGACGCAGCCACCAAACAGGCGACCAGAAGGCCCGCGGTGCGTCGGACATTGTTCCAGAAAGACAGGCTGTTTCTCAAAGGTTGCAGAATTGCCCACACCACGAGCGCGGCGCGTCGCATGGCAGCCATCAGCGGTCCTGCCTTGCTCGCCCGCGCAAGGCCACGTTGTTCACGCGGCCGATGGGCACTTCGACCTTGGCCCAGAAGGGGTGTTGGCGGTCGGCTCGGGTACGGGCATCTTCGAGCATCACCCCGATGTCAGGGCGGATGGCATCTTCGACGGCCCGCTGCCGCTTGCCGTTGAAGGTGATCGAGACGTGCTGCCCGAAATCGACCACCTCGGGCGAGAGCCAGAGAATGGCCCGCGCCGCGCTCGCCGTGAGCAGGATGCCGTTGCCGTTATTGATATTGCCCTTGATCTGCGCCTCCTTGGTACCGCGGGGCGGCGGCCAGCTCTCCGGATCCACCAGGGTCGAAGGAGCCATGTCTTCGAGTTCGGCCCACCAGAAGAAGTTGTCCCACGAGCGCATCGATCGGCAGGCGAACTCGCGCGGGAAGAAGTTGCGCTGCCGGCGTCCCATCCAGTCGAAAAGGGGCAACAGCTCGTCGGTAAACATTTCGTGACCGCGTCCTTGGAATTCGCACACGGTTACGTCGAAGGCCCGTTGTAAGTAGCGGTCGAAGTCGCGCGCGTTGCGGACGTGCTTATCGCCGTCGAGTTCACCGCACACGAAGTACCATGGCACGTAGCGTGCGTTATGCCAGTAGCGGCCGACGAACTTGTCGCTCGCGGCCGCAATGGGGATCACACCCGCCCATAGGTCGGGGTGCGCCAGGCCGATGTCCCACGCCGCATCGCCGCCCATCGAGTGGCCGGTGAGAAACACGCGATCTGTGTCGATGGCAAAACGGCGGCAGGCGTGCCGTAGGGAGTTCAGTACGGCAGCCGTCTCCGCAGCAGAAAAACGGTACGCCGCCTGGTGCGGCTCGCCCCAAGCGGGAGCCAGCACAATGTATCCTTGACGGTATGCCTGGCCGCGGCGCATCCCATCCTCCATCCGCTCGCCAGCCCACCAGTCGATCTGCTCCCGCGCCGTAGTAAAGCCCGCATGCAGCGTTACGATACAGGGATAACGCCGGTGATCGTCGTACTCGTGCGGCACCTGCACGTAATAGGTCACGTCCCCCTGCCCGGGGGCGCCCGGCGCCGTCAGCTCGTACAGCCCCGGCTCGCCGGCCAGTTCGTCGGGCCGCGGCACCGGCGGACGCAGGTGCGCTAGCACCTTGGCCACCATCTCCGGCGTGGCGCCCTCCTCGCCGCGCAGCGCCTCGAGGATCTGGGTACGCTCGGCCTTGTTACGATCGGCCACCAAATAGCTGCGCACCAGATTGCGGACTTCATACAGGCTGATGGCCACGGGCAGCTTGCGCGTAGCGTCGTTGGTGCCCACCAGCCAGCCGCTGATGCCTAAGGCGAGCCGGTCTTCGGGCGGCAGCTCCTCATCGTCTACGAACTGCAAATAGGCTGCCATGCGGGAGAGCGTGTTGACGTTCAGCTCGTTCACGATCTCTTCGCGGATGGGCGCGATCTGCTCCCGCATCCGCGTGTCGCTGATTTTTTCCAGCAATGCGTCGAAGGTGCTCAGCACGCGCTCGTACTGCTCGTACTCTTGCTGGTATTCGTCGAGCATGCGGCGTACGGTTTGCAGCGTCTCGCCGGCCACGCCTTCGGTGGGAAAGTGTTCCAGCATCGAGTAGGCGAGGCGGTGCTGCCCGGCGTCCTGTCGAAAGCGGATTTCTGATACCAACTCGCGTGCCTGAGCCTGGGTCAAGTCGCGGACTACGTTGGAGAACTGCGCCTCGCGTTCAGGGAAGTCTCGGATGACTTCTTCCAGTTCGGCTCGCGCGTCTTTGTAACGCTTCGCCTGCAAGTAGAAGCGCACGAGCCTCAAACGTTGGTCCAGGTTGGTGCGCTCGATCTGCTTTCTCAGCATCTGGCTGAGCTTGTCTCGGGGGATCGTCGCCGTGGCGATCCGCTGGTCCCAGACAATGGACTGGCCGGCAGCAACCAGCGATTGGACCTTCGTCCACTCTGGCGTCACCTCGGTGATGCCTTGGATGATCGCCTTGACCCCACGATCGGTATTCATCTCCACGGTGCGGCGGCCGAATTCGTCCCAGGGCTCGACGTGCGTGAAGGCGCCCACCGCCGCCACGGCGAAGCCGTTGCGTGCCACGCGCTGCTTGATGCGGAACTTCTCGTACACTTCGCCCGCATCGCCCTCGTCGAGCCCTTGCACCTGGCCCCAGGGGACGAAGTAGCGCCGCAAGTTGTCATCCACCACCACGATCAACCGCGGCACAGGAACCTCTTCGTCCGCAAGTCGCTGAGGATCAACAACCAAGCTCTCCAGCTTGGCGGCTGCGCCCTTGAGCACCCGCCCGTCTTTGAGCCTGACGTTCGTGGCCGCTGCTTGTTGTACGTGCAGCAAGACCAGGCACGCCGCCACGAGCGCAGATGCAGCCGGCGTTCGCCTGCCGGCAAGTAGCCAGCACACGCTGCGCCCTAGTATGCCAATCGCTTGGGAACAGGAGACCGCGCGGGTACTAGCCGGGTGCCCGGGCCGCGAGCCCTTTTTATGCTGGGCAGAGGCGGCCATGTGGCGCGGTGCGCCGCCATCTTGCTCCGCGGACGCCGCCGGGCATTGGGGAGAGGCCGCCGGGCGCTGGTGGGCCGGGCCAGGCTCGCTGTGGCAACCACTCAGATGGCAACGCCCGGTAGACCACATCGAGGTTCTTCCTTGCCTGAGGTACGCTTACACCATTTTTGCCCATCTCGGACGCAAGTCAATAAATCAGCGGGGTTTTCGGGCGCGCACCGCGTGTGCGGCCTGCGGCATGTGCCGGCAACGGTTGCCGAATGTGCAGGCCGGGCCTAAAATCCGAAGAGCAGAGGGGTGCGCGCGGTCCTTTGCCTGGGTTATTCTGGCGGTGCGGCGGGATGGCCGAATTCGATAAGCTCCTGGAGGGCCGCAGCGAGGTGGACCTGGTCCGGCTGCTGCTTGAATTCGCCGCCGACGTCTCTCCGGATCTCGATACGGATGCCTGCTTGGCCGAGGTAGCGCGCCTGGCGGCCAGGGTGGCACGGCGGCTGGAGCCGCGGGAGATCAATCCGGCGTCTCTTGAAGGTTGCCTGCGGGCTGCCAGCGACGTGCTGTACATCGAGGAGGGATTCCAGGGCGATCGCGATGATTACTACGATCCGCGCAACAGCCAGCTCGACCAGGTGCTGTTGCGCCGCCGCGGCATACCCATCACGCTGGCCGTACTCTATTGTGCCACTGCGGGTCCCGCGGGGCTGCCGGTGTTCGGCGTGGGGACGCCGGGGCACTTCATGGTGGGCTGCCGCCTAGGGAGCACCGAACTCTACGTAGACCCATTTGACGGGGGAGATTTGCTCGACCGGGCTGCCTGCCGGGCGCGGATCGAAAGCCTTCTCGGCCGTAGCGACGTGCTGCGCGAGGAGCATTTCCGCCCTGCCACCCCGCTGGAGATCGCGGCACGCGTCTTGAGGAACCTCAAGGCCGCCTACGTGATGCGCAACGGCTGGGCAGAGGCGCTGCTTGTGCAAGAACGGCTCGCGCGGCTGCTGAGCGAAGAGCGCTCCGAACAACGCGATCTGGGCCTGCTCTGCTTGCGCAACGGTCAACCGCGCCGGGCGCTGCGGCTGCTGACCGCCTACGCCGCCGATTGCAACGACGCGGAGGTCCAGGAACTCGAACCGTACCTGCGTTCGGCGCGCCGGCTGGTTTCTGAAATGAACTGAGGCGCGATGCACGGAGGCCGTTGCGGCATGGACTTGGCCGGCAAACGCGTCACAGTGATGGGTCTGGGACGCCACGGCGGAGGCGCCGCAGCGGCACGCTTCTTCTCTCGCCGCGGCGCGCGCGTCACGGTTACCGACCTGGCGGATGCCGCCGTACTCGCCGATTCGCTGGCCACGCTACGAGGCCTACCCATCGAGCGGCTCGCACTGGGAGGGCATGAAGCTGAACATTTTGCCCATGCCGACCTGGTCTGCGTCAACCCGGCCGTCTTGCCGTGCAGCCCTTGGGTCGCGCTGGCACGCGCGCACGGCGCGGCCATTACGTCCGAGTGCGAAATATTTCTCAACTTGCGGCCCTGCTTGGCTGTGGGTGTTACCGGTACAACCGGCAAATCGAGCACCGCCGCCATGCTGGCCGCCTGCCTATCGTGCGCTGGGCGCCGCGTCTGGCTGGGAGGTAACATCGGCCGCAGCCTGCTGGACGACTTGCCGCAGATGCAGCCCGATGACGTGGCCGTGCTCGAGATCAGCAGTTTTCAGCTCCACTGGCTCTCGCCGCGGGTCCGCTGGCCCGAACTGGCGGTGATCACCAACTTTACCCCGCACCATCTCGACTGGCACGGCAGCCTGCAAGCCTACCAGGATGCCAAGCTTCGGTTGCTGCACGGCACGTGGGCGCGCGGTGCCGTGGTGCTGGGCGGCAGGGCAGCCCTGCAAAGCGTGCCGGTGCCGCCTGGCTTACCGATCATCGAGCCCTGGCCGTTGGATCGGCTGCCTGCGCTCTCTGTAGTGGGATCGCACCAGCGAGCCAATGCGGCCTGTGCGGCCGCCGCGGCCGAACTCTTGGGCGTGCCGCGCAGCGCCATTTGCCAGGCGCTGGCCCACTTTGAAGGGCTGCCCCACCGGCTGGAATACCTCGGTTTGTACGATGGCCGCAGGCTGTACGACGATTCGAAGGCCACCACGCCCGCCGCCGCGGTGGCGGCGCTGCACGCGGTGGCGGCGCTCGATGCGGCGCAGCCCATCTGGCTGCTGACCGGCGGGCTGGCCAAGGGGGCCAGCCTCGCCCCACTGGCCGCAGCCGCTGCCCGAACGTGCGCGGGCATAGCCTGCTTCGGCGCGGCACGGCACGAGTTGGCCCAGATGTTAGCAGAGAATCCCCGCCAGGTGCCGATCTCTCGGCACGAGCGGCTCGACGAGGCGTTTGCTTGGTGCTGGCAGCATTCCCGGCCGGGAGATGTTTTGCTGCTCTCTCCCGGCTGCACGAGCCACGATCAATTCCAAGACTTCTCCCAGCGTGGCAGACATTTCCGCTCGCTGGCAGACGCCGCTCGCCGGTCAACTCTGCACGTGCTTGGCAAGTGACTCGCAACGCAGGCGATTGGAGGCGATCTACCAGAGACCTGGCGGCCGCACGCGCGCTGGCACGGAGCGCTGTGTGGGCGGCACGTGCATGCTCCCTGAGCACTCCTTCGCTCTTCTTCGCCGAGCTGCGCTTGGCGGAGCCGCCACAGTCTGCGGCTCAACCGCGCGGCCGCCGTGCGCCGATCAGGGGTTCTCCCGCCGCGGTGGCAGAATCACCAATCCCTTCACACCAAGATCGAGGCGAAACACGCCGCCACGGCCCTGCTCGTCTCCTAACCCGCCCGTCACAAAAAGCTGGTCATGGTTGGGGCCCCCAAAGGCCACGTTGCTCGTGGTGATGTTCCCGCCATCGTAACGCGCGATGAGCTTGCCCTCGGGGCTGAGCACTTGCACCTGCTTCATGCCGTAGTGGGCCACGTATAGGTTCCCCGCTGCGTCGAGGCACATGCCGTCTGGCTGGTTGTCGATCTGGCCTGCCGCCTCGTCTCTCGTCGGCAGCTCTGCAAACACTCGCCGGTTCGCCACTTTGCCTGGGCCGGTCACGTCGTACAGGTGCACGCGGTTCTTCTGGCTCTCGGCAAGGTACAACCGCGTTCCGTCTGCCGATAGGACGATTCCGTTCGGGTAGGCAAAGCCCTCGTCGACCAGGTGGGTTACGCCCTGGGCATCGACGTAGTGCACCGTACCGATCGGCTGTTCTAGGCTCGACTCTCCCGGGTCGGTGAAGTAGAAGCCTCCGTTGGGAGTATCGAGCGTGAGGTCGTTCGGCCCGCGCAGCGGTTTGCCGTTGCATTCTCGCGAGGCCGGTGCGAGCATCTGGCCGTCTGCCGTCAGCCGCAGCACGGCATGGTGGCTGGCGTCGCATACCAGGTGTGTGCCATCTGCCAAGATCTTGTGGCCGTTGGGCGCGCCGGTCCTGGCCCAGGGTGCGATCTTGCCGTCCAGCGTGAACTTGTGGATAGTCGTTCCCTCGGAGACGTAGCCGTTGCCGTCGTGGTCGAAGACCACGCCCTCGCAGTAGTGGTCGACCACGGCAAGCTGCACTGGGGAAATGGTTGCGGGATCGGGCAGCTCGGCCGAGCCGCCCCGGCCCCAGCAGGCGGCCAGCAGAAGGGCGCCGCAAGCGGCCGCGCGGCGAACGGCGCATATCGTGCCGCCCCATGCTGGCTCGCAAACGGGCTGGGCAGAAGCCATGCAGGGGCTGTTCGTGCGGCCGCTTCCGCGCGGCAGTGCGTGATTGGCTGCTGCGTAGAAATTCCTGGTGCTCATCTTTGCAACCCTATGCAAGAAGTAGGTCATCGAACGATGGCGAACGTCGCCGTGTGGACAAAAGCCATGCAACTCGGGCCAGACCAATACGCCTACTTGGCCGCCGTGAGGCTCTCTCCGCAGGAGGCGAGGGCCATCACGGCGAAGGCCGTGCCGGCGTGCGTGATGAAATGCTTGCTGTCTGCATGAAGCGAGCGGGTATACCAGCGGCCGCTGGCTCGCTGATTGGCCTTCAACCAGGCCACGCCCTGCTGGATGCGCTCGTGCTCCGCGGCCAGGCCCGCCTGGCGCAGCACGTAGACTACAAAGCCTGTGCCGTAGCCATCGCTCGATTGCTTGTCTTGCTCCGATCCGTCCGCTCGTGCCCAGTCTCCCAGGCTTGCCAGGGCCCAACCGCCATCGGGCCGCTGCAATGCAAGCAGTTCATCGACGATGGCTTGCCGCTCGTCGCTGGCGAGAATGCCTTCGACCAGCGTGCTGGCCCAGAGGAGCATGGCCTTGTGGTGCAGCGTGGGGGGCGGCTGTTCTCGCAGGTACCTGCGTGCACGGGCCAGGCCGGCCTGCGCCGCCTCGGTCTGTACATAGCCCTCGGGCGCAATGCCGGCCCCAATCACGGCCAGAGTAACGCCGAAGTGGTCGTCCGACTCCATGGGCGGCCAATCGCACTTGAGCCAGTTCCAGCCGCCGTCTTCTCGCTGTACGGTCCACATGCGGTCGAGCGCTGTGCGCGTGGCTGGATGCAACTTGCCGGTGGTGGCGGCATCGTTCATGGCCAGAAACGCGGCGGCGCAGACGACCTCGGCATCCCAGCGGGGCCCCTTTTCAGGCCAGCGCTGGTTTACCAGCTCCTCGGCGTAGGCACGCACTTGGGAATGTGCCGGCACATCGGCAGAAACGTGCGGCCTGGCCATGAGGTAGGCGAAGTTCGTGTGGCAGGAGAAGCACTGGCGGGTCTTCTGCCAATCGAGGGCGGCCGCGTCTAGAAAGCGCGCGGCACGTTCGAGCGAGTAGCCGGCCAGCGGCTCGTCCTTCGAGTTAGGCTCGGGCGCCGTAACATTCTCGAGCGTCAGCGGCTCGGCCGGTGCCGTCTCGGCAGGTACCGCTTCTGCACGTGTGCCTGCTGTAGGCGGCACCTGCTGAGCGTCTGGCGCAGCCTCTGGCTCAGCGGCCGGCGCTGTGCAGGCAGAGAGCAACCACCCGATGGCGAGGAGGATCGTTCGCCGCATGATTCTGGCTCCTGGTGTTTGACGGCCGAATTGAGAAACGCTGCGCCCCGCGCGGGCAGATGGGGGCCGAGGTAGGTTGGGCTTGTTGCCCGACCCGGCAACACTCCCTTTCACACGCTAAGGGGGGCGAAATAGGTTGCGCTCGCCGCACGCCCCAACACCTGCCTGCCACTCGTTGAGGAGGCCAAGCGCAGGCGAAGGACGCGCAAGCGACACTTCCGACGCCAGACTATCTTAGATTGCCTTGCCGGCGGTACTCAATGGCGTGAGTAGCTAGAAGGACAAGAGAGGAGGCGGGGGCTCGATGGCGTGAGGCAGGCGGGATGTCGTGTTGCGCGTTGCCGGTCGACAGGCTCGTTGATCGTGGGGCGGCCAGGGGGCCCTGACCCAGGGCGTGCCAGCCGCGTTCGTACATGCACGCCTCGGACCATCGGGCGGACGAGCCGGCGTTCGCAGTTCCCCATAGGCGGTGGCGATGGTAACAGAACGCGAAGCACCCGGGCGTAAGGCTGCCGATTCTCGGAGGCGGGGGGCGATGGTCCCGCCGGCGTAAAGCCCGCGGCTCGTAGCTGACGTTCCTCGTAGGCGGGGGGCGATTCTGCATCAACCGCCGCCAAGAAAGCACGCCGGGGCGGCGGCCCTTCTACTTTTCGGCCGGTGCGGCAAGTTCAGCCGCCAGCTCGAGCCATAGATGGGTGCGGTCGGCCGCCAGGTTGAGCCGTAGGCTGCGGGCCATTTGGACGAGTTCCAACAGTGTAGCCACCTCGCGTTCGGCGGCCTGGCGGTCATGCCCTTGCGCGAGCATATTCTGGCTGACGAAGAACTCTCGGTTGTCTGCCAGTGCGCGAGCGGCCTCTGGCCCGGAGGTATCGACCAGCGTTTGCGCCCAAAGCTCAGCCCTCGACGGGCTGCTGCCTGCTTCGCTCAGTGCGTCGATCACGCGCCGCAGGCCGTCCACGGTCGAGGCGTAGACGAAATACTTTCCTACCCGTGCACAGGCCGGACTGAAGTTGTAGTACAAGGGCGCCGCCTCGGCATTCTCTACCCCTTCTGCCAGAAATGTGCTTTTGGTGATCGTGGTGCCGCGGTAGGTTTCGATTTCCATCAGCAACGCGGGCAGGCCCTGCTGGCCGGTGAGCACGTTCACAAGGCCAATGATCTTCTGGTAGCCCACCAGCAGGTGCTTGGAGAACTCTTCTGGCTGCTTCATTTCCATTACGAGGGCGAATGAGGGGATTTTCACTGCCGGCCGCGGGGGCGTGGGGAACTCTTGGCGCAGAACGTAGAAGCGGAGGGGCGGCTCGAGTTCTCCCAGCACCTCGGTGGCAAAGTCGCGGCCAGAGAAGAACAGGCCGAACTGCGTATCGGCCTGGGCGAAGCCGGTGTTGGTTTGTTCGTCGAAGAGTTCGTCTCGCGCCAGCCACATGCCAGAGAGGTCTCGCGCAAGCACGATGGTGGAGATGGTGCCGGCCGGCCGCGGCAGCTCTGCCGCCCCGCCGGAAGCGAAGTACCAGCCGCGCTGCCCTACTGCACTATCGGCGGGGCGCGGTAGTGCCGCACGCAGGCGCAGTCCCGCGCTCGATGCCTGCAAGCCGGCTGTCGCATACGGGGCGTGCTTGAGCGTCTCGGCCACGCCGCCCAGCAATAACTCGATCAAGACGTTGTTGCTCTTGGCCTCTAGCACGCGTGCCATGCCCGGGTGGCCGCGCAGCGCGTCGAGCCGCAGATAGGCCCAGGCGGCATCGGCCGCGTCTTGCGCCATCCGAGCCTGAGCGAATTGTGGATCTGCGGCGAGGTTGGCCGTGGTTGGGCCGTCGAGCACCCGGTCGACGGCGGCCTTGAGATAAGCCGCCTTGTTGCTCACGAGGAGCAGATCTCCCACGAGCGCGTGGTTGTCGTTTGGTCCCAGCGACCAGCCCTTGATGCCTCGATACTCGGCCGTCTTCACGGGTGAGGGCCGGCCGCGGTTTTGCGCATCGACCTCGGCAAGATCGGCCAGGGTTTGCAGCAGCTTGGCGGCCAGCTCGGGCTGCCGAACGCGAATCACCAAGAGGGCTGCCTCTGAGGCCGGATCCACACCAAGATAGATGCCGCCTCCGATGAGGCTGCGCAGCGCCGGCTCCCACTTGGTTTGCAGAGCCCCTTCCAAAAATGTCACCCCCATGCGCAACTGAGCATACTGGCTGCCCTGATAGTAGGTCTGCACACTGGGCAGGGCCACCAGCCGCGCTTGCAGGGCAGGGTCGAGAATGCGGTCGAGCAGCGCCTCCGGCTGGGTAATCTCGATATAAGCGAGGCACGTAGGCGGCATGAGCGCCGCTGGGTCGAGCGCTGGTTGCGTGACCGCCGTGGGCTGTGTCCCCAAGGCTGGGGCTGTGGCGGGCGGTGGCTGCCCCCAGGAGACATGTACCTCGAAAACCCCCACGACAAGGGCCAGCACACCAGCGGCTACACTCGCAACTCGACCAATCATGGCACGAACTCCAGCATCTGGCTGCGCTCTGATACAGGAGGTGGCACGGGGCTGGCACAGGCGTTCCCGCCTGGGGCCATCTCCAAACTTACCTACCACGCGGCCACTCGGCCAGTTTCACACGTTGAGCGAAATTTTTTTCCAAGCTGAAACCCGCGGCTGCCGACCGCGGTACAATCGGGTGACCGGCGACTTCAGCCGCACCGCCGCGCCCCACCTGGCCCCAGCCGGGCGAGGCAGAACTCAACCCGCCGGCACGAACATTGCCGAGGAAGAGAAACCATGTTGCGTGCGCGTTCACCCTCTTTAGAAGGCCTCGACCCGGCCTGGGCCTGGGCACCGTACGAGCCAGGGCCGAATGCTCCTTGGACCAGGGACCTGGCCGCACACCTGTTTCGGCGGGCGGCCTTTGGGGCTGATTGGGCCATGCTCGAACGCGCGCTGGACGAGGGGCCGGCTGCCACGGTCGATCGCTTGCTGCAAGGCGGAGAGGGATCGAACTCGTTCTATGCCGAGGCGCGCCTGGCCGTCGAGCCGCTCTTGGGTGCGCCAATGGAGGCCGGCCACTTGCCCGCCTGGTGGCTGCACGTCATGCTGCGCACGCCCCACCCGCTGCTCGAAAAGATCACCCTCTTCTGGCACGGGCACTTCGCTACCTCCTCAGCCAAAGTGACGGACCCGCGGCTGATGTATGCCCAAAACGCCCTGCTGCGCGAACACGCACTGGGGAGCTTCCGCCCCATGTTGCACGCCATGGCCAAGGATGCGGCCATGCTGATCTGGCTCGATTCTGCGGTGAACCGCAAGGCCCATCCCAATGAGAACTTTGCCCGCGAGGTGATGGAACTCTTCTGCCTTGGCTTGGGCAACTACACCGAACAAGACATCAAGCAGGCCGCACGCGCCTTTACGGGTTGGGAGGTGCGCCGCGGCCGCTTCTTTTTCAATGCCTACCAGCACGACGCGGGAGAGAAGGTGGTGCTGGGTTCGCGTGGGCCCTTCAACGGTGAGGACGTGTTGCAGGTTCTGCTGGAACAGCCGGCGGCAGCCGAGTTCCTGACGGGCAAACTTTACCGCTACCTGGTGAGCGAGACGCTGCCGGCCCCGCCAGCGCTGCTGGCCCCATTAGCAGACGGCTACCGGCAGCGAGACTACGATACGTCTTGGCTGGTCGGCACCATGTTGCGCTCCAACCTGTTCTTTTCTCGCTCGGTGGTGCGGACGCGTGTCAAGGGGCCGGTGGATCTGGCGATCGGACTATTGCGATCGTTAGAGGCCTCGGTCAACACGTATGCCCTGGCCGAAGACTTGGCGCCCTTGGGCCAGGCCGTATTTGCGCCGCCGAACGTTAAGGGCTGGGATGGCGGGAGCGAGTGGATCAACTCGTCTACGCTGGTCGGCCGCGCGAACCTGGTTTGGTCCCTGGTGGGCGGCTCAGACAGCCGTTACGGCAACAAGGCGCCGCTGGAGCGGCTTGCGGCCCTGCAAGGCATCAGCGAGCCTGTGGCCATGGCTCGCCGGCTGGCCGAGCTGCTCTTGGGTCAGGCACCGCCCGACGCGGTTGCCGTGCAGCTTGCCGCCGTGGCGGCCGACAACTCGTTCACCGATCATCGGCTGCGGCTGGCGCGGCTGGTACACGCCGTGGCCACGCTACCCGAGTACCATTTGGCCTGAACAGCTTCTACAGTGCATGGGAGACTTGCACATGAATACCTCCCGCCGCCGTTTCTTGCAAAGCACGTTGGGCACCTCGGCGCTGCTCTCGGTAGGCATGCATGTGCCGGCCTTTTTGGCGCGGACGGCGCATGCCGCCCGGTCCCGCTCAGGGGAGCGCGTGCTGGTCGTGGTGCAGCTTTCCGGCGGCAACGATGGGTTGAACACCGTCGTGCCGTATGGGGATGAGCTGTATGCCAAGCACCGCTCCGTGCTGCGGATTGGGGCCGAGCAGGTCCATAAGATTCAAGGCGGCCTGGGCCTGCACCCTTCGATGGACGGACTCGCGCGTTTGCTTGAAGAGAACCGGCTGGCGATCGTGCAGGGGGTGGGCTATCCGAACCCGGACCGCTCTCATTTTCGCTCGATGGACATTTGGCATACGGCCCGGCCCGAGGTGGTCGATACGCGAGACGGCTGGCTGGGCCGCGCGTTGGACACCGTGCCGGCCGAGGAGCGGCGAGACGTGGCGGGCATCCATCTCGGCCCCAGCCCGCTGCCCTTGGCCTTGGTTAGCCAGCGCACAAGCGTGCCTTCGCTGGAGTCTCTGGAGCGATTCCGCTTGCAATCGGCCGGCGGTGCGCTGGCCACGGCTGCCCTGGCCGAGCTGGCCAAGGCGCCCCGGCCCGAAGAGAGCGAATTGTTGGATTTCATTCGCCGCAGCACGCTCAACGCCTACGCCTCCAGCGAGCAGGTGCAACAGGCCATCGGGGCGGGCGCCAGCGGGGCCGAGTATCCCGCCTTCGCCCTGGCCCAGCGGCTGAAGACGATTGCCCAACTCATCGACGCCGGCCTTAGCACGCGCATCTACTATGTGGCGCTCGACGGATTCGACACGCACGCCAACCAGCTCGAGGCACACGCCGGCCTGTTGCGGGAGTTCTCCGCCTCGGTCGAGGCATTCGTGCATGACCTGGCGGCCCGCGGCCATGCAGAGCGGGTGCTTGTGCTGGCCTTCTCTGAGTTCGGCCGCCGCGTGGCCGAGAACGCCAGCGCCGGCACCGACCACGGCACGGCCGCGCCGGTCTTCTTGGCCGGTGGGGCGGTGCGTGCGGGGTTGATCGGAGAGCATCCCAGCCTGGCCGACCTCGACCAGGAGGGAGATGTCAAGTTCCACACCGATTTCCGCCAGGTGTACGCAGAGATTCTCGACCGCTGGCTGGGCTGCCCGAGCCAAGACGTGCTCGGCCGCGAGTTTGCACACGCAGGCGCACTGGCATCTTAGCGCTGTAGCGGCCTTGCTGCCACGCGCTACGAACTGAACCCCACCGCCTCGAAGCGCAGGGCCTGTGTGAACACGTACCTGCGTGCACGGTGCCACGGAACGGGCGGCCGACTGTCCGAAAAAGTTCTCGTGGATTGTTGACAGCCATGCGTACTTCAGTATGATGTACGACGCTACCCGGGTGGCTGTAGCCTCGGAGTGCGGCTTTCTGCCTTGGGAGGAGGGCACATGCCTCCAGGCAAAGCAGTGCAGATTCAGCAAGGCGCTGCGGGCTGCCGGCAAGCGGTGGCCGTGCTGTTGGGCGGCGTTCTCTTCTTTGCTGCCATGCTCAAGCTGTACGCGCTGGCCGGCTACCCGAGCCTGAGCATGACGGGCGTGGGCCGTGCGTGGCAGGCCGCCATCATCGGCATCGAGGCGGCCCTGGCGGCAGGTTTGGTGCTTCTCAGGCCCCACCCGCTGATCTGGCGCAGCACGGCGGCCTTTTTCGTTATCGCGGCCGGCGCCTCGGCGGCGAGTTGGTTCAGCGGGCGCGAGACCTGCGGGTGCTTCGGCATGGCGCGGGTGCCGGTCGCCTCGCTTTCGGTCTCGTTGGTCGGGCTGGTGCTGCTGCACGTGCTTCGCCCGGCAGCCGAGCCGCCGCGGGCGCGTGTGGGGCTGGCTGGCGTGCTGGCGTTAGGTCTGGCCCTCGGCGTGGCAGCGGGCATTGGCGGGCCGCGCGTCGCCGCCTGGCAGGCCTCGCGCCGGCTTCCGCGGGCAGAGTCGCCCACGGCCGTATTCGACACGCTCGATTGGCTCGGGCGGCCCTTCCCCGCATGGAAAGAACTCACCCGCGCCGGCGTGCCTGATGAATGGAGGCAACACGCCGTGCTTCTCATCACCCGCCCGGGCTGTTCGACCTGCGAATGGACGGCCGCGGGAAACGATCTGCTCGACCTCGCCCGAAGAATTCCCGTTGCCATTGTGCAGCTCGATGGGTCGCAGGATCCGCTGGGCCGTCCGCCGGCCGAGGGCATGAAGCTGCGGCACGCGGGCGTTGGCCCGCGCGATTGGTACTTCGCCCTGCCGGCCATCGTGGTGATTCGCTCCGGCCGCGTGGTCGAGGCCTACCACGGCAGGCAGGCCGTGGAGTGGATCAGCGCGCAGGCCACGAGACAGCAACGCGAGGCGGCGCTGCGTAAGGCTCAACCAAGTGCGGCAGCACTGGCCGCGGGGCCTGCCCAAGTGCCGCCAGCGCACCTAGGCCTGCCGAGCGTACCAAACTTGAAGCATCGGCGCCCACAGGTCGCTTTATGCCTGCCCTATCGGTCCGTTCGGTGCACTGTGGTCTGCCGACCCCTGGTGGGCACTCTTCTTTTGCATGACGGATGTTTTTGCTATGAACAGCACGTTTGATTCCCGGCGCGGCATGGTGATGGGCGGCGGTCTTTGGCTGCTTTCGGGCCCGGCGGCACTGCTGCTGTGCCTCAGCGGGGTGCTCATGGGCCTCTTGCAGCCG